>Ga0307510_10004871_pt1 | contig 15874 bp, 19 predicted proteins | sample 12_EM_MG_FD_207224 | JGI IMG/M metagenome (GOLD analysis project Ga0307510, IMG submission 207224) | Populus trichocarpa ectomycorrhiza microbial communities from riparian zone in the Pacific Northwest, United States - 12_EM | ecosystem: Host-associated > Plants > Roots > Unclassified | place...
CCCTACCCCTTCCGGGGTCTCTCCGAACATCCTTGGGTTCGCTGTCCAACTGCACGATATACTGTATAGACTTATTGCCCTTGTGTGTGGAAAATGTCAGATTGCGGGTGGTCCCCGCTGTGTATGCATGCGCCCCCAAGAATAATCTGCACTGTTGGCTGTTTCTCGAATGGGGAAAGAGAGATTGCCGATGGAAGACTGATGGCTGCACGGCTAATGAGGTTTCGGCGGTTCCGATGCGAGAAGGATAAAGTTACATAATTACGACCTCTGATACAGATACAGATAAGTTACAGCACACCACTCATTCTCGGCCGTAAATGAAACAGTAGGGACCGAGTCCATGCCTCCATACACATGTCTTAGTTGTACGTCGCAGAATAGAGACGCTGACTTCCAAATTTCAAATGTTTTTAACTTGGCTTGATGGCTTGGCATTTGAAATGAGAGAGACCGCCCATCACTTCGCTTCCAGCCCTCCCCGCGTTGTTCGTCTTGCCATCCTCCTTCACCTTTGGCCAGCCATGCTCAGCCGCCCTCTCTTCCGCGTCGTTCTTTTCTGTCTTCTCTTTGGCACGTTCATCTTCATGTTTCTCCCACCGTCGGGACTCCCTCGTTCGATGGGGGCGCCAAACTTCCCCGCACATCATCGACCGTCACCCATGGGCCCGCTCGTCCCACCCCAACCAGGCTCACACCGCCATCGCACCAAGCCCCAGCGCCCTCTGTCCGGGCTCGACGATCACCGAACGGGAGACGTTTGGGAACAACGCGCGGATGCCGTGCGCGAGGCGTTCTTGAAAGCGTACAACAGCTACGTCGCGCAGGCGGCGCCGCACGACGAGCTGCTCCCGCTCACCAAGGCTCCCACCGATAAGTGCGTCCTCTTTGCATCGCGCTACGTGCGCCCTTGACTTCGTGGCGCTTCGGGGGTACTCCGCGCAGCTTCAACGGCTGGTGCCTCTCGTATATAGAGTCCCTCGACACTTTGTGGCTCATGGGCCTCTACGAGGAGTTTGACGGTGCGCTCGCCGTCGTTTCCAATATTACGTTCTCCATGCCTGCCGTGAGTAACATCCCGAACATGATCCGCCTCCACGTCGAAACCCTCCTTCCTCCCCCACACTCCCAATACCCCGCAATTCTGACGCGTGTGACTGATGCGCGCCTCTTCAGAATCGTTATGCGGCGTTCTTCGAGACGGTCATTCGTTATCTCGGCGGTCTGCTCTCCGCATATGCCCTCTCACAGGATCCCATCCTGCTCATGCGCGCCGACGACCTCGGCAGCGCACTTCTACCTGCGTTCGACACCCCTTCGGGTCTGCCAATGTTTTCGGTCAACCCTTCTACCGGGAAAGCAGCACAAGGCTGGGTTGGAGGGTCCACAATTTTGTCCGAGGCACTCAGCTGTCAGCTCGAGTATAAATACCTCGCATATTTGACGGGCCGCACGCAGTATTATGCTGCCGTGGAGAAGATCATGAACCTAATGTATACAGAAGACTTGTCGTGGTCGAAAAATTTGTTACCAACGTTGTTCAACACCCAGACTGGTTCGCCGAGTTCGAGTATGTCGTCCCGTTTGGGTCTTGTCGGCGTCCTTACTGATAGCGTGCGTAGAAATGCTCTCTGTGGGAGCGTCTGCGGATAGCGCGTACGAATACATGCTCAAGCAATGGCTCCTCTCTGGTCGCACAGACACCAAAGTTCGTGATATGTGTATGTCGAGGCGATTTCCCCTTCATGGTTCTCATCCTAATTTAGAAATCTCAACAGACCTTCGCTCAGCCAACTCCATTCTTGATCATCTGACTTATATTACACCTTCACGTAATCTCCTCTACGTCACCGACGCCACGGTCAACACAAATGGGGATCTTCATCCCTCACACACATTCGAGCACCTTACATGTTTCCTCCCCGGCGTTCTCGCGCTCGGCGCTGCGATGATCCCTGACGCGCCGCGTACCCATTTATGGGCCGCCCAAGGGCTCGCAAACACGTGCTGGACCCTTTACGCCGATTCGCCGACAGGCCTCTCACCGGACGTGGTCATCATGCTCGCAGGATCTGGACCTGCAACCGGCGCGCGTCCGTGGGCGACAGAACTTGCTCAGTGGGAGCAGAACGGCAGGCACGGCGATCCTCCGGGTGTGCGACCAGCGGAGCCGGTTGACAACCCGGACACGCGGGAGTACAAGCCGATGAGGCGAGGCTTTCTCTTGCGACCCGAGACGGTGGAGAGCTTTTATCTCCTCTGGCGCACGACGGGTGATATCGTGTGGCGCGAACGTGGCTGGGCCGTTTTTGAGGCCATGCTGAAGGAGACGAGCGTCGAGGGAAGTGGATTTGCGAGTGTTGACGACGTTTACAATGTCGGTGGCCGGAAGCTTGACCAGATGCCGAGGTGAGTGATCGTTCTCCATGGAGGTGAGCGATGTTAAGATTGTTGTGATTCTTTCATAGCTGGCTCTTTGCAGAGACGTGAGTGGCCCTGGCCGTCATTTACCTGTATTCCATGCGTGATATTGACGACTGCATAATCACGTAGGTTCAAGTATCTCTTCTTACTGTTTACAGACGAGGACCTCATCCCACTCGACCAGTGGGTGTTCAATACCGAGGCGCACCCACTGCCAGTGTTCCACTGGTCAGATTGGGAAATGGAACGATTTGGAATCTAGAGCAATCATCTGAGGTTGACCAAGGGCGACAATCGGAACAGCATTATCACACGATATCCATCGCGTGCTCGCATACCGTTTGCTTCTTTTCTTTGCATTGTTGGGCACTGTACGGTACGCTTGTAACTTGGAAGGGGAACCATAGGACAGGTATAGTATCACATATGAGCTGGGCTGGATGAGACCGGGTCGCTGATCAGTATTTTCCGCCACTTTTTTTTACTCACTCGCGCGCATAATTGGACTTTTGGGATTATATACCCATACCCATACAGTTTTGGTTTTTTTTTGTTTGCGGGCAGAATGATGAGGCGTGGCCGCGACCGTAGTACGGAAGAATACCATCTGAGTGTCTTCCGTCCATCCTGCCGTTCTATTCCCTAGACTTGTCCGGTCAGGACAGTGGCCACAGCTTAATGGTACCTGAAAATGAAAACGCGATCAGAGTAAGAGCAACGAATATCAACAGTTTCAACTTTCAATCGGGTTCTCTGATCTGCCTGGCCGCGACTGCCTCGTCAATAAGCTCTTGGTTTCTTCGGTGGTTCTGTTTTTATAAACTAGTCATACGTGGTCAAATATACGACATTCTGACCTACAGTATTGTAGGTAAGGTAGCCGTATCGAAGAAATATTAAGTTACTGTAATGGCACCCCTACGGATCTTTTTACTAATACAGTACCCTCGATCGATCAGCTTTGTGTGAATTAAGGGCGCGCCACTCGCGGCCAAAGCCGAGTACGGTAAAACTATTATCTGTACTGCCGTGATGTCGCGCAATCGTATTCCCAGCAATTTTAGCCGCCAAAGGTCGCAAGCCACGGCCCACAGTTAGTGGCCGGCTGATACTTGGTCATGTGGGGTTTAAGTGGTGGGGTTAAATCCGAGCCAGTCTATTGGCAGGGTCTGTCTTACCTGTGTCGCCTGGATGGGAACGTCCGCAGTACTGGTATGACGCCGCGGCGCAAAGGGTCAAATGTCCATGCGGCGCGCGGGTACCAACACACATCAACAGACTCATTCGCAAGCGCATCACACTGTACATCGTGTATGAGGGATGCGGCTTGGATGAGTTTGTAGCAAACGGCGCACGAGTGGATTGACAAGCTTTACCCGGACAGTTCCACATGGACACGGTCAGTAGTACATGAATGTTTTAGCACTCGTTTTGACAGACAGTACATTAGCCGTTCCTTAGAATATTTGGTATTCTGAGCCATTACAGTCGTTATATACCATAGACAGTTCTTTCTGTACCCTCAGTTCCCATGCTTACCCCACGCGTTCTGAGGTGAGTAGTAGCATATCCTCAATATCATCAGTTCCTGTGTTTACCCACATGTTCTGAGGCCGACGTGTGCCCAGAACTCATATTCTAGCTCTATTGCTTTCTACAGAGTTGCTACTAGCAGTAGGTCGTAATATCCCCTTCGTGGTATTCCCAGTCACCTCCCGCGATCAGGTCTTTCCAACAGGAGATGTGCTATATAAAATCTAAGTCTGCTGCGGCGGGGTCATTCAATGTTGGGGTGGTCCTCAAAGCATCTTTCCGTTTCACCCTCTGCTTTTTCGTACTGTTCCGACCATGCTAACTTATTCGGGTTCAAGCTCGCTCTCCGTGCAGCCCGGCCTCGCCGCTATACCTCAGGTATTTGGTTGGCTACTAGTATTCCCCATCGGGCTACGTTGGGACTCGGACGACATGGGGGAGCACTCGTAGCACTGCGTTAGTTTTTGCAGTGGGAAAGTACCGCTACTACGGTCGAACTTTTCACTGGCATATACTGTGACCTCAATTGACTTGTGCGTCCGCGGTTTACTAACGTACGCATCCGCTGCATACGTAAAGGCTAATATGACCGAGGTTCGCATATCTGCGGAGAAGTAAGTCGTCGGCTCCTGTATTGCGCACTGTCACCATGACGTTCCCTCCTCATCGGGTCTCAATCACGCACGGCCACTGCTGTTGTCATTTCCCTCCGTGCGTCATACCAACTCTACAGCCACACAGAGGCAAAAAGAGCAACTCTCCGACTCATACGTTGGGCGGCACGCGCCTCGCTGCCGCATCACTGCAAACCGTCGGACCAACAGCATATCTCTGGCAGTCTCACTCTATCGCAAACCTCGTGAGTAGTATATAGCGTGCTGGCTGCTCGGCTCTCACAGGGGAATCGCCACCTGTCCTGCTTCTTTGGTCTTTGAATTTATCATACGCTGCGGGGCTGTGAAACGTCAGGAATCCCAGGAATCTCGGTCGTGAGGGTATGGGATCCGATGAGTACTGCGTTTGACATATTGTTCTGCGGTAGTACTTACGGTTCGCGCTCACAGGCCACGGGTCCTATTGACCTTCTGGAAGTTGCCCGGTCTTCTTTGATCGAACTAGGTTTCGGTGTCTTGCGGGTAATTGTTTTCCAGGGGCTATTATGACCAACCCTAAAGAGGGTAGATAGCGAACCCTTACTTCATCATGTTAGTACGAATTCTCTAATCGAGATGAAACTGGTGTTCACAGCTATTCGTTGATTATCCCGATGGCGCGCGCCGACGTTGCTCGCCAGTTCTGATTCCCCTACGTATTACGACGTCAGGTCTGAGCATCCGTGACTCAGTTGATGATCAAATCTTGGCGGACCTTTTACCGATTAGTTGGACGGGAAGACACTTTTGGGCGTAGAGAAGACGTGAAAGGTAACACCCCCCGGAACGTGGAGCAACTCCGAGTTCATCTGAACTCAAGAAGCTTGGTGCTGTGTTGCTCCCCTGGCGCTGGCCGTTCTCTACAGATAAACCTAGTGCGATTTCCGTTCTCACAGGATGGACAAGACGGGACCTATACTAGTTGGGTACCGAAGTCGATGTTTTACCTACGAAGTGGAGATTTAGTGGTTGATACAACACACATGGCCGGATAAACTGTGATCAAGATCAATCATGGTTTTTGGGAAAAGAAATAGTGTGTTAAATTCAAAGTTGCCTCTGAAACTGGGTTGCACGTGCCTTGTCTTTCTGCGGAGATGCTGAAGAGCTGGGGAAGAAATAGCAATGACGTAGTTCAAGAAGTCAGCGGGTGCATTACGCATGATTCCTCTACCGCAGAATATGAAGGCAGCAACGACAAGATCAAGACGACGGAAGGGATGAAGGACGTCATCTCTGCGTGTTTTGATGCACTTGCCTCATTCTCTCACCCGTTTCGTACGATACGAGGCTGTCATGAATCCTGGCCCCCGGTCGACACGGGTCCAAGAAACGCGGACCCCGCCACACACCAATGCTAGCAGGACCACACAAAAAGGCGCCACTGAGTTAACTGCTGACAAGAAATCCCGCATTTCACATGGAGCTGATACCCATTGACGTCTCCCGCGCTCTCAAGTTCAGCCGACCGCTCTCGGCCCCGCGGATAAAGGCACTGCGTGTGTTTGATGACCCTTTTTCTCGGTTCCCCCAGTTGTCCGAATCTGAAAGTAACTCTTGGCGTACGATAAGTAAAAGGTTTGTCACCAGGTTTCTCCGCCATCATGACACATGCTTGTTGTGAGCGTGTGCCGAACAGGGAACTGTCATAGCAGCTGTAGGCTTAGATTAGGGACAACCCAAAATATATCAAACAACTGACGCACGACGAGGCGCTACACCTGATACGAGTGCAGCCAGTGTGCAGCCTCTCGTGAAAATAGTCCCGAACTGCTCGATGCCGGACGTCGCAAATGCGCAGCAGCATCAATTGGCCACGCGGAAATCGGATGGGGTCATGTGGATTCATTTTGTAAGGCTAGGCCAGGAAAAATGAGGTATCCGACGAGACGGGACAACCACAGTTGTGGTGGCGGGTGGACCCAGGAAAATGAAAAGGACGAGACACGGGTGGATCTCCGTCAGCGAGTTATGCTTTACGTATCCTCTACTGTTTGACCGTCTCTGAAATTCGCTTCGCTCCCAACAAACAACCTTCTCGTCATAGACATTTCCTTTGAACCCACGTCGAAAGTCTTGATATGGGCTGGAGGGACCACTTGAACCTACTTCTTTCTGCGGCAGAGGTGTACCTCGTGGATTTCCTGAGGACCGAATCTAACAGCCGCGCAAAGCGGACAGCAGGAAGAATATGAATGCTGTCACTATATCTAAAATAAGTGAGAAAATACGTCAAGAGAACATACTAGAAGCCGCAATGTGCCATGTGTCGACGGGTTCTTCCGAGAGAGCGCATGAGAAGACTGGGTGGGGCCGAAAAGGGGGGAATACTTAGAGAACTTATCGGAAAAACCGCGATAGATTATTGGAAGACGTGCTCATGCGCAAGAATACAGTACCATCGGAATCGAGAGGGCATTGAGAGCCTGATCATCGATTTGCCCGTGAGAGATTTATTTGGCCGATTTCTATATCCATTTTTGTTGTTATTGCCAAAGATACAGCAACGTAAGATGTTGTCCTTGTCCAGAGATCCATCAATGGAGGTAAGGTAACAACAGTCCAGTGACGAGAGCTGCATCAACTAAGGCATCTATAAAAGGATGTCGAAGAAGCGAATATCATGGCCCTTAAGGCATGAATGGGAGATAGGGTACTCCGTGCTGGGATATTCATCCCAATGGAAAATCCGTTCAGTCGGAAGGTGACCTATTGTTAGGCCACACATTCCGAGTCCGTGAATGCAGCATAGTCAGAGTTTCAAAATTGTACGCGTCCCCGCTCCGTTAGCGGAATTTGAACCGGAGATATTCTGGGGGTGTGGCCTAGTCTTACAGCGGTAAAACTGAAGGACCGCAAAGAAAGATATCACTTGCAGCGGTGGGGTGAGAGGAGGAAGCCCCAGTGTAGTTTTCTGGCTTGTTCGAGTCGTGATAGCGTTGAACCTTCGCCGAATGAATTAATAACCTTGTGGAGGGCAGTAGAAGGACTTGACACTGCAACAGGGAAAATCAATAATGTAAGATGTGGCTAGTAATGCACACGACCAGGTGCACCTCTGAGACAAGAGGAGAGGAAGCTGTACGATCATCGCTCGGCAGCTATTACCGTGGGCTGCCGGACCGGTGCTCCCCAATGCCTGCCACGCTGGCATGGCACATTTTCAGTCAGCCGCACTCAACTGTACCTCAAACATTTCGAGATGAGAATCTCCGCACTGTCCAGGCACTTCAGGGGAAATCCACAGACCGTAGCAGCTGCATCAACATCAATCAGTGATATAGTGATACGCTGTGTCTACAAAGTGGTCTTTCCATGCTCCGGGAATGTTTCCAGTGTGTCTATGCGTGCATACTGCTCGATATCATCTGCAAAGAACTGAACCAGGCCCATGGTGGTCCCATTTGTAGGACGACACTCCCAGCCTTGATAGTCAACCAGTAACACGGCATATATAGCCTATTCCACCTCTGCCTGGTTAGTTGTAGAGCGGTAGTTGGGCTTGCCGCTGAACCGCGAGCCATGGCCAGCATCAGGGTCCATGACCTTTCAAAGCACGTTCGAGGCGCACATAAGCTCTATGCAACATCAAATCCATCCACAGAAGACAAGATTATATTAGTGCTTCATGATCTTCTGATCCATGGGTGCTCCCACACCGCCCTCATGGTTGCCATGTACGTTTTGTCATCCGTTTCAGTCACTGGCGCCGCCGCCGCCGCCGGCCCTTTCCCTTCATTAACTTGGCGTGTCAAAACGAGGCTGCTTACGTTCTGGATCACGTTGCTCTGTTTCAAGTCATATTCTATGGCTTATCAAGAGCTGTCTGGAATCACATCGATGGACGCCCTAATGCCTGACACAATTTCCCTCAACCTATAAACTTGTCAAGTTCGCAGTATATCAACATCATGAGTTTATCCCCAACTCCACCCTTAACCTAAAGGAACTCGTCTCCTAGTCTTTGATAGTTCAGCAAGCAGCAACAAGCAAAGCGCCATAAATCTTCCAATATCAACCAGTCAAAGTTATTCCATCTAGAAATGAGCTTCGCCCCTGCTCACCATCCGTGGCTAGGTACTCTCCCTGATAGGTATCCACGGTTTGGCTTGATCCGACAATATTTGCTCATTGTTGCACATCGTCAGAAACGCAGACAGCGAAACATCTGGGAAATTTCCTCGACCAACTCACCTGCCGATCTCAACGTCTTACCAGCCACCCTTACACTTCTTTTCACAGCAAACCCCTTTCGAGGCGGGTCCTGTCATGGATATTTCCGCCGCTGGATCTAACCCAGAACAAGTTGCACATAAAAGTACGGTCTACGAATATACCCATCGTGACCCTGATGACCGCTGCGATGGCTGGCGGTTTTCTGCTGCTATACGCGGACACGATGGGCGTATCCCAGGGTGCCCCCTTGGCCTTCCTATCCCGCCACCCCACCCCTTTAGAGGCAAAATTGATGAACCCTTTCCCAAGTTCCAAACCTTCGGGACGATCTACACGGACGACGCAAGGATGAAACTCGGTGACGGCATACACCGCCTTTGCTTCAACTGTAGAGCCGCTCAATCGAAGACATGGCGGCGCTCTAAGCTCAATCCCGGGAAGATGGTGTGTCTTGCGTAATCTTCTAGGATACCGGACTCACATAATTGCAGCTCTGCAACAAATGCGGCCTCTTTGAGCGAACACATGCCATTCCGCGGCCAAAGACATTTCCACGCAGACGCGGTTCGCGACTTACCTCTGTGCACCAGAGCTTAAACACCCTTCCTGACATGGAACACTATAATGAGCGGCTACCAATCATGGCCGCCACTGGTCATACCCTCCACGCCTATAATGCTATAGCATGCGATGAAACAATCTCACAACACACGTCGTGGATGAATCACAATATGCCAGATATCTCTTTAGTCCCGCCCCGCGTTAGCCCATGCCCTACTGACTTTCCAAAGCCATATTGTACAGACTTCTAGTCGCCACCACCGCTCCCATCGCAGCAATACACACCCCAGTCTGCGCGTTGTTGTCAAAGCATGTGAATTGATGCTGCGACGCTTGTATATTTTTTGTCATAATACGGCGGTTTCCCTGTCGCGATTGCCACGCCATGCTCAGATCTACGCGACAATCTCATCCCCCACATATACTGCCGTAATCATATTATACTTGCTTGTCAATAGCGTTTTTCTTTCTCGAGAGAGCCGTATTGAAATGTTTTCTCCGCGCTTCGTATTGTCCTGTTCACGACGAAAACGATTACCCACTTGCAAGCCTTCTGAAACACCACACAGTTCCGCGCTGTTCGTTCCACGTTATGGACTCCAGTTTTTTTGCGACTACCGGAAGTTAAAACCCCTTTCCCCCCACCGATGCTTCCAAAAATTACAATGAAGTCGCCCACTACCGACAAGATTTACCGACTATTTCTGATGGCGCGGCTTCGCATTTCCGCTGCCGCTATCCGTCCTCCGTTCCTAAACACGGGATAAGTAGTGCTAACTGTGCTAAGTTCCAATTTATGTCGTTGGTCCGCGGGGTCCGCCCCGGCCCGCCGATTCAACATTAGCAAACGACGGAGTTTTTTGGTTATTTACTTGAACCGTGACCACTTCGCCAAGCCATGATTAGAGGGATAGCCGCACGGTGTCATGGATATCATTACGGACGGACGTTTGAATCGCTATCTGTTGCTCTTTTGCCATAGTATGACTTGGCGGCTACGCAGATTACCTGTTCGCCGATCATCGCACGATCGTCGCCGTTCCAATCACTACTGTAGTCGTTCCTGTCATGGTGTCCCCCACGGTGCCTGACGTTGCCGTGGAACTGCGGTGAGAAAGAGCAAAATGTCCAGCTGGCATCCAGGGGTACTGGTACTGACCTTCCTTGAAGGACTATCCAAGTGCATCACACAACGATTGCTCGCGGCGGTTAACACCTCGTTCTCCTAATCTCTCAATTTACAGCGAGAATATAATGGTCCTGGTCTTCCGAGTCAGCGGTCTCTTGCTGTCTCTATATCATTCATTCCCCCCCTGCTTTTCCGGCATTGCCGATCATGCCTCGTCGCGTTGGCGCACCTCCGGTTCCTGCCTTTCCTACCGCTACGCATCGGGATGACATGAGGACGAAGCACTCACGGCGCACCATTCCTGAGAGGTGGGAACACCACGGCCATCCACCATCTAGTTCGGCCATCGCCCTGCGCATTGTGCCCAAGCCGCATCTCGAGGATGCCTTGATCGAAGCGCTCTACAAGGTAAGTAATCCCAAGCATCCAAAGGACGGGCCCCTCACTTTGTAATTCTGTGCGTGACTATTCACACACGCATATGGTGCCGCGCAGATACGGCGCGTACTTATCCGAAGACAAAGTTGTTGCGCTCGTTGCGCCACACTCGAACACTCACGAACTCATCAACTCTTGGCTTGCATACTACTGGATTCACCCTTCTTCGGTCTCAATGACACACAGCGGTGGTTGGCTAACCATCTCTAAGGTACCACCGCCCCAGGCAAACACTCTTCTAGGTGCATCATACCAGGTCTATCGACACACCGAGGCGGACCCGATCATTCTTCACACGACTTCTTACGCGCTTCCCACTGTCCTGCACGAGTACGGAGAGACTGTCGACGACGTACTTCAATTCGCCACTCTTTTGCAAACCTTGCGTCTGGTTCCGAACGGTACGACGCCTCCGAGCATAATAGCGCCGACAGACTTATGCTGGTCGTATAACACGGAGACCTACAAGCCGCGAGCCACGAGGGCGAACATGCCCTGTATTGCGGGGTACTTGCAACAGTTTGCAAGTCAATCGGACTTGATAACGCCGTTCATGCGACGCTTCCGCCCCGATTCTTACATGAGAAAGCCGCGTTCTCACTTGTTACTGTCAGCAGGGGTATCAACGATCAGAATCTTCCCACATCCGCTACTTCCCGTGAGTGTGTACGTGACTTATACATATACTCGTACAGGCCAACCTTAATACCCAATACACCGAAGCAATCACCTATCCAACACCAAAAATTTACTACGGCACAGGAGGCTCCCCGCCATTCAATCCTGATAGCTGGGGCCCCCACAAACTTTAACGAGCCATGCCTGGACTTGCTCAATTTCATCCTGCCCCAGTCAACGATCTTACAGACGGTCATTACCTCGTATGGCGAATTGGCGATGACGAGCAGACGGTCCCCACAGGAATATGCGACGTCCATATACAACCTGTTTGGTCAGCTCGGCGCGAGGGGCGTCAGCACCCTCGTTGGGAGCGGAGACGTTGAGGTCGGGGCGGTCCCATCACTCCCAAATTACCGCTCTAGCACCAGGCCTCAATTGATACCAATTTTCCCTGCATCATGTGGGTTACCTTCCTTTTTTTCGTGACAAGTAAATGCAACTTAATTAGTGGTGATTTGTGAGGCCCTTTCGTTCCGGCCGTCGGCGGCACCTTTCAAACGGACCCTGAGGTGGCAGCCAATTTCTCGGGTGGAGGGTTCTCAATCTCAAACCCACTTTTCGCGCCCAGCTCACCAAAATGGACCCGCCTCTGCGAGAGTATTGGCAGCAAGCATCCCCAACCCTATAAGCGTGTCATTTGCTTTGACAATCGGAGACCTCAAAGAGCTCATGGACACGTAGCCATTCGGGCTGGGGGTACCCAGACATGTCCGCCGAAGCGGTGGGCTTCTAAGTCGTACTCGGCGGTGTTGATATCCTTGCTAATGGTACAAGATGCTCAGCTCAGGTACGCTTTCACTACGGCGAGTACTAGTACCCCACGACCCAGCTCACTCAGTGACAGACCGCCACAGGAGTCATCTCCCTCCTGAATGACTTCTCATCTCACAGAGAAACCCACCACACGGCTTCCTTAATCCCTGTATTTATTCTACAGCGGCGACGGGCTTTAACAACATCACCTCTGGTCCGAACCCGGGTTGCGGGACTTCGGGATTCTATGGAGGGATGGGAGTACTGCAGGTTAAGATGTCACTATCATGTGGTACTGTAGTATTCACGGCTCACGCGCCAAGTCACCAGTTTTGGGGCGCCTGACTTCTTGGCTGCAAGATGTTGTTGGATTGGGCTAATTCTCAGTACCTCGCAAGTACAGTAGTTGGTTTCTAGGGCTCATGATGACCAGGTCCGAGTGAGACATTTGACCGATTCGCATCAAGGATTTGTGAGCGGGAAGACCATACACGTCCCTTGAGGCTGTACATGAGGCTGCTCTATACTCTACATATCACGACACAAGGGCCCGGGAATCGGCGAGTGGTCAAAATGCAACGGAAGACGGCACCTTTTTAACCTATTGTGGAAGGAAGGTTTATGTGGACTTGGGGATGACACAGACGTGCCACTGACCCATTTGATGGACGAAAATTCATACCATTTCAAAACGAGAAATTCTCACATGGTAGTTGGTGTCACGTGCCACGTGTCCCATTTTGATATTGTCAAATATGTTATTATTTTTTACGAGTCTGCAAGCCAGAGTCTGACAAGGCAAGATGGCCACAGAGGCCGAGGACACCGACTTCGAGACATTTGCGTCGTTCTCTTATCTCATTTCCCCTCTTATCCTCCGCGCCCTCGCAGATCTCGGTTTCTCTCGTCCAACACTCGTCCAGCAAAAGGCGATTCCCCTCGCGCTTGAAAACCGCGATGTCCTCGCTCGTGCCCGCACAGGGAGCGGCAAGACGGCCGCGTATTGCATACCTCTTGTACAAAAGATCCTCAACGCCAAAGCTGTAGGTACGCCACACGGCGATCGTCCTGTCTTCGGTTTTCCTCACAAATCCTTGCCCATCTCCGTTTTATAGGATCCTGCCCTTGAGGATGATTTGCGACAGAGCACGAGAGCGTTGATTTTAGTGCCGACTCGTGAGCTCGCGGAACAGGTTCTCGTTCATTTGAGAGGGCTGGTGAAGTACTGTGAAAGCGACGTGTCGCTCGTCAACGTCGCTGGTGGGGTTACGGCGCAGCTGCAAAGGTGCGTTCCTACATTAGTTCCGACTCCCGGCCATGTAGTCCTGACACCGAGGGGCCATGTAGGGTTCTACTCTCTGATAGACCAGACGTCGTCATTGGTACACCGTCGAAGGTTCTCGCGTTGCTCCAGGCAAAGGTTGCTTATCCTTTCCCCCGCGTCGTCCCTGTCTGACCGTCCCAAGACTCTGTCGCTTTCCATTCTCGATTCGTTGATCATCGATGAAGCAGACCTCATCCTCTCCTATGGTCACGATGTCGACATTCGCGCAATATTTGCCGGAAACTTCCTTCCAAAAGTATATCAGAGCTTCTTAATGAGCGCAACCATGACCGAGGACGTCGAGACTTTGAAAGGCCTGGCGTTACGAAGCCCTGTTTGTCTGTTCAATCCCAATCCTTGGAATTTTGGTGTTGATCGACCAGTATAAAGGTCACATTGAAATTAGAAGAGGATGAGGCCGACTCGGCCAATTTGGTCCAATACGTTGTTCGGTATCTATTTCTCTTTCTGTAACAGACGGACCCGGCTTATGACTCGCTCGGAGGACGACGGAAGCCGACAAGTTCCTATTAACATATATCATCCTCAAACTCAAGCTCATCCAGGGAAAATGCATCATCTTCGTCAACGATGTTGATCGGTGTTATCGTGTCAAGCTCTTCCTTGAACAATTTTCAATAAAGAGTTGTGTGTTAAACTCAGAGTTACCTCTGAATTCGAGGTGTGTGCCCCTTGTCTTGCTAAGAAGGCCTCACTGAGGAAGACACAGATACCATGTAGTTCAGGAATTTAACAAAGGGGTGTACGACTACATTATTGCAACAGATGAAGGCGGAAACGGGCAGGATGACGAAGAGAGCGGAGACTCTGGCACCGAATCCCAGGGAGAGGACGAGGAAGGCTGTATGTCCCTGTGTATTTCCATGCACTTACCCCATTCATTCCTCATTTCGCATGCTTTCTTCAGCCCAGCGTGGTACAGAGATAGGCAAGGCTCCTGGCCCCAGCCGACGAAAGCGCAAGCGAGCGCTGACACCACCACCCATCAACGTAACGAAAGGCACGCCCAAAAAACGCCGGCGTGTTAAACCGGACAGTGAATACGGAGTTGCGCGCGGTGTCGACTTCCTTGATGTTGCTTGCGTTTTAAACTTCGATTTACCAACATCTGCGCGGGCATATACGCACCGCGTGGGCCGCACTGCGCGCGCAGGACGAAGCGGGACAGCCCTGTCCTTCGTGCTCCCATTATCTGAGTTTGGCAACCACAAGGCGGTCGGCGCTGTGCCTAGCACACGACGCGACGAGGAGGTGTGGGAGAGGATTGCCCGGGCGCAGCAGGGCCGCGTTCGCGAGTACGTTTTCGACCAGAGGCAAGTTGATGCGTTCCGGTATCGGATGGAAGACGCATTGCGCACAGTAACGCGGTACGCCATCCGAGAAGCACGATTGAAGGAAATCAAGCAAGAACTCTTAACTTCTGATAAATTAAAGGTGCGTCGCAGGCTTTACCGCCTGTATCGACTTTATCATTTCTTGCGCTAACAGCGGATCCACCTTTGTGTGGTGGCTGTAGGCTCACTTTGAGGACAATCCTAATGATCTCGAGTACCTGAAGCACGACAAGCCACTGCATCCCGCCCGAGTGCAGCCGCACATGAAACATGTTCCAAAGTACTTGATGCCAAACGTTGCGACTGCGGCAGCAACACCGGTCGCCGGTGAGAGAAAGGCAGACGGTACCTCATTCGTTCCGTTCTCTAAAGGACGGGGCCGAGGACGTGGACGTGGACGCGGAGGAAGGTTCAGTGGTGGCGGCGGGAGGGGGGGAAAGAAGAAAAAGAACGACCCCTTGAAGAAGTTCCGTTAGTCATGTTGTGTCCTACTCTCTCGGTGGTTTTGTCCATGTTGGTCTTTGAACTTAATATCAGCGGCCGCATCTCAGAGCCGACCCGACAGAGTGCTGTTTCAATGTTGAACGTTGAATGGTCATAGGTCACTTGCGTCAAAATCACTTTGAGGAGCTTGTGCTATGCTGACACTGTTCACCGCCACCAGCACAACAGCCCCGGAAACGGAACGGAATGTAAGGTCCATAACGTAATGGAACGGTTCTTATCTCAAATTAACTCAGGATTCAGATGTCACATGTCATCAACTGATCAATATCGATCAATATGCATCGCATCTTTATCGCGCTGAAAGTACTTCGAAAAAAAAAAGAAATACATATCATATGAA
>Ga0307510_10004872_pt1 | contig 15873 bp, 13 predicted proteins | sample 12_EM_MG_FD_207224 | JGI IMG/M metagenome (GOLD analysis project Ga0307510, IMG submission 207224) | Populus trichocarpa ectomycorrhiza microbial communities from riparian zone in the Pacific Northwest, United States - 12_EM | ecosystem: Host-associated > Plants > Roots > Unclassified | place...
CGGAAACGTCGAGGCTGCGCAGCTACTACTCGAACGTGGTGCAAATATCAATGCGCGGAACCAAGAGGGACAGACACCACTGCACCGAATATTGGTCGAACTCGGTGATGGCCCAGACGCTAGTTACTTAGATACGATACAGCTCTTACTTAAGCATGGCGCGGACGTTGATGCATTGGATGATGCCAAGTCGACTCCGCTTCATGTGGCATTACAATATGGCAGCGCCAAAGCCACGCAGCTACTGCTCGAGCATGGCGCAAGTGTCCATCTTCAGAACAACCATGGCCAGACCCCTTCCCAACTTGCGTCGGCGAAGGGTCACTGGGCGATCACACAGCTGTTGTCGGAGCATTTTCACAGTGAGCAGGAGATGTGATATTTATCGCAGTACAGGTCTTCTGTAGAGTACCTAACCATCTCATCCCATTTTGTTGTATTTTTATAGTCCCATAATCGTAATAGCTTCTGGTTTGTAAATCCCTTCCCCAATGGACTAGCCTGCAAGATCTGTGCCGTGTTTCAACTGGGTGCTGCCAAGATGTTACAGTAGCAGCGATGGATGCCCGGTGGCGGACAGAACCACCATTCAACGGGAATCTCGACAGGAGTGTCAGAAATAGAATGACGGGGACAAGTAATATATCGCCTAAGACAGACACGTAAGTGTGACATCCTCCTGCAAACATTTAGCATTGTCCTCGACTAAAATGAGGTGTTCTTAAAAGCACACCTTGATGAAGATGGCGCGCGTGCCTCACGAATCCGTAGGCGGCGGTGCTCCTCCTCTATTTCCACCTCTGCCTCTTCCTCTGCCCCGTCTCCCACGACCGCGACTCGTGGAGGTGGGTGGGTTAACATCGACCGAAGCTGTGGAGCCCGACGTAGCGTCAGCTGGCGGGCCTTGCTGTGACGCGCATGGTGGGGCCCGCTTGGCCTCGCGCTGGAGGATCGTAGGGGCAGATAAGACGCCAGGCTGCGGAGCTGTAGCAGGCCCGCCCCGCGCCCGTCCGTCGTCCTCCTTCCTCCTACCCCCGCCCTCCCTCTTCGAGCTAGAGCTACCATCCTTCGCAGGCTCCCTTTCCTTCTCTTTCTCTTTCTCCTTCTCCTTTTCGGCTGCGCGCTCCCGCCTGTTGCCACCTTTCGTGACCCCAGCACCACTCAAAGCCGCCTCGAACTGCCTCGACGCGAGTCCAAGCACCGACCGCGACCGTCTTCCAGGGCCGTCAGAGCTCGCAGGCGCAATGGCAGGTGCAGGTGCAGGCGTAATGGAGGCACCAGTGTCGGTGGGGGTATTCGAAGGTGAGGGGGCCGTCGATGCGGCGGCTCGACCTGCTGACGTGGACGGTGGTTTGGGTTGATGCTTGCCGCCTCGGCCAGGCTTGCCTTTGTTGGGAGAAGACGGCGATAGCTTGGCCGCAGGTTGGGAAGCGGATGCGTTACCGGCTTTAGGACCAGCCTGAGCGGACGCCTTCTGGGCGGCCGCAGCCGCAGCCGCAGCCCTCTTCGCAGCTCGTTTCCCAAGCGATGCGGTCGGCTCGCCGGCTTGTTTAGCCTCGGAAGCAGCACTGGAAGCGCCGGCGCCGGCGGCAGCAGGGGCCTTCTTTTTGGATTCGTCCTTCTTGGATGCCTGAGCCGCGTCCTTGTAGTGAGGATGATTTCTTTGGATCGCCTCTTTATCCCGTTGCGCAGATTTCTCTGCCTTCAGGGCGTCCAATCAAGGTGCGGAAGTTGGCATGGCGGGACGTTCAGTAGAGGCGACTAGAATCGTGTGAGTGAAATGATGTTGGAAATATACCCGTGATGGGACGGACCTAGCATCTCCAGGAGCTGGTCAGCGTCATGAGGCTTGGTTGAAGGAGCCTCTAGAGACTGCAGAAAGACAATGTACTCCTCATCTGATTCAGATGATTAGGTGAGAGAGGCTTCGAGGAAATAACAGCGTACCTTGATCGATGGTCGCACCTCTACTGTCTACCTTTTTCTTCCCCAGTGCCAGATTTTGATATGTAGCAAACTCCACCACGGCTTGGGATTCGTTCCCTCTGTGCATCAAAAAGACCGCGACATTTTGAGCTCAAGCATCGAACCAAGTTGATGAAAAGACAGACCTGCTTTGTCTTTGAATATATGCCCATCGTACTCGCGGCTGAACTTCGCAACTAATTCCCCTGTCCTAAAAGTAATGTATGCACGGGAGTACGCGTTCTCCTTGTTCAGCCTTCAGATCCGAGTCGCACCACCAATGATATCCGTGAGTGCCCACCAAATCGCAATAATTTTGTCGCAAGGACTTACTTCTTTACTTTGCCAGGATAAAACTCCTTCCAAATTACAGTTTCGTCGGTGACCCAGGTATGCACTGACTGCCAAAAGATCTGTCCGGGAAGGTTCGGAGGCGACCTTCGCATGGCGGTCTTGAGGCGTTCCGAGTGAGCTGGCGGGTTTGGAATGTCTCTGGTGCTTTTCTTTGGCTTTGGACTGGGATTGACTTGGTAGGTTTGGCGGTTGCACTGGGCATCGGGAGGCAGTTGCAATGTCAACTATACAGCAAGCCACTGGGTGAGTCGGACAGCACAGTATGATACTGTCAATCGCTGGGAATTGTGGCTTAGTGGGCTAGCCAGATTTGGAAATCGGTAAGCCTCACTTGGTTTTCAAACATCGACCAGACCTTCCGATTCCGAATTACCGGCCCTTCCTGGGTTTCTGCCCAAGGGTGTGTTCTATTGTGTGGGCTGGGAGGCGTGAGAACGCGCGTGCTGACAACATGCATCACTTTGTGCTTTTCTCTTTCCCAAGACGGCCCCATCTCGCCTCAAGACGACGTGGGCGATGACGACGACTCCCGACTTCAAAGTCATATCGGGGCGGCGGTAGCGCAGGAAAATGTACGTTCATGACATATGTAGTGGATCCCGCCCGGCTGACTTGAGTTGCATGCGGCCAGGTGTATCTTGTGACGGGCGACGATGCCCGCCGCATCGCTCTTCTCGGCCTCAAAAGGCCGTTCCTAGGTGTCTCTCCGACGAGATTCGACAGCGCCTCCCTCCCTCCCTCGAGTCCTCGCGGTAGCACGTCGGTCTGCGAACACCCTCTCTTGGGCCCGCTCATAGTGATGTTTCGAGCCCGTGCCCTCCAACGCGTTCCGTCCAGAGTCCCAACGCCTGGATCTTAGCGGTCAACTGCCATCCAGCGAGCTCAAGGCCGACGGCGTCCTCTAGCGGGGACAGGTGCAGCGTCTGCTGCTGACGGCGTTCCCTCACTCCTCCATGATAGGCGGCGTGGTCGCTCTGGTGGCTCCAAGGGTGGAAGAAGGCATGTCATACAAGGACGGCGCCTCAAAGTGAAGATGTTGGGCGGCGATGGAATAAGCAACTAGTAAATGAACGTTTTGCTCCATCTTCACGACATACACCACACATACTGCCGCCCTAAGCCAGATCAAAATCACGGTCTCCTTTAGAGTACCTAAATAATTCCATCTCATTTTATCGTATTTTATAGTCCTATACGCAAATGACTTCTGATTTGTAGCTCTCCAACTGTAAAGCTAACGCACAAAGATCTGAGCCCTATACCAACTGAGTGGGCTGCCAGGGTGTTACAGCGGGATGGACGACGGACGTCCGGTCCTGACCGGGACATACCCGCCGTTCAAGCGGGAAATCTTGATAAGGGAACCAGACCAGCTAACCCCTTTGCCTAACCCGGGTAACATCCTCCTGTATTGTCATCTTCGCTTGGAGAAAGGGGTATTTTTAATCGTATCTTGATGAAGATGGCGCGTAATCCCCAGGCGCAGGTGGTACTCCTCCCCTGCCAGTGTTTCCATCTCTACCTCTGCCTCTTCCCCGTCTCCCATGACCACGACTCGTGGAGGCGGAAGGTTAGCATCGCCCCAAGTTGTAGTACCCAATGTGGCCTCTGTTGGTGAGGCCTGTTTTGGCGTGCATGGCGGGCTCACGCTGCAGGATCGTAGGGGCGGGTAAGACACCAGGCTGGGGAGCTGCAACAAGGCCATCCCGCGCCCGCGCGTCGTCCTCCTTCCTCCTTCCTCTGCTCTCCCTCCTCGAGCTGGATGGTCTGTCTTTGACGGGCTTCTTCTTTTCCTTTTCTCTCCCCTTCTCCCTTTCGGCTGTGCATTCCCGCGTGCCCCCTTGGTGACGCCAGCACCACTCAGGGTCGCTTCCTCGATGCGAATTCAAGCATGGGCGGCGACTGTCTCCGAGCTCGCCGGCACAAGTGCAGGTGCCGAAGCAGGCGTATTGGGGGTATCGGAGTCGGTGCCAGTGGGGGAACTCGAAGACGAATGAGCAGCGGATGCGGCTTGGCCAGATAACGTCAACAGTGGTTTGGGTTGCTGCTTGCCGCCTCGCCCGGACTTGCCCTTGCTTGGAGGGGACGGCGATGGCTTGGTAGCAGGTGGAGCAGCGGATACATTTCTGGCCTCAGGTTGCTCGCTGGACCAGCCTGAGCAGACGCTTTCTGGGTAGCTGCGGCGGCAGCCACAGCCCTCTTCACGGCTCTCACGGCCGAACTTGATGACCAGTTCCTCAGTCTTGAGGTCAACATGGCAGGATATTCAGTAGAGGCAACTAGAATCGTGTGAGCAAAATGATATCTGAAATTATACGCGCGATGGGACGAACCTAGCATTTTCAAGAGCTGATCAGCGTCGTGAGGCCCGGTTGAAGGAGCCTCCAGAGCCTACAGAAAGACGATGTATTCCCCAATTGATTCTGATCGTGTCATTTTGAGCTCAAGCATCGAAAAATATGGCGAAAAGACGGACCTTCTTTGTCTTTGAATCTATGCCAATAGTACTCGTGACTGAACCTCGCAACTAATTCCTCTATCCTGAAAGCGATGTATGCACGGGAACATACGTTCTCCTTGTTCAGCCTTCAGATCCGAATCGCCCCATTGATAATGTCCATAAGTGCCCACCCAACCGCAACAATTTTGTCTGAGGTACTCACTTCTTCTTTACTTTGTCGGGACGAAACTCCTTCCAAATTACAGTATCATCGGCGACCCAGAACTGCACGGACTGCCAAAATATCTGTTCAGGGAGGTCCGGGGGCAACCTGTGCACGACGGTCTTGCGGCGTTCTGAGCTGGCGGCGTTGGACTGTCCCTGGCGCTTTTCCTTGAATTTGGACCGGGATTGGCAGGTTCGTCCGTTGCACTGGGGGGTGAAAATCGTATAGCATGTAATGGACTATCAATCACAGGGAGTTGTGGCGAAGTGGGCTATCTATAAATTTGCAAGTTGTCATAGTCAACATGTCAGCGCGTCAGCACATGTCAGCCTTCATTTTGCGAATCCCTATCAAAACTGAGCGACGTCGGGCGGACAGCGGACTCTGCATATTGACGAGTTCCTTTTGTCAATCATTTGCACAGGAATGACTCATGGCCCATCGAGATCGTGATACGAGTACTCTACTCTACTGACACTTCGTCGAGGCTTCTCGGTGATCGGTGGCCGTGAGAACGCACATTGCTCAATTTCCATTTCCTCACACTTCTTCTCACGCACCACGTGGGCCATAGATCAACACTGCACTTCACGTGCCGTAGTAGGCCGTCAAATGAGGTCGATGTTTTGCCGGCTTCTCCTTGACACATCACTTGGCCGGAAGAGACTTTCGAGACAACCGCCGCAGAATGTCTGAGGTCATTCAGACATGACTCGAACCCTGACCAATTTCTGACATGCATGACGTCCTTGGCCCAGGCACGCAGTGCTGGTATGCAGTATGGCGTGACTGACCAAGATTATCAGCCTTCTCCGCAATGACTTGTGAATGTGGAAACATGATAATCCCCGCTCCTGGCACTCAACGACCTGGCCACAACGACTGAAACCTGGATGAACCGTGGTAGGGGTTTCATACGTCTCGCAGCATCGTCACTTGCGGAGAAGGTTGAGTACTTGCATCACTTTACTTGATCAAAGAAAATGATCAGCTTCAACAAGACTAATACCTGATGGGTTGTTTTGTATCTTGTATCGATATTCTGACCGGGAATATGCTAGAACATTTATTTGGTCCGAAAGGACGCAGAACGGACAATGATATCTTCAGGCAGTTGTGCCTCTACCATCATACAACTACAAGTCTCCCTACTGTACTGTCACCTTTTGGAAACTACTTACGATTGGCACTGAGGGGCACTTTCAATGGGTTCCATTATGTTGCTGAGCACGAGTTGCATCATTCGATCTAAGATCTGGTATTGAGATACATTCTCCTCGCCCCGTCGGACTCTTAGATGCACCGAAATAAAATAAAAAAGGTACTTTCAAAATAACTTGACATCACATACAATATATCGCTCTGGAGGTTGTTTTGAGCGTCTATCGACCCATATCGGATATCGGAATACGCACAGACCAGGTCATCTGCAACGTGTTTCTTTATCAGTCCCATCAGTACAGCAATTCTCGCCCCCGTTCACCTTCCCGAAGACGCTTCCTCAGGCTATCAATCCCAAGCAACATGTCCCAAACCCCCACTGCAACCACCTCAACCTCAAACTATCATCTCGTCTTCGACAATGCCATCGAAGCTTACAAGAAGAAGACCAAGAAAGATCTCCGCTCCCACCCACTACTCGACAAACTCCAGAACTGTGATTCCCCAGATGCCGTCCTCAGCATACTTTATCAACAAATTCCCGAGTTCGACCAATCTTGTGCTACCGATGACAATTTGACGAAGTGGCTCAATCCCACCGTCAATGTCCTCTGCACATTTTCTGGGGTCATCGGGGGCGGTATTAGCCTGGCAAGTCCCAATGAGGTCAGGGTCAAGTGGTTCAGGATCTGATATTTGATTGTCACACAGGTATCCCAGCCAGCGGGGGTCATCTTCACTGGAATTGGCATCCTTCTCTCAGTGTGTTTTTTTTTCATTCAATACATTCTGGGACTCATCATGACACCAAATTCTTCCAGGCGGCTAAGGCCGTTTCCGATAGTCAGGATACACTCGCCACGATCTTTGGGCGCATAGAAAACTTCTTCCGACGATTGGAGACATATGTCGGAGTGCCCCCAACTGCGGGAATGACAGATATAATAGTCAAAATCATGGTCGAGGTGCTTTGTATCCTCTCAATCGCGACAAAGGAATTAAAACAGAGCAGAGCGAGTGAGTTGATTCCTGGGGTTGTGAATTGTTCATGTCGACTTACGGTTACTTAGGGAAATACATGAAGAAGCTTGCTGGGAGGACTGACATCGAGGACGCGTTGGGTCGATTGGATCGACTTACGGAAGATGAAGTCCGGATGGCAGCTGCAGAGGGTCTGAAGGCCACTCATGAGGTCGATAACAAGGTGCAAGGAGTCGGCGACAAAGTAGATCTGATCGTCGACGGTGTGCAATTTGTTTTCAACCAGTCACTTGCATGGCACTCAATTCTATCTGACTAGGTGGTGAGAAAATCAGAAAAGAATTACAACAAGTTGCAAACGACATGGACGATCAGAAGCGTATGTTATCGTATTACCTCACTTCGTTGACTACCATTATTCAATCGCTCTCATAGGGAATCAGATACGACAAGAGCTTCGAAGTTGGCTCTCTCCCCCGGATCCGTCTATAAATTACAACACTGCGAGCGATGCCCATCACGAAGGCACCGCCCTATGGTTCATCGAAGGCGATGCCTTCAATAATTGGAAAGCATCTGGATCATTGCTGTGGCTTCACGGAAAACGTACGCTTCTCTCCTTCAGCGGATTCGTCTTTGCTAATGGACTTCTGATTTCATAGCTGGTTCCGGGAAGAGTGTACTCAGGTCCGTCTTTTCAGTCCAAATCTCGTTGTGACCTTTGTTATTGACCATCCAACAGCTCGTCAATCATCCAAGATATCAAGGCCATCTGCGATGCAGGATCAGCTCATATAGCCTACTTTTTCTTTGATTTCAAGGACAAGGGAAAGCAGGATCCCCATGCCCTACTCTGTTCGCTTGTTGTTCAGCTCAGCCATCAATCCTCATCTTTTTGCGACATTCTCTCGCGCTATTATTCATCCCACCAATCTGGCTCACAACAGCCTAGTGACCGCACATTAACACAATGCCTCGAAGACATACTCAATGTACCAGGCCGAGTCCCTGTCTATCTTATCATCGACGCACTCGATGAATGTCCCAAAACGACAGGAATTCCTTCATCGCGTCAAAAGGTCTTAGCATTTGTGAAACAGCTCGTGGGATTGAATCTTCCTAATTTACGCCTATGCGTTACAAGTCGTCCGGAAATCGACATTCGGACGTCCTTTGAGACTTTGACGTCTAACCGGATATCACTTCATGATGAGAGGGGTCAAAAGCAAGATATCATTGACTTTGTCACCTCCGTAGTTCACTCGGACGAAGACATGAAGAGGTGGCGGGATGATGACAAGAAACTGGTCATTGAGACGCTTTCAGAGAGAGCTGATGGCATGTAAGGACTCAGTGGTTTGTCAGATATTTTGATCCATTCTAATGCTTTCACTCAGGTTTCGTTGGGCCTTTTGCCAACTGGAACTTTTGCGGCAATGTTTCCCACCGAGTGTGCGGCGCATTCTGGCAGAATTGCCAGAAACATTGGATGGGACATACGAGCGGATACTGCAGGAAATCCCAAAGTCGAACCGAGTACACGCTCATCGGCTCCTCCAGTGCCTCACTGTTGCCGTTCGCCCACTTCATGTTGAGGAGCTTGCAGAAGTCCTCGCAGTTGACTTTGAGGCAACGGGAGGGATCCCAAAGCTGAATGAAGATTTGCGGTGGGATGATCAAGAGCAAGCTGTGCTGTCCGCATGTTCCAGTTTGATCGCCGTTGTCTGGAATGATGACTCCCGAGTGGTTCAATTTTCACATTTCTCGGTCAAAGAATTCTTAATCTCGGATCGACTTGCCACTTCCACAATTGTCGCTGCTCGTGATTGTCATATCCTCCTCGAGCCATCGCATACGATCATGGCGCAAGCTTGTCTCAGTGTCCTACTCCGTTTGGACTTCAACATCAACAAGGGCAGCCTGAAGGACTTTCCTCTAGCTCGGTATGCTTCTGAATACTTTGGGGACCATGCCGAGTTTGGGAACGTTTTTGGACACATACGGGACGGGATCGACGACCTCCTTGATGCAGACAAGCCCTCTTTTGCCGCATGGTTGTGGATGCGCAAAGCGGATTTCGATGCACCCCCGAAACGACCAGAAGCATCTCCCCTGTACCACATTGCAGGATTTGGATTCCGTGCCATAGTGGACCACCTCATTTCAAAGCGACCAGAGGATCTAAGCATCAGGGGCGGCTACGGCATTCCATTACATGCAGCATTGTTTAATGGCCATGCCGATGTCGCACTGCTGCTACTCGGCCACTGTGTAGACGTGGACGTTCGGGGCATTGAAGACCGGACTCCGTTGCACATGGCAGTGGACCATGGACTCCTCGAGGTTACTCGCATACTAATCGAGCGGGGTGCAAGTATCAATGCGCGAGATTCGAGCGACCGGACACCACTTCACCCAACCACGGGTGGTAGATCTGGTACATTCGATGATACATATTTCGACGTGGTGCGGTATTTACTGGAGCACGGTGCGGACGTGGATACTGAGGCTAACACGGAGCACTCCACTCCACTCCATTTGGCATCGTTTCACGGAGGCTTCAAGGTTGCACAGCTACTGCTCGACCATGGTGTAGATATCAATGTGCGGGATAAGGAGGGTCGGACGCCACTACACGAATCATTGATCGACTTGGAGGACGGCATGGCGAATTATTACATTGATGCCGTACGGTCGTTACTAGAGCATGGCGCAGACGTTAACGCACTGGACAACAACCACTTAACGCCACTGCATGTATTATTGCAGTATGGGAACATCAAAGCTACTCGGGTGCTACTCGAGCATGGTGCGGACGTTGGCGCACGGGATAACAAAGACTCAACCCCGCTGCATGTTGCATCACAACATGGCAACGTTGAGATTGCACGCATACTGCTCGGGCATAGTGCGGACGTCCACTCACTGGATGGCAACCACTCGACCCCGCTGCATTTTACGTCAGAAAGTGGCAACGCCGAGGCTGCAGTCTACTGCTCGAGCATGGTGCGGACGTCCACGCACTCGATAACAACCATTCGACCCCGCTGCATTTTGTATCACAACATGGCGACGCTGGGGCCACACGCGTACTGCTCGAGCATGGTGCCGTCGTTGACGCACGGGATGACAAAGACTCCACCCCGCTGCGTGTTGCATCACAACGTGGTAGCGTCAGAATTGCAGGCGTGCTGCTCGAGCATGGTGCGGACGTTCACGCACTGGATGCCAACCACTCGACCCCGCTGCATTTTGCGTCAGAAAGTGGCAACGCCGAGGCTGCACGTCTACTGCTCGAGCATGGCGCGGACGTTCACGCACTCAATAACAACCACTCGACCCCGCTGCATTTTATATCACAACATGGCGACGATGGGGCCGCACGCGTACTGCTCGAGCATGGTGCCGTCGTTGACGCACTGGATAACAAAGACTCCACCCCGCTGCATATTGCATCACAATGTGGCAACGCCAAAGTTGCACGCGTATTGCTCGAATATGGTGCGAATACCCATGTGCAGAACAAGGAGGACCAGACACCGCAACACCTACTATTGGCCGTATTGAGGAACGCATGGCCGGGTGATATTGATACCATACGGTTCTTCCTAGAGCGCGGTGCAGATGTCGACGCAGTTGATGACAACCACTCGACTCTTCTACATAGGGCGTCATGGAACGGAAACGTCAAGGTTGCACAGCTGCTACTCGAACGTGGTGCAAATGTCAATGCGCGGAACAAAGAGGGACAGACACCGCTGCACCGAGTATTGGCCGAACTCAATGATGGCTCAGGGACTAGTTACTCTGATACGATACAGCTCTTACTTAAGCGTGGCGCGGCCGTTCATGCATTGGATAACGCCAAGTCGACTCCGCTCCATGTGGCATCACAGTATGGCAGCGCCCATGCTACGCAGCTACTACTCGAGTGTGGCTCATGTGTCCGTCTCCAGAACAACCAGGGTCAGACCCCCTCCCAAGTTGCGTTGGCGAATGGTCACTGGGCGATCACACGACTGTTGTCAGAGCATTCGCATAGTGAGTAGAAAGTGTGACATTTATCGTAGGGCAGGTCTTCTGTAGAGTACCTAACGATCCCGTCCAATTTTGTTGTATGTTACAGTCCTATAATCGAATAACTTCTGGTTTGTAACCCCCTTCACCAATGGATTAGCCTGCAAAAATCTAGGCCGTGTTTCAAGTGGGTGCTGCTAAGACGTTACAGTAGCAGCGATGGATGCCCGGTGGCGGACAGAACCACAACTCAAGTGGGAATCTCGACAGGAGTTCCAGAGATAGAATGACGGGGACAAGTAATACATCGCCTAAGACAGACATGTAAGGGTGACATCCTCCTGCAAACATTTAGCATCGTCCTCGAGTAGGGAATGAGGCGTTTTTAAAAGCACACCTTGATGAAGATGGCGCGCCTGCCTCACGAATCCGTAGGCGGCGGTGCTCCTCCTCTGTCTCTGTTTCCACCTCTGCCTCTTCCTCTGCCCCGTCTCCCATGGCCGCGACTCGTGGAGGTGGGCGGGTTAACATCGACCGACGCTGTGGAGCCCGACGTAGCGTCAGCTGGCGGGCCTTGCTGCGATGGGCGTGGGTGGGGCTGCTTGGACTCGCGCTGGAGGATCGTAAGGGCAGATAAGACGCCAGGCTGCGGAGCTGCAGCAGGCCCGCCCTGCGCCCGTCCGTCGTCCTCCTTCCACCCCCGCCCTCCCTTTTCGAGCTAAAGCCACCATCCTTCGCGGGCTCCCTTTCCTTCTCTTTCTCTTTCTCCTTCTCCTTTTCGGCTGCGCGCTCCCGCCTGTTGCCACCTTTCGTGACCCCAGCACCACTCAAAGCCGCCTCGAACTGCCTCGACGCGAGTCCAAGCACCGGCCGGGATCGTCTTCCAGGGCCGTCAGAGCTTGCAGGTACAATGGGAGGTGCCGGTGCGGGCGTAATCGAGGCACCAGTGTCTGTGGGAGGGTTCGAAGATGGGGGAACCGTCGATGCGGCGGCTTGACCTGCTGACGTGGACGGTGGTTTGGGTTGATGCTTGCCGCCTCGTCCAGACTTGCCTTTGTTGGGAGAAGACGACGATGGCTTGGCCGCAGGTTGGGAAGCGGATGCGTTGCCGGCCTTAGGTCCAGACTGAGCGGACGCCTTCTGGGCGGCCGCAGCCGCAGCTGCAGCCCTCTTCGCAGCTCGTTTCCCAAGCGATGCGGTCGGCTCGCCGCCTTGTTTAGCCTCGGAAGCAGCACTGGAGGCGGCGGCAGCAGCAGCGGCCTTCCTTTTGGACTCGTCCTTCTTGGATGCCTGAGCCGCGTCCTTGTAGTGAGGATGGTTCCTTTGGATCGCCTCTTTATCCCGTTGCGCAGATTTCTCGGCCTTCAGGGCGTCCAATAAAGGTGTGGAAGTCGGCATGGCGGGACGTTCAGTAGAGGCGACTAGAATCGTGTGAGCGAAATGATGTCTGAAATATACCCGTGATGGGACGGACCTAGCATCTCCAGGAGTTGATCAGCGCCGTGAGGCTTGGTTGAAGGAGCCTCTAGAGACTGCAGAAAGGCGATGTACTCCTCACCTGATTCATCTGATTAGGTGAGAAACGCTTCGAGGAAATGACGACGTACCTTGATCGATAGTCGCATTTCTACTGTCTACTTTTTTCTTCTCCAGTGCCAGCTTTTGATATGGAGCAAACTCTACCACGGCTTGGGATTCGTTCCCTTTGTGCATCAAAACAGATCGCGACATTTTGAGCCCAAGTATCGAAAAAAGATGGCGAAAAGACAGACCTGCTTTGTCTTTGCATATATGCCCATCGTACTCGCGGCTAAACTTCGCAACTAAGTCCTCTGTCCTGAAAGTAATGTATGTACGGGAGTACACGTCCTCCTTGTTCAGCCTTCAGATCCGAGTCGCACCACCGATGATATCCGTGAGTGCCCACCAGATCGCAATAATTTTGTCGCAAGGACCCACTTCTTTACTTTGCCAGGATAGAACTCCTTCCAAATTACAGTTTCGTCGGTGACCCAGGTATGCACTGACTGCCAAAAGATCTGTCCGGGGAGGTTCGGAGGCGACCTTCGCATGGCGGTCTTGAGGCGTTCCGAGTGAGCTGGCGGCTTTGGAATGTCTCTGGTGCTTGCTTTGGACGGGGATTGACTTGGTAGGTTTGGTGGTTGCACTGGGCATCGGGAGGCAGTTGCAATGTCGGCTATATAGCAAGCCACTGGGTGAGTTGGTCGTATGTACAGCACAGTATGATACTGTCAATCGCTGGGAATTGTGGCTTAGTGGGCTAGCCAGATTTGGAAAGCGGTAAGCCTCACTTGGTTTTCAAACATCGACCAGACCTTCCGATTCCGAATTACCGGCCCTTCCTGGGTTTCTGCCCGAGGGTGTGTTCTATTGTGTGGGCTGGGAGGCGTGAGAACGCGCGTGCTGACAACGTGCATCACTTTGTGCTTTTCTCTTTCCCAAGACGGCCCCATCTCGCCTGAAGACAACGTGGACGACGACGACGAGTCACGACTTCGAAGGCATATCGGGACGGCGGTAGCGCAGGAAAATGTAGGTTTATGACATATGTAGTGGGTCCTGCCCGACTGACTTGAGTTGCATGTGGCCAGGTGTATCTTGTGACGGGCGACGATGCCCGCCGCATCGCTCTTCTCGGCCTCAAAAGGCCGTTCCTAGGTGTCTCTCCGACGAGATTCGACAGCGCCTCCCTCCCTCGCTCGAGTCCTCGCGGTAGCACGTCGGTCTGCGAGCACCCTCTCTCGGGCCCGCTCATATTGATGTTCCGAGCCCGTGCCCTCCAACGCGTTCCGTCCAGAGTCCCAACGCCTGGATCTTAGCGGTCAACTGCCATCCAGCGAGCTCAAGGCCGACGGCGTCCTCTAGCGGGGACAGGTGCAGCGTCTGCTGCTGACGGCGTTCCCTCACTCCTCCATGATAGGCGGCGTGGTCGCTCTGGTGGCTCCAAGGGTGGAAGAAGGCATGTCATACAAGGGCGGCGCCTCAAGGTGAAGATGTCGGGCGGCGATGGAACAAGCAACTAGTAAATGAACGTTTTGCTCCATCTTCACGACATACACCACACATACTGCTGCTGCCGCCCTAAGCCACGTCAAAATCACGATCTTCTTTAGAGTACCTAAATAATTCCATCTCATTTTATCGTATTTTATAGTCATACGCAAATAACTTCTGATTTGTAGCCCTCCAACCGTAAAGCTAACGCGCAAAGATCTGAGCCCTATGCCAACTGAGTGTGCCAGGTGTTACAGCGGGATGAACGACGGACGTCCGGTCCTGACCGGAACATACCCGCCGTTCAAGCGGGAAATATTGATAAGGGAACCAGGAATAGGAAATAACATCACCTGAGTGTCACACTAATCCCTGAAGTGTGGCTAGTGGATCTCATCAAGATCTGCTAGCCGCAACAGGGAGGTTCCTGAGAATTCCTACAGTGCTGGACAATTAAACACGGTAAATTTCCTGGCGCCCGAACTAAGGGGTTTTCAGAAAAATAGAGTTTGGAATCGTGCTCAGACGGGCTGAAAACATACAAAAACGCCCTTTGCGGACTTTCCCGCGTATTTTTTGGGGTGGCCAACTATTGGGGTCAGGAAATCAATATAATATTACCCCTTTGGGGGTTTCTGGGTGTCAATTTACAACGGCATGTACCGACATCATTGCTTCTGGAGCGATGCAACGGTGCGATTTCTGTTTACGGACCACCCACTCTGCTGCTTTTCTGGTCAAACGGTTCCGGTAGGCATCCCACATCAATTCGACCATGCTGCTGTTCACCTCAGTAGCAGTGCCATAGGGGAGGTCGTCCTCAACCTCAAGATCGACTTCATTGTCTGATCCGCAACCATGTTGGCGTGAGGGCTTCATGCCTGTGTGTGGGTCCCAACTCTGTCGCTTTCCAGTATCTTTGCTCTCATTGCCGCAGTCTTCATCCTCTGAAGCACTTGACTCAGAGCTGGACAATTCCTCTGTCAAGTCTTGGTCCATTCTCTCCAGGTTGTTGTGTGGGCAGCAAGGGTGTTGTTGAGATGGATGCGGGGTTTCTTTGGCATGCCAGCAGATGTTTAAATACTATGTTTTTACTGGAAATTTAATATTCTCTTCAACATGAACATGAACGGAATCTATAGCAGTGATGGAAAGCCCATCAACTGCTGATCCAGGACTTGCGCGTGCATCATTTGCACATTTATCTGCACATTTTGGTCTCACTTGCACCTGCTGTCATGTCATGTGGGGACCCCTGGCTCATTATCATGTGGTTTCCACCGCCCTTATCAGATAGTTTTTACACTTTTCAACATGAGCATTGAATTCAGACAGGTGAAATGAGTTGATTTGTACACCTTTCAATAGATAAACCCTAACTTTAGGGTTGGCCAACTTTGGATTTTGTCAAATTAAAGTAGTGTTTATTATGTTTGTATTTGATGTATGAGGTGTTGAGTACGCAGATGCGAAGAGTAAAGGAAGATGTAGTGTTGCGGTAGCTCAAGCCGATGATTTTGAGAAATCAGCGATATAAAATCAAATAAAATGGATAAAAATATGAAAATAAAGATAAGAATAGAATAAGTCAGGAGCCAGGGGGTCACTTAAGACGACTTAGCGATTTGACCAGCCGTTCAGGCGTAATTTAACTGGCTCAGTTTGTAGCTGAATTTGTAGCTGAAAGTGTAGCCAGTTAAATTACGCCTGAACA
>Ga0307510_10004873_pt1 | contig 15873 bp, 17 predicted proteins | sample 12_EM_MG_FD_207224 | JGI IMG/M metagenome (GOLD analysis project Ga0307510, IMG submission 207224) | Populus trichocarpa ectomycorrhiza microbial communities from riparian zone in the Pacific Northwest, United States - 12_EM | ecosystem: Host-associated > Plants > Roots > Unclassified | place...
AATTTCTAAACACTACTAAAACATTGAATGGTTAAATATTAACCCTAAAAGTTTTCCTTCATTCTCCATCACTTCCATATTTATAATGTGTTGTCTTCAACAAAGAAAAAGCCATGGGTCATGCACAAGTCATTAATGTTGTGTCTTTAAATTGATATTTGAGTGATGAGGAATCCATCATCTAGCTAGTCGTTGAAATGCTAACTAAGAGGCACCTTGTTCTCTCAAACAAGCACATTATAAAAAGTACTTTCAATGAAGAACTTTCCTCTTGTGTGCCAATGCTACCATGAATCTCGCAGACTAACAACACTTGAAGGTAGCAAGTAAATATATTACCAAGGCCTCAACACCACCAGCTGCTGCAATTGCTTCTCGGTTTCTGTCATCAAATGATAAGTTCCACAATGCACCAGCAGCTTCCTGCCTGTTTAACAAGCAATTAAAATACTACATTTCAGATAAAATATTGAATGCGTGCGCATATAAAGAGTCATGGCTTATGGATTTCTAAACTACAGTTGGCCCAACGAATACAGCTCCTTTACCACAGGCATTAGAAACAATGATTCCGAACACTAAAGTTCAATAAATTTAAGGTGATTAAGCTGCAAGAACAGAATGTTACAGGGTTGAACTAAATATAATTTTCAAATATGTTGAGCAGACACAAATTTTTTCCTAAAACATAATTCAAACAACTAAAGTTTCAAACACAAAAAATCACACCCTATAAAAGGATGGAAACAATTACAGTCCAGGTACTTCCTTTTACCTTTCTTTCCCAATAAGGAAAACAAACTAAAAGGTAAGCTACATCATATAAAAAGAAAAGGGCGACCATCTAGGTTAAGTTAGCAAGCAGTGGGATGAAATAAGAAACTCGAAAAGCATTGAAAAAAAAATAAGTTGCCATCAAGAAGAGTTTTCATTGACTCTTTAATCCTTGGTGATGACTGGGAAAAAAAAAGATTGTGGAAACTGCAGTCCAAGACAAAATCTCCATAAAGGAAAAAAATAATTAAGATTATGCAATAATTAAGGAAGAAACTAAAATCATATCTGGAACTTTTTATTATCTTTTGTTCTTATCAGAGGTAAACAGACAGGTAGAGGGAAATTGTTACCTTCTGGTGCTTAAGAAATTGCTATTAGAATGGGATAAGGTTATTATCAATAGATTGTATCCAGATAAAACATTTCAATAGCAGGAAGAAAGCAGCAAAGAATAATTAGATAATGACAAGTATTTGACAGATACAAAAAAAAAGACAAAAAAGAGCTTAGATGAGGGATACAGAATACAGATTTGTAAAGGAATTACCTGACACCTTCATGGAGTGAACGTGTGAGTTGAACAAGGGCTTCAAGAGCACCTGCTTCTTGTCCAACAGCAGCATTGTTAGTATTGCTATCTCCATGAGCAGCCAAGTTAGCCAAGGCACGAGCAGCCTAGCATTACGAAGATACATTAATAATTCACAACAGATCAATTTCACACTGAAAAAATCTTTCAAAGAAATAATTAGCGGAAAATAAATAGGACCCTTAAAATTTCAAATTTCAAATTAGGAACCTCCTTATTGAAGTCGTTCAGTCATAGCACAGCAAACCATAAAGGAATAGCAAAGGCATTTCAATATGGAGTACATGTGAGCCTTAGTTTCAAGCACCATGATTAAGGATATACAAGTCACCAGAACCTGAACCATATGAGGTTATTTTCAAAGCCAAAAACACCATGATCATGAACATTTGATGGCTCTTTGCCACATTCTTTTCTGAAAAGTTCAAAAATTTTGATAATTATATGTAGCTGAGATTATAACTTGGTCGAGCTGTCATGTTGAATAAAACAACAGTGCAAGAAGAAGAAAATTAAAAAGTATATATTAAGAGCAAATAAATTCTAATTCAAACATGTAGCCTCCAAGCTACAGTAAAATGATCAGTGTCTCCTGTCCAGATCTTAGTATGCACCTTCTTTTCACATAACATATCTCCTAATAATAGAAAATAGCACACCTGCTCTTGTACTCCCTCAAACTTGCAATTACGAGCAAGCATCACCAAAGCATGTACACCACCTGCCAATGCAACCTCCATGCTGCACTTGTCATCAGCCGCCAAATTTGCCAAAGCACCAGCTGCACGTTCCTGGACACAGAAAAATTGGAAACAAATTCAAAATATTGTCATACTATATTTACTTGAATCTAACACAAGTAATGCACATGCAGGGAAAAACTTTCATATGCTAAGAACATAGAACGGGATATTAAAGACTGCACCAGAACTCCATCGCCACCAGAGAACCATTTGAATATAAGGTCAACCAGAGCTTTGACTCCACCAGCCTCAGCAATGGCACCCTGTCAATAATTTTAAAATTACCAAAATTAGAAGTTTAGGACATATGTCTTCTGATAATAAAATAAAGAAAAGCAAAATATTAAACCTTGTGCTCTTCTCCGACTGAAAGATTCCAAAGCCCTCCAGCAGCCTCTTCAGCAACCAGCCTGTTCATGGAACTTGCCAACCCAGCAAGGATTTGGATTCCTCCTTCTTCTGCAACAGCTTTTGCAACATTTGCATTTACGGACAAGTTTGCTATTGCCTGTATCATTAACAACTTAGAATATTCATCCAGATCCATGTTTTCAAGTGAAAATCAAGATCAAATTGAGACATGAAATCAATAGTCTTCACAGAAGAGAGAAAATATAAGAAGAATAAGAAAGCGGGATGTAGTATATCAAATTAAACTATTTGGGAGACTGGATTATGGTAAAAAATTATAAAAATCTTTTGGGTGAACAGTAATCGAGCTATAATCAGCGCTGCTGCACATCCAATGAAGAAATTCACCTTAGCAGCCTCTGACTGAAGACCTTCCCTCCAAGATTTTGCAAGGTTTAGAAGAAGACGTATGCCGCCATCTCGCATAACTGCTTCAGCCCTTCCACAATCTATGCTAGCATTTTCATCATCAATGACCACAAAAGTCGCAAGTCCTGTGGCCGCCCTTTCTTGAACTTCCTCCTGTGAGCTCTGCATTAAACTAAGTAATATTGTTGCACCTTGCTTGAGCCAGAAAGCATCCAAACCTTGTGGATTACTCTCAGCGGTACGCAAAAGAGTATGGGATAGGATCCATTCTAGCCAAGTCATGATTTCATCTAAGTTCTTGTCCTTGGTCTTTAAATTCCTCCAATCCAAAAGGACATTTTTCCCCGTCTTTGTAGTATCGGCAAATAAAGAAGCTAGTCCTTTAAAAATGTCGGTGAAAAGGGCTAGTAACAATTTACCTTTGTATTTATTCACACTGAAGCTATTGTCTTCTTCAAGAACCGGGCAATTCATTGCACACAAAACCTTCAAGCTAGGTGATAATGACAACAATCTAGAAACTGCACTTGGACCAATATCTGTTCTTGAAACATCCAAACCGATCAGTTTAGGCAGCTTGTGCCAAAGATGTGAGACCACACCCCACTTCATATTTGATGTCCCTGCAACTGAGAGGAAAAGAACAGATACTACATTACCCAATGCTACTTCATCAACCTTTAGACAGTCCAATAACCCAATATCAATCAAATTCGGACAATGCTTAGCTAAAGCATTGATGACTTCAGCAGAAACATCCCTTAATCCAGACAGCCGAAGTTTCTTTAGTTTCGGACAGCAAAAGGCTGTTGCTTTAATAGCATCGCTACTTATCCTCTCACAGAAGTCTGGCCCAAGTTGGAGGGTTTCAAGTGCCTCATGCCGAGCAACAATCATAGAAAGAGTTGCGTCCGTTATTTTCCTACAGTAATCACCACTTATTTCACGCAAATTCCTTGCTTGAAGATGTATTATTGCATCAGCACACTCTGCTCCACGAAACCGAAGCTTCTGAAGATTCACACACCTAGAAGCAAGTGAAACTGCCATCCCAGGATCACATTTGTGGGCACGAAGATCCAATGAAGTCCACAAGCACGAAGAGAGACCTAAAACCCTCCATATCTTACACGTTGATGACAAGCTTGCACGGTCACGATAATTCAAACAAGAAAATAACTGAATGACAGTATCATCTGGCAAGCTAGTCCAATCAACGTCCTCATTACTATCCGGACACAAATCCGCATCTCCAATTTCAGGGTTACCAGGTACTCCCACCTTCTCCTTACTCTTCTTTGCCACTTTTCGCCGCACCCTACGATTCATATCCCAATCAAGCCACCAATCCCCAGTACTTTGCACGCACCTCAAAACACCTCGACCCTATAGCCAATGAAAAGACAGGCGAAAACCCATTAACATAAACCCTTTAAACTTGAAACCCAAAGCACAAACACACCAATTTCTCACCTCTAAAACCCTAGTCCACAAACAAGTAGACACAGAATGCTGAATTGCTTATACGAATCTTAAAAGATTGAAAATTTGTAATATATAACCCAACACCATCAAAACCAAGAATAATAAAGCATTATATACAATAAAATCAATGGTTTAACCGAACCTGGGTAGCTTGGACTTTTGATTGTTTAAGACTGAACCCCCGAAAGATTGAAGCTTTCTTGTGGATTAAATCAGTTAGCTTCTCTTAAGGTAACTGCATTCAATAAAGGGTCAATGAAGATTCAATGAGTTATAAAAGAGATACAGAATTGAGGAAAAGAGGCAGAAAATTCAGGTGGCAAAATAAGGGAGAAGAGAAAGGAAGCCCTCAAGAAGGCTTGTATGCCTCTACTCTTTTCTTCTTTTTTTTATTTATTAGGCAATTTGAGAGAGAAAGAGAGAGTCTTTGTGGTTTGTGGGGGGATAAAAATGGGATTGGGATTGAATTACTTCACTGTAATGAGGTTGTGATGGGTCAGGAAAGGGAGGATGGCATGGATGTTACAGCTCATATTCACCTCCATTGCATCATATAGTTTTTCTTTTTTTCTTTTTTTTCCTCTGATTAACTATTTATTAGAACAAAAATATGTAATCATCATATCAGGTGTCAAGTTTGTTTTGGTAAGATAAGATATCCACAATTGATTTTATTTTTTTTTTCTTTTATAGAGGAGAGTAAGTATGATAGTTAAAGGTATGTTTTTTACTCTATTAAAATAGGTATACAAAAGTGAAATTTTTATAGATTATCTAAGTTAATTGATATAAAAAAACATATGAGACACGTTTACATGTAATTTGTATTTTGAATACAAAGAATTTAATTTAAAATTATTATAAAATATATATATTAATTAAACATGTTTATATCATTTTTATTTTGAAACGCTACCAAAACACAATCAAAACGAAGATCTTATATCTCAAATTGTCCTAAATTTTTCGAACTACTCTCTTTTAATTTTTTTCATTGATATCATTTTATCTAAAACTTGATATAAAAAATGTGTTCTTTTATAACTCTATAGTCTTGGTTTTTACAATGAATTGCAAAAAAAAAAAAACAAGAGAAATATAGCAAATCAAACATGATGGAAGATGGTAAAATCTACTTGCCTCTGGCTTCGGATCAATACTCAAGGTTTCAGTGTTGTTGTTCTATGGTCTTGGATAACATTTTTTTTATTACCATTTGTGGTAGGAATAATGAAATTCAAATTCTCTCCTACTCAAACCTTTTTCCTAGTCAAATTCTCATTTCAAATTACTGGGGTTTGGTTGCAATACCTAACCTAAAAAAACCGCAAGTTTTTACTCATGCATAGGTGGTCAACAAAAGTTCTCTCTGGGTGAAGATTCAGACCAAGAAAGTTGAAGAGTCGTGCAATCCACAAGAATGGGAAAAATATGTGACGGGCATGCATGCGGTAACTTGGAATAAAGGAAATTTCATGGCAAAGAACAAAACGAGCACGCAAAACATTACTTCTTGTCCTTCTTGCTTAGTTAACTTGGGAGATTGGAGGACTGTTTACAATCTGGTAATGATGGAGTTATTGCAGGGGGGGAAAATGGAGGATTTCTCTTTGCTGGGGATATTAATTTGTATTAAAACGTTTTCATAATTTGCATTGAATAATTTGTGAATCCTCATTAATGGCTAGGAATGTGTATGTTTTAAAGGGCATCATTATATCCTTCATAAGCTTAATTAGGTTTGACCCTTGTGAATTTGCTTTCTATGTTTCGAATTTGAATTCAAGAGAAAAATAACTCCATAGATGCCAAAATTCAAATATGTATGACATGGTCAAGACTTATTCGAGAAATTATTTGATCACTAATAATATTTCTTTGACAGGAAGAGTAACTATTGATAATACCCAAAAAAATTTAAAAAAATATACATGTAAATATTTTTTCAGCCGTTTAGATCAACCACGCAAACTTTTCATAAACAAGAATCTTTTCTAGCTCACACAAACTTTTTTATGCAAAAAGTTTTTCTATGCAAGGTATCTTCGTGTTTTTACACCAATTGCTCCACCTTACTCTCCATGCCCACAACAATTGGCCACAATCTCCAGCCAATGGTGCATGGTACAACAACCCAGAAAGAGCATGACACTTCAACCCATGAACGAGCATGACGCATGATTCAATTTTCCATAAGTATATTTTCTATAAATATATTTTTCTTTACTACAAAGAAAGGTATTGGGCATATGAATACATTCAATTGCCAGCAAGAAACCAAAGCAATTCCTAGTAATACAAGCTCAACGTGCAGCCATACAGAACAAAGTTTAGCCACCGTCAAAGCTACTCCCATTGAAAGCAAGGCCTGCAAGTCAGGGCTATTCAGCATGGCCATGTGTCATTCAAGCATACAAGAAACTCGACATATACGCATCCCTTTAACTTTATTTTACTCATTTAAGCATTAAATAATCTCTATTTTAACATATGATTAGCTTTCCGGGAACAATTTCGTTCATCACTCCAACAGCCTGATACGTGACTGTAAAAGATCCAATTTTTATTTGAAGTTTTTTCACAGCGTAGTAAAACATGACCCCCAACGACTCTTCAAATTCATTACTTGAAAAAAAAATTGTAATTTTTCAATATCATTGTTCGTTGAGAGACATGTGAAAGCTAATTTATAAATATTGTGATAGTTAGAATAAAAGAATGTTAATGATAATCGAGTGAGTATCGTATACTCTAATAATGTCGAACCTAGGATGTTAAGGTTCTGCATCATTGCTAGAGAGACATAGGTTTTACATAGCTTACCACACAGATTTTGAAAATCATACGCTCATTATACAAGACGGTCCTTGCAGCCAAGATGGCAGTGGCCACCACAGGGCCATGATTAGTATAATGGCCTCGTAATCCGTGGTTGGAGCAAGTCAAACAATGATAAATTCTTAAAAGTACCTTGCAGCCAAGATGGAATTGACGGGATGTGTCTTGTTCAATTCTATGTACCAAATGCTATCCAAATTGATTGGTTTTATTGAATTTTGTTTATTAATTATATTTTTGGCCTGTTATAATGGAGGGGCGGCATTTAGTTTTGTACTAGCTGGGTTATAGCTTGTGTTAAATGCTCTGTGTTATGCAGAGTTGGCTTAACGTTTACCTGCTGTTGTTGGAGGAGCATACTTGTATGCATATCCAGCTTTCAATGAGCTGACTGCTTTTCTTGTTTTTGGGCAGTTGGTGATTGATTATCACATCGAGGCGGCTAGTATAGCAAGAAGCTTAACAAGTTATGTTGTTACGATTTTAGAGATGTTCCCAGTTCTTAAAGATAATATTCCAAATTGGATTGGACATGGTGGCGAAGTGTTCTTTGGAGGAACTCTTTCGATAAATTTGCTTTCGAGGTTGATGTTCGAAACCGGTCACCATTGTAGTGTTCTTTGCATATGTTGGGTTTGATGCGGTTGCAAATTCAGCTGAAGAATCTAGGAGACCACAGGCATGTTTTGTTGATTTGGTGCTAAATATGCAAAATTCTAATCATGATTTTAAGCATCATGAACATAATCTGATTGTATAAATTTTGTTTTCCTGATTTGTTTGATTTTTAGTGGGACTTGCCATTAGGCATCATCCGAAGCCTTTTCAAATGCATTGCACTTTGTATTTGGAGTCTGTTTGGTGATCAATGGGATGGTACTTTACTATCTTCTTGGGGAAGACGCTCCTTAGGTTGAGGCTTTTATGTCCAGGGGCTTCAAATATGTTTCTGTTTTCATCAGCATAGGTGCTGTTGCCGGACTTACGACAGCCCTTTTACGACGCTCCTTAATAGTGCTACCTGCACTTACCAATCACATCTCAGAGTGCCTGCCAGTTCCTGCAATATGGATGGAAGCACAAACGGCACGGCATTCTATGATGTGTTTGTGTGATAGGCAGGAATTGAGTTCTTAAAGCTTCACTCTTGTTGTCATCAGCAGTGCTTGAGCATTTTGATTATCAAGGTTCCATGCTTGTTGTCATCAGTAGTGCTTGAGTGCTTTGATTTTTATTAGTGGGTTATATGCACCTGAAATTGTATTAGACTGGTTGCAGACATGTTATTCTGTTGTTTCAGCATGCATCGTAACCCTTCTCTGGAAGGATAAGATGACGAGTCAAGTTTCTTCAAGATGGACTTCAGCGTGGAGGGAAGGTGTTCTTTTCCTTATCACAGTTGCCTGCTGCAGTTTTGCTGCTGGACTCTTCCACCGTTTCAGTGCTTCATTTATTTTTCTGGCTGTGGCAGCTGTACATACTTGCTACTGCTGCTCATTGTTGTGTCATACGTGGAATATTTATCCTTACTAGTTTCATACTGCATGATAATGGTGTAAAGCATCTCTGAATATGGTAAAATCTGACACTATTATCCTGATGTTATGGAGATTAAATTTGTGATTCCTCTGTTCTACATTGACGAAATGCCACTAAATAAAGCATGCTATCACCTAAGTGGTGGTGAGTTCTTGTCTCTAGGGGGAGGGTGGTCTTTAGATTGCTTTGATGAGAACTTTATTTGTTTTCTTTTCACACATGAAACACTGATTCTTAGTTGCAGTTGAAGGGCATGAGAGGTAGTTGTCGAAATGAATTAAAAAGTCTTGAGAACACTGCTGGCTTTGGAAAGCAGGTCCCTGTTTCGGGCATGACGAATCATTGAATTTCTTGGTGCCTGATAAAATTCCTGGGGCACTAGTGGCATCATCATCAAGCAAATACTCCCCTTTTGATTTCCCTGTTGAATTTTCTTTTTTTGGGAGGGGTTTTTTTCTTTTATCTATTTAATTTTCAGTTGGCCATAATTCTAAACAAAGACAGGCTAATTATTAAGTTAAAAAATGGCATTTTGCCTGGTATTTTTCATAGGGCTAGCAAGGCCTCTCCTGCTTAAGGTAGACTACATAGTTACCAGTTCTTTGAGGTGGCTTTCTTCTTCTTCATGATTGTCTCCACTTCTGTTGTGACTTCCGTTTATTTTTCTCTTAGACATACAAAGACCCTCCAGGGTTTTCATGTCCCAGGGTTCCCATTGTGCCATCTGCTTGCATCTTCTTCAGCATATTCCTGTTTGCTCAGGTGCACTTTTAAAGAATCATTCTTACAAACAATGCCTCCTTACAAATTGCAATCTCTGAAATCGAAATGATTCTTTTAGAAAAACTAGCTAATGATGATTGTTGACTTTTTTCATGCAGTTGCACGATGAAGCATGGGTGAGGTTTGTTGTCCTCAGCTTTATCATGATTGGAATATATGCATTCTGTCATGCCAAACCAAGTTCAGATGAGTCGATTATTTATCAGAGGGCTCCTACAGAAGCAACTAGATAGTTGAATCTCAGAATATGCCTTGGTGTTTGTAGTAGAATTTGATCTTTTGGGTAGCGTTTAGATACTATCTCGAGATATAAAAACAAAGACAATTGAGACAGAAAGGACATATATTCGTGTCCTTTTTGTTTTGAAATAATAAAAATTCATTTCAAAATTATCTCACAAACAGATTTATTTTATATCTTTATTTTCGTTCATCTAATTAAGCATGTTTTTATTCCTTTTATATATCCTAGAATACTAACCAAATACAACTTTGTATTTACCCATGTATAAATAAGCTATGGCTATTAGCACAAGTGACCTTTATTTATCAAACCAATCATGAGAAACCAATAGTAATAGCATCGTTTTGGTTTTGGAGATCCCAGAACATGGCAATAGAGAAGTGCAGAATTTTCACTTGCATCTTGTTGGTTTATTTCATCAATTCAGTGAGACTACTGACCTTCAGCATGGCTCCCTTTTCTTCTCTGAAGAGTTCAATGGCTGGTGAAATGGCGGCATCAATTTTGTTTCTCTTGTTAACTTCTATTTGCTCTCCGGATATTTTTGCGAAATTCACAGTTCCTTTTAACAGGTCTTCAGAGGCCAGGACAAAGCTGCAGATAACTATGCAACTGATCATCATGTTAGGCCAAAAAGAAGAAAGGCTGTTTTGATCTATTACAGCTAGATAGAGTCTTCAAGGTCATGACCAATGACCATACTGCAATCACGATAATGCAGGGCTGATTAATGAACGACAACCATACAAAAGCAAGAGAGCCAACTCTAAAAAGAAAAACCAATTATCCAATAATCATAGCATCATATTCCTTCAAGTCTAGCGTGATATTACCAGAACAGAGAGTGGCCCTGACATTCTGAGCCAAATCTTAATATTAGTAGGAAAACTAAAACATAGAAAACCTACTTGTTATCCTTTCTTTCTTTCTTTTCCTTATTCTTCATGTAGAGGAATTCCGTGCAAAAAAACATCTTGCGAGTCTCTGATTCATAAGGATAACAATAACAGAATCCCCACGGAGGAATATCTTGCTGATGAACCTTTCTCTGTTAATTGTTCGAGCTTTCTCCTCGCCTTTCCCAGTTTTTTCCACTGTCAACGTCTCCGACATTTTCCAAAAACATGTTTCGGTGTCAAACTCAGAAGCAACCCACGATAACAATGTCATCACCTAATAAAGCATAGGCGTGAAACCGGCAACTGGGATAAAGCCGCCCCGCTGCCAACCACACTACCATATGATGTGAATGTGCAAGAAGCTTCTTGTTATTGCACAAGTTAATCAGCACTTGGGTGTTCCTTTTTATACTTATCATTAGAAAAGAGAGTGGCCCAGTGCCGAAGTCCTCCTCCTCCTCCTCCTCCTCCCTGCCTGTGGCATCTTTCTCTATTGCCCTACTCATGCTGACTACAAGATTTGGTTGACACTAGGGAGAAAAAAAGGTGCTAATAGAAACAGGAAAACCAACTCCAAGCTGTAGTCTGAAACCTATAATATAGAAGAATTCGAAGAATATAGGAAAACCTACCGAATAAAACTTTATTTTCAAGAGCTAGGATATTCCCGAGCCTAATTTTGTCACGTTGAAACCACATTCAAGATGGAGTATTAACGAGAAAATTCTCTCACATCTTCATTTTGGTTTCAAATCAGAGATGACAGCATGAGAACCAAACCCATTTATCATCCAAGACAATATCCTAAAGGTTCGCAAAACTTCAATTATGAAATAGTAAATAATGATATTCCTGAAAATTGTTGAAACTCTACAGTCATCATATGAAAACAAATTCCTACGTACTCGAATGCTAAATTCTAATTTAGTCTTTCTTAGACAAGGTAAAATCCACACAGCAAGACATACTTTTAGTGTGATAATGTTCCAACAAAATTGTCTTTTTAAGGCTTCACAAAAGCCTGTCAGTTGCACACAACATCAGAGTAAAATCCTATAGTCCTCCTTTGACAGTCCTTAACGTTGAGAAGTTCCACATCAAAAACTTCGAACTGTTTTGAGCTGAAAAAAGTGGAAGGTCCAACCTGTACAAAGGATAAGGGAATCAACAAATTCTTTTAAACAAAGAATCAGAGCATGAAGATTTAGATTGAGAAGGAAATGACTGTAAAATTTATATTATCCAGGGAAGCACCCATGGTCTGGATAGTTGGCAACAAGTTTGGATGTGAATAACTGAATAGCATCCAATGTCAAGAGCGAATTCAGTTTTCCCCCCAATAATCTTGAAATATCTTCATTTCTTCTTCCTTTCCTTTTTGGATGAAGGAATGAAAATAATGGCACTCAATTTCTTTTATTTGTTTTACTAAGAAATGTTCTAAAAATTCCAGGAAAATAATAGTTTGTGGAGTTTTCGACACAACTGTTATTGACCATACTACATTGGCAGTTCACATGCAGGTGAAGCAATCATGGAAAGAGTAAAAGGGGATATGGCATTTTATGGGAGTATTTAGCCTCAGCTTCAAAGGAAGGAATGAGAATAGAAGCATCATGGGTGTCGCATTTAGGTTTTCTTTTCTTACTTTTTTTTTTTACTATTTTATCCTTAAACTACTATTTCCCACAGGACAGACACATATGATCAATAAAAAGGAAGAAAAAATGATCAAGGAAAGGGGGGAGGGTGGGGAGGTGTTGGATGAAGAGGTGCTGAATTATGCAAATAGAGAGGCAGGCAATTTAAGAAACTAACCGGTGGCCCAAGTTCTGGAGGAACGATTATCCTCCTCTTCCCCCCAGGTCTCATGTCTCGAATTCCTTCCTCAAATCCTGCAAAAGATCCCATGTTAACTACCTTTATTGTGTACAATTTTTAGTTCGAAATGATAAGAAGACAAGCAGGTGCTGGGGGGACTATGAGGAAGCTTTATTGATAGTCGAGATAGAAGGCACACGAGATTGTAGTAAATTCTGGATGTTGTCTTTTCACCTGGAATCAATGCATTAGTGCCCATGCGGATTTTCGCAGGAGAACCCTGTAAGTAGGTGCTGTCAATGCGACGACCTGACTCATTATAGCCAACATAGTGGAAAGTCACCTGCAAAGATTCTAGAGTGAATTGCAGCTCAACACTGAACATATTTTTTATAGATATATCATTCGATGAAGTGTTGATATCCTGAGATTATTAATCAATTTCATCTGTAATGGTAGGACATTCATCAGAAACTATTCTAGTTTGTTTATAAATGGTTGACATATCTCAAATCCACATAAAAAATCTGGAAAGAGTGACTTTCAAAGTAAATGAAAGAAAACCTGTTGGCCATCCTTTGGGCAATCACCTTCACCAACTTCAAAATCCCGGTATATAAGCCCTGAGTCACGTTTTATATAATTCTCTGGTGCTACTACCTTAACCTCAAAACCTGAATAACATTCCCCTAACATTAGAAATAGATTCCACGTGTTGTACATAAACCTAATGAAAAATAAAGTTGTCGCATTTTCACAAGCACGGACCTTCTCTGATAAAACTTGGGAAGTCTTCAGGTACATTGTTCTCTTTCTGGATCCGCTTGTTTTGTTCCAGCAAGCGTCTTTCGTCATACGGGTTCTTGCTCTTTGTCTTTCCATAAGAAGGAAAAGTTGAAAGCAAGCCTGATGAGAAAGAAAAGAAGAGGAGGAACCTACGCCTCAATTTCTCTTCATGACATAATACTACATGTCCATTCTGCATTCTGGCATATATATACTGTTGATTATAGAAACAGACAACATTAAAAATAAGAGCAATCAAGGAAATATTATTATCCACTCACCCATCATCATTCAAGTTGTGACAACACCGTACCATTCGCTTCTTCAAAGAAAAGAGATCTCCCAAAGCAGGACATGGTATAAGGTTTATGTCTGCCACAAAGCTCACATAAGCAAAAACTATATCGATACAGGAATACGGAAAAAATCAAATCAATTCCGGACTTGTATGGTTGCCAAGGGGCAAAAGTAAACTATAAATTATTAAATATTCCAACGTTGTAGCCTCAGATTATTGTAAATGCAACTTTCTTGGTTTCCACATATGTTATTACTTTTAGAAAAAGTAATATAAAAACATTATTAAGAGTTCATCTAAAAATTTTAATTTTTAAATTAAAATAATTTTTTAATATAATTTTAGATACTTAATGATCAAAAATTACAAATCATTCTAATTAATTAAATCAATAAGCACAAGTAAATAATTCTAATTAATTAAATCAATAATCACAAGTAAATAATGAAGTTTTTCAAGTTTCAAACTTAAAAAAAAATTATTTTAAAAAGTATTTTAAAAATTAATGTAAAATTATACTATTGAGATCTCATTTAATAACATAAAAAACACTTAGATTGATATCATATCTCACATCCAATTATTTCCAAATTAAGACGTATAAATCACTTCACATTAGCACCAATTACAAGTTTCACTTCCACGTTTGAGGAATAAGCATTCCCCCACCACAACAAGCACATTAGCACCCACCACAATAATTCACATTAGCACCCACCACAAGTCTCACTTCCTCCACACCTACTTACTGCTAGTGTACTAACACAAGAAGACTAGGAAGCTAAGAACAACATGGTAAAATTAGTATCGCAAGGAAATTTAAGCATCAGTTTGCATGGGGATTCATCAAAAAAGAAGAAAGAGCTAGCAAAGTTCATCCGTAGATGTCATAAGCACAAACAAAATTATATCATTCGACTTTGTTCTACTAAGAGAAGGACAATAACCATGCTTGAGAGAGGGGGGAATTGAGAGATACCCAGAAAACATAAACACGAGGCACTTGCAGGAGCAGAGAGAGAGAGAGAGAGAAGCAGACTTACGAGGAGAAGATGGCTTAGACAGGAGAGGATAGAACGATGAGGTTGCTGTCAGCATGGCTTTTGTGAAGCACAGGATGGGCCTTTTCTGTTAAAACCTCTGCGTGGTGTTATCTCATGTTCTGTTCCATCTTTTTTTATTCCTTTTTTTTTTTTAAAGGAAACTCTCACATCTTTTTTTGAAAAATAGTTTTCATGGCAAAAATATTTATTAGGCATTGTCTACGGTACCTTTATATAGTCGAATATTGCAATAATGAAAAAAAAAATCGTCTTCACTAACTTGCCAATTGCCATACCGTTTATGTTTAACGTATATTGTCATATCAAATTAATCTTTCTTTCCTTTTGTGTTTGCATGTTAAAGAGAATCTTTGGAAATAAATTTCCATGAGTATTAATTTTAAAATTCAATATAGATCCGATCCGGTCTACTGTATGCCAATTTATTTTTACATTTAAAAAAAATTAAATTTTGTTTATTTTTTTTTGTTTTAATTTTCTTTTAAATCATTTTAATATGTTGATGTTAAAAGTAATTTTTTAAAAATATATATTATTTTAATATATTTCCTAACAAAATATACTTTAAATATTACATTTTCAAATATCGGATGAGAACTTGACTCAAATAAAATAAGTAAAAAATTCAGTTTATTTGTAAAACAAATAACTTGAACCAGATTGACATTGACACGTGGTAAGATCTATAACCAAGCAAAAACAAACCTCCTTGACAATTGTAAGTTGTAACAGCTGTTTATTTTAGTATCTTTTAAGATTACTCCTTTACAATACAGACTCAAAAGATGCTTAATCTTCTGATTCAACAAACATTTTCTTCAAAGCATTCCCAAATCCCAACTCTTCACCGCCAGATCTCTTAGAATGGTTTGAGTTTGGATCTGATCTTATACATAGACAAGGACTGGATCATCGAAATAATTTTATTAGAATTTACACTAATTCGATAACAAAACTTTTCACCACCCCTTTTCGTCACAGGCCCAATTCATAGATGGAGAGCGGGGTCTAGAGAAGCATCGGACAATCCATACCAACTGTGCATTTGCAAGGCTAGAGCCTAGAAGTATCAAGTTCACAGATTTTAAAATGTGAACAAAAGTTGATAAAAAGATCAAAAGGGAGGGGAAGAGAATCCAATTTGCTCGAAGAAAAAGCATGTTTGATCATGTACGTTTACAAGCATTCAGACTCGATACAAGAAACGGTACCTGTGACCACTATCAC
>Ga0307510_10004874_pt1 | contig 15870 bp, 10 predicted proteins | sample 12_EM_MG_FD_207224 | JGI IMG/M metagenome (GOLD analysis project Ga0307510, IMG submission 207224) | Populus trichocarpa ectomycorrhiza microbial communities from riparian zone in the Pacific Northwest, United States - 12_EM | ecosystem: Host-associated > Plants > Roots > Unclassified | place...
TGGCTGGGTTTTCTACAACCAGTACGCAATCGCCATTTCTCAAGGCCGACTCTGGATCCCCGCCGAAGCCATTGGCCCGGAGGGCTTCTACGTCGGCGGACACGTCTACGGCTACTACGGGATATTGCCTGCGCTGCTGCGGCTGCCGTTCATCCCTTTTGTCGATCTGAGAACCACCCCGCTCTCCGTAATCCTAAACTGGACGCTGGCGGTCAGCGGCGTCCTTGCGCTTCAACTGGCGGCTCTTGACGTGCTTCGCTGGCGCCTGGCCCAGGGCGGGGCCTCGAAGGCCCGATGGGTCTTCGGACTCGCGGCCATCTCGCTCGCGTTCTTTTCCGGCTCCATGCTGGTGATCCAAAAGTCATCGTTCTATTTCGAGCCGTTTGCGGCTTCTCTTCTCTTGGCGGCGCTCTTCATCCTGGTTTCGGTCCGGGTCCTGCTCTTCGGAAGCTGCAATCCCTCGCGCATGCAATTGGCCTTGCTGGCGACATTCGCCGCCCTTTGCCTATTTGGACGGCAGACGACCGCGATCTCGCTCTACGCCGGCGTCATGCTTTGGATGGCGGTGTCGCTCTACAATTTCTGGCAGGCCGGAGAACGCCGCTACGGACGGCTTTTGCTGCGGGCGATTTCAATCGCCGCCGCGCCCATGACGATCCTGCTGATCGGCGGTCTTCTTTACGTCAACCTGAACATCATTCGCTTCGGGCAGGTCGGCGCCAGCTATCCGATCGATAGCTACGGCTATCTTCTGATGGACCCGCACGACGCCCGGCTCTTGAACATCCGCAATGAGGGCCAGTTTCACTGGACAAGAATCCTGCCGAACCTCGTCTTCGCCCTCATTGGGGGTGATGAGCTACGACATCGGTTCATTGCCGCCCTGGGCGGCGGGACCACAGGTGCGCTCGGCCATGTCATCCGGCTGGCGTTGGCCTGGACGCCATCGCTTCTCCTGTCGGGTCTTTCGTTCGCATGGCTTGCAGCGAGGGCTCGTACCGAGCGGATGGCGGTCGTAGCCCTGTTGCTGCTCGGCTGCTTCGCCATAGGCGCGACGATCCAGTTGGCCTATGCAACCGCGCAATATCGCTATCACGTCGATCTCTGGCCCCCGTTCGCCTTGCTGGTTGTTCTCAGCGCCGCGGCCGCGCCGGGCGATTCGCTGAAATCAGGCTCTCGGAAACTCCTCGCCATGGTCGGGGGAGGCGCGATGCTTCTGTCAGCTGCCTATGTGGCCTCCTGGGCCGGACGGGTGCCGGGCGGCGGGAACACGCTGAATGAGCCGCTACCGCAAGTGCTGATAGATCACGCCACGGCTCCGGGCAGTCGCGACCCGTATCTTCCTGGTGGTACGCCCCTGCCCCGCGCTGGATCGGCGCCAGCGGCGAAGCTTGCGGACCAGCCCTAGACGCCCGGATCAGGCGAGTTCGGCCGCCACCAGGGCGCGCCGCCCGGATTTCGGCACGGCGGCGCCATCTCACGCAGGAACCGGTCGGTGGTCTTGAAAGCCTCCTCGGATTGGTCTCATCGTTCAGATCCCTATCGAGATACTGCCTAAGCCGGCGCCGACGACGTCCAGGTCGACCTCCAAGCGCCCGCCAGGTTCATCGACGAAGAGCGCGTGATGGAATGAGGGGCGTCAAGCTCGCTGGATCGGTCGCGATTTTCGCGATCCCGGCGCTGATCTACGCCTTGATCGCCACCAAGGGCTCGATGAACTTCTTCTACCCAGACTACGGCTGGGTCTTCTACAACCAGTACGCCATCGCGATATCCCAGGGTCGCCTTTCGGTCCCGGCCGAGGCGATCGGATCGGAAGGGTTTTACGTCGGCGGGCGCGTATACGCCTACTACGGCGTGCTGCCGGCCCTGCTGCGGTTGCCACTCCTGCCGTTTGTCGACTTCCGCACGACGCCCCTCGCCGTGCTCATGAATTGGGCCATGACTGTGGGCGGGGTGGCGGCGCTACAGCTTTCCGCCTTCGACGCGCTGCGGTGGCGCAGGGCCAGGGGCGCCGCCCCGGCGGCGGGCTGGATCTTCGGTTTGGCCAGCTTGTCGCTCTGGTTCTTCTCCGGCGCCTTCCTGGTGATTCAGAACGCCTCTTTCTATCACGAGCCCTTCGCCGCCTCGCTTCTGGCATCCGGACTGTTCACCTGGATCTCGGTCCGGGTCCTGCTGTTTCAGGAGGCCCGGCCAACGCGGGCGCAGTTGATCGCCCTGGCGATCCTGGCGGGGTTCGCCCTTTTCGCCCGCCAAACGACGGCAATTTCGCTCTATGCCGGCGTGATTGTCTGGCTGGCGCTGGCCGCCCGTCACCTCATGCGCGCCGAGGGGTTCAGCTCCGGGCGGGCCGCCCGCTGGACGGCGACGCAGGCAATCGCACCGCTCGCCATCCTGGGAACAGCAGGCGTCATCTATCTTGGATTGAATGTCGTGCGTTTCGGATCGGCCAATAACTTCCCAATGGAAAGCTTCGGCGCCATGCTGATGCATCCGCACGACGCTCGGCTGCTCAGCATCAAGAATCAGGGGCAGTTTCACTGGGCGAGGATCCTTCCCAACCTGGTCTTCGCCCTGATTGGAGGCGACGAACTGCGGCAGCGGCTCATTGCCATCATGGGCGGGGGCGCCACGGCGGCGATGGGCGCGGTCATCCGCCTTGCCTTTGCCTGGACGCCCGCCTTCCTGCTGTCATTCCTCAGCCTGGGCTGGCTCGGCCGGCGGGCGCGGACCGATCCGACAGCCCTTGCGGCGATATTGCTCCTGGGATGTCTTTCCATCGGCGCCGGACTTCAGCTGGCCTACGCGACGGTGCAGTACCGCTATCATGCGGACATCTGGCCCCCGATCGCCTTCCTGGTGGTGCTCAGCATCGCCGCGGCTCCCGAAGCCGGCTTGCGAGCAGGAACCGGGCGGCTGGTGTCCGGCCTAACCGCGGCCTGCGTGGCGATCTCGACGATCTATGTGGGGACGCTCATCTATCGGACGCCCAGCGACGTCGCGCACACGATGAACGAGCCGCTGCCTGAGGTTCTGATCAAGAGGGCGACGGCGCCTGGAAGCCGGGACCCCTATCTGCCAGGCGGCACGCCCCTGCCCCACATCGCGCCGCCCGCTGCGGTCACTGACAAGCCGGCGCAGCCTTAACGACGCGCAGCTGCTAGGCGAGCTTGCTCGCCAGTTCGGTCGCCACCAGGGCGCGGCGCTCGGACTTCGGCACGGCGAGCACCATCTCGCGCACGAACCGGTCGAGCGTTTTGAACGCTTCGTCCGACTGATCAGAGACAACAGAGAACCGGAAGAGCCCACCGTCGGGGATGTAGCCCTTCACGGCCGTCAGGAACCGCGCTTCGCGCTGGTCGCCGGATCCGGTCGGCAGGTACTCGCCCAGGCGCGTCCAATAGAAGATGTTCTCCCGCCGATCGGCCTTCTGCGCCACCACGCGGCGGCCGGGGATCGCGGCGGCGGCCGTGACCGGCAGGACGCCGGCGTGGCTAGACAGCAAGGCAAAGCCCACGGCCGGGTAGCAGCTTTCCGGCCGGTGCAGCTGCAGGAGGTCACTCTGGGTGTCGCCATAGGCGATCAGCATCATCACCGTCTCGCCGGTGTCCTTGTCGAAATAGGCCCTTTCGACCATCTCGCTATAGAGGCGCGCCGCCAGCTTGCCCTCAGTCTCGGGCTTGACCTGGTCGTCGTCGTTCTGGGCGGTCCAGGTCCCGAAGTCCGACGGTATGATGGCCGCCATCTTCTGCTTGCCCAGCAGCGAAAACCGTTTGCGGGGCTTGAGCTGGTAGGCGAGGCCGGCGGCGGCGAGGGCCGCGCCGCCCAGGATGACGTCGCGCCGCGCGATCATGGCGCCACCTTCTTGTGCCGCAGCCACAGGGAAGACATCAGGTTGTCGACCGCAAAAACCAGCGCCAGCGCCGTCGCGAACAGGAAGAGGCCCGCCGTCACGTGCAGGAAGCCCTGGGCGACCCCGTCGCCGAAGAAGTAGGTCAGCAGCACCAGCACGATGATCCGGATGATATTGGCCACGATGGCGATCGGGATGACCAGGCAGACCAGGAACATAGAGTAGCGCCAGGACGCATTGCGCAACAGATAGATGTAGAAGAGGCTGATCGCGATCAGGCCGGTGAGCGAGTTCATCCCTGAACAGGCGTCCTCCACGAGCAGCTGATACTGCGCCACCATCAAGGTCACCCCCTCGCGCATGATCGGTATCCCGCCAAGCTGCAGGATGCTGGTCGCCACGTAGGAGACGAACTCCTTCAGCGGCGCCGTCATGCTGTCGATAAGCCAGCCGGGCGGCGGCACGATGAAGGCCAGGTAGAGCAGCGGGAACCAGTTCTTGAGCAGGACCCGGAAGCCTACATAGGCGTGCAGGAACGCCAGGCAGACACCGTAGAGCCCGGCGACCTCCAGGCTGATGAAGTCATAGGCGCGGCCGAAGACGTATAGCGAGAGCCCGCCCGCCGCCATCAGGGCGGTCAACCACGGCGCGCCGCGCACCGCCTCCGCGCGCATCTGGTCCACCTTGCGCGACAGCAGCCATACGCCCGTGAAGAGCACGATCGGCCCCTGCGCCCCGGCCTCGGTCGCCCAGACCTGCCGGCCAAGCGTGATCGCGGTCGGGACCGCAAGCACCGCCATGGCGAGCCAGAGGATCCAGTGCTCGAGGATGTTCTTCCTGAGTTCGGTGTATTGCGCCGCAGCGGAGTTGGCCAAGCCTAGACCTCGGTCATCACAGTGCCGACCACCCGGGCCCGGTCCTCACGCAGTTCGCTGACCAGCGTCTTGAGATCGCTGACGCGGGTCTTGTCGCGGCGGGTGACGATCATGGCGTAGCCGACCACGGTGGAGACCCGGTGCACATCCGAACAGCTGTTGGCCGGCGGGGTGTCGATGATGGTCATGTCGTAGTCGCGCAGGCAGAAATTCATCAGCTCGGAGAAGCGGTCCGTCGCCAGCAGTTCCTGCGGATTGGGCGCGACCCCGCCCGCGTACATGATTGACAGATCGGGGATGATCTCCTCGTCGATGTAGTCCCCGAAGGCGGCGTCCGTGGCCATAAGGCACTGCTGGAGGCCCTGGACCTCATGAGAGGGTTGGAACAGGCGATCGACGCTCGGCTGGCGCATGTTGACGTCGATGAGCAGCGTCTTGACGCCGATCTGCGACAGCGCGACCGCCAGGTTGCTGGCCACGAAGGTGCAGCCGACGCCCGCCGTGGCCGCGCAGACGGCAAGCGCCCGGCGGCCCTCCTGGACGTGCTGGGCCATGATGTGAGTGCGCAGCGCGCGGATGGATTCCGCCGTGCCGCTGGGCTCGCGCGCTAGCGCCACCAGCGTGTTGGAGCATGCGTAGGAGCGTGCTTGCGGTTCGTCGCCGGCCATTTTGGGAGCGGTCACAGACATGAAGGGCTTTCGATCTTAGGCCGGGGCCGCGCGTCGCCCGCGCGGCCTCAGACGATGCAGGATCGCGGCCAGCGAACCACCCCGCGGGCGCCGCTCGCCATAGGGCGTAACCACCGCCAGCACCGGCACGTCGACCGAGTGCTGCAGGTCCTCGATACCGCGCACCTTGCGGGAGAGAAGTTCGATGAGAAGTGAGAGGAAGAGGCCCACGGCCGCGCCCAGACCGAAGCCGCCGCCGAGGATCAGGGGCTTGTTCGGGAACGACGGCGCCTTGGGCGTGATCGCCTCGCTGAGCGTGGTGATGCCCGGGTCGGCCACGGCGCCTTCCTGACGAAGCTCGGAGGCTCGCGCGAGCGATGTCTCCATCTGCTTGCGGTGCAGGTTCACTTCGTTCTGGAGCTGGGTCAGCCGCTCGATCTTGTCGCGGTTGGCGAGGACCTTGGAGGTCTGCTCGGCCACCGCGCGGTTGAGGTCGACGCGGCCGCTGCCGGCCGCGGCCACGGCCGCAGCCCGCGCGGCGGCCTGTTCCTGTGCGGCCATCTGCACGAGCGTAGCGCGCTTGGCCCGCATCTCGATCATCGCGGGGTGATTGTCGCCCAGGGTGCGCGAGGCCGATGCGATCTGCGCATCGAGTTGCACGAGCTGGGCGGCCGACGCGGACTGGGCCGGCGCCGCGGCCGCCATTGGGGCCGGCACCGCCTGGAGCGGCGACTGGCCGGCGAGCGAGCGTAGCCGCGCCGTCTCCATATCGGTCTTGTCGTCCTGCATGACGATGCCGTTATCGCGTTCGTAGTCGGTCTTGGCCTTGTCGGCCTTTTCCAGCAGCACGCGTTCATTTTCGGCTTGCTGCGTATACCAGGCGGCGTTGCGGCCAGCTTCCTGACGCCGGCCGGCAAGGGTCGAGTCGATGTAGGCGTCGCGCAACGCGTTGGCCATGGCGCTGGCCTCGTCCGGGGTGCGCGCCCTGAACGCGATCTCGAGGATGCCGGTGCCCGATATCGAGCTCACCCGCGTGCCATCGATGATCCGCTGCGCGAGGAAGCGACGCAGGTCGCGGTCGGCGTTGCCGCCCCCGGCGTTGAAGTTCGACAGGTGCTGCTGGTTGGTCACCCATCCCAGGGTGTCCACGGCTTGGCCGGCGACCTTGAGGTCCTTGATCAGCTGCATCTGGGTGGCGATGTAGACACCCGCCGACTTGCCGCCGAGCACCTCGCCCGTGACCGGGTCCGGCTTCAGCGTATTGAGCATCACCCGGGTATGCGCCTCGTAGGAGGGCGGCACGATGAGGACGGCGACCACAGCGCCGATGAGCGTCGCCACGGTCGTCACCAGCGTGAGCAGCCGGTAGGCCCACAGGATCCTGAGGAATTGAACAATGCTCATGGCAGGGCCTCCGACCCGCTTCGACTAGAACAGCTTCTCGGTGATGGTGAGCACGTCGCCGGGCATGACCTTGGCCGAACTATCCATCTTGGTCGCCTTGCCGGCGCCGCGCTGAACCTTGACTTTCTTGTCGGAGCCGGACTCGGTGACGCCGCCTGCGCGCGCAATAGCCTGGGCGATCGTCATGCCGGTCTTGACCGGATAGGTGCCCGGCGATTTCACCTGGCCGAGGACGTAGAAGGTCTCGGCAGGGGGCGCGAAGATCTTGTCGCCGGCCGCCACGAGCGGATCCTCCGACGGATCACCGGCGGCCAACTTCTCGACGTTGTAGCGCTTCTCCGCACCGGTTTCCGAACGGACGATCAGATATTCCGCGGCGCCCTCGCGGACGCCGCCCACCCGCGCGAGGATCTCGGAGAGACGGTACGAGCGGTTGATCGGAACCAGGCCGGGCGAGCCGATGGCGCCCAGCACGGTCACGTAGCGGCTCGCGTAGCCCGTCACTTCCACTTCGACGATCGGGTTGGCGTAATAGCCCCCCTTCTTCAGGCCGTCGGCGATGTCCCCGGCCAGCTGCCGCGGTGTGCGACCAAGGGCCATGACCCTCCCGATCAGATTCATCTGGAAGGTCCCATCGGTGTAGATGCGCGCCCGCATCTTGTCGGCGGCTCCAACGATGCCGATCTCGATCGTATCCTCAGGGCCGAGGATATATTCCGCGTTGGCCTCGGCCGGCGTCGCGGGCTGGGCGGCCGGCGGGCCGACCGGAACCACAGGCGGCGCGACCTGAGCCGCCGTGGCCATCGGCGCGAACAATATCAGGGACGCGGCCAGCAGGCTGGCGGGGGTTTTGAGAGCGCTCATGTCTTCCAATTCCATGGGTCCGTGGAAAGGTCCGCTAGTAGGTGAGGTTCAGCGACAGCGAGACTTTGTTGTTTGTGTAGTTGAACATCGGATTGTCGGAATCCCGTTTTTCCGTTCCAACACCCAGCGACAGGGAAACCCGCTTGCTCTGTTGGTAGGACAAAGATCCAAACAAACTAGTCGTACGAGAATCGGTCAAGGTTGGGGCAGAACCTGCAATAGGCGTGCCGTTGAGGTTGATTTCGCTCCGCTGACCGCCCGCCTGCAGTTTCAGACGCGAGCCAAGGCTATAGGTCGCGCTCAGACCGTACTTGGTCTGGACCTCGAAGGTTCCGGTATTGAGGATGGTCGGGCTGATCTGCCGCAGCACGTCGCTCGACAGGAAGAGCCTGCCCGAGGCGCGATAGCTTAGGGAGCCACTGTAGGTCAGTCCCGTGAACTTGCCGGGCGGCCGCCCGACGGCGCCCAGGCCCAACGGCCCCGTCGGTTCGGCTTCAGAATAGCTGACAGATCCAGTCGCCTTGATCCGCCCGCCGAGCTGGCGCTGGTAAGTCAGGCCGGCCGCGCGGGTCTCGAAACCGCTGGTCCCGGGCGTCTGGGTCGGCCGGTTCGGATATTCCGTCTTCGAATAGGCGACGAACACCGACGCGCTTCCGAGCGACGGGCGGCCATAGGATAGCCCGGTCGAGAGGTTGGTGGTCTCGCTATTGGACAATTGGAACTGCGGCAGGTTGTTCTCGCCCCAGCCGCGACTCCCCGAGAAAACCACGCCGATCCCCGTCGGGCGGCTGCAGGCGACAGCCACGCCGATCTCTTTGTGTTCCCGGATATTGAGGACGGTCACATCCAACTCTAGGTCGTCTACGTCAGAGCGCGCGCGTGAGTAGTGTCCCGTGACGACCGTGCCACAGGGACCGACGCTGCCCCCGCCCCCGGCGGTCAAATTGATGCGGCTGCTATCCAGTTGTTTGTTGTTCTGATGGAACCGGTAGCTCAAATTGCCGGTCAGGAAGACGGTCTGCTGGCCAACCGGCTGGATGATTTCAGCGTTGATTGACGGCGTATAGGTGGTGTCGCCAGCGTCCACGCCGGTCGTGGGCGCCACGGACTTGTTCAATCGGCTGACGTTTGAGTTGTACGCCGCCGTTGCGCTCCCCGAGAGGTTCATCGTGCGCGCCGTACTGCCCTGCAGCATCGTCTGCGGAGAGACCTGGGCGACCGCCAGCGACGGGAGGCAACCCGCGCCGAGGAGCGCGCCGAGCGCCAACGCCCCATATCTCATTCGCTCGGCCCCCTCGTGACAACACACACACGCATCATAGTTGGCCTGCCAAATCTAAAGAAGTCATATCGCCGATTAAATCGGGCGGTCGGACGGGGCGCTGACTACCGGTTCCGGCTAAGGCTTCTACGCACCGAACCGAGGAAATTCTTCACCTGCTCCGCAGCGCCCGCGCGTCGCGACGCCGCCTCCACCAGAAGGCCGGCCATGACCGGCTTCGGCCGCAGCGTCGCCGTCAGGGCTGCGAGGCGACCGCGCACCAGCCGCTTGCGGCGCGCCTGGGACGGCTGCATCAGGTCGATCTCGCTGACGTCCAGCGGCTCGATGGCGATCGCGCCGTCCGCGACGGTGGTGTTCAGGAACGCTTCTCCGCGCTTGGTCCGGGCGACGATGAGGCTCCGGCCGTCCATCTCGTCGAAAGAGGGATAGCCCGACTCGCCGCCGTACCAGGCATCCGCGCAGGCCAGGTCCGCCACGCCGCCAACAGCGTCGGGGCAGATCTTGCAGCGGAATTGCACTTCCTTGGAGAGGTAGCCACCCCAGCTCTCGGCATAGGTCATCCGGGAGACGCGCCCGTCGCGGGTGACGGCCGTGGCCTTTCCGGGCCAGCCATCGCCGCGGTAGCGGAAGGACTCCAGCTCCTCCGGCCGCACCTCCAGCGCCTTCAGCACGCGGCCGACGGCGTTGCGGCTGGGGATGCCGGCGCAGAAGAAGGCCAGCATCAGCGGCACGTGCGCATCCACCCGTGGATCGACCTGCGCCAGCCGGCGCATGGCCGAGACGTCGCACGGCTTGCCGATGAAGGCCATCGAACCGCCGTCGGCCAGCATCCGATCGATCTCCACGAGCGGCGATGACGAGACATAGCGCGAGCCTGCGCCGGCGATGACCTGCGCCTCGTCGGTCGAGCAGGCGAGCATGTTGCCCGCGGGGTCGGCCGGGTTCGCGACGATCTGCACCACCCGGTCGACCAGGCCGGTTTTCAGCGCATGGATGGCGAGCGCGGTGATCGCACCGCCGGATGAGCCGTGATGGCGCACCGCCTCGTCGGTCGCCGCGCCCGTGAAGATCGCCTGGTACGGCCCCCAGTAGGGATGCAGGCCCGGCGCCTGCGGCCAGTCCGCCACGACCGCCCCCGGACACGCCGCAGCGATCTGAGTTTCGGCTTCAGGCGTGATCGGGCCGTCCTGCTGCGGGCGGTTGTAGCCAGCCTCCGCACTGACCATCCGGATGGCGCCGCCGGAAACCGACGCGCAAAGGCCGCAGCCGGTGCACAGCTGGCCCTCGACGACGCGGGCCACGGTTGGCGAACGTGGAAGACTCATCGGCGCGCGGCCCCGGTTGCAGACGTCTGTTCTGGGCCCGGCGGCTCAATCTCCGAGGTTGCGTCACCGACCGCGGTGATCGCGACCCCCGCCGGCGCGTGCTGTGGAGATGCCCGGTTCGCGGTCAGGGATCAAGGGTTGAGCGGAGCTTCGCCGCCCACACTCACCGTCCCCGTGGCTGCCGCTGGCTAGAAGCCGAAATCGACAGCGGTGAGGGGCCGCGCCGAGTAGACGTTGAGCACGAAGTCGGCCAGGCCGTCGCCGTTCACATCGCCCTGGACCATGTAGTAGCCGTCCACGGCGGTGATCGTGAGCTGCCCGGCGACGTGGGTGAATGCGCTCACCAGCTTGAACGCGTCGTTGGCGGCCGTGCCCGCGACGGCGTCGATGCCGCCAAGGCTGATGCGGTCGCCCTGCGAGCTGTCAAAGTCGACAATGGAGTCGCGACCGCCCCAGGCTTCCACTGAATCGTTGACGGTTGTGTAGACGAACGTATCCGCGCCATCGCCGCCGATCAGGTAGTCGCCGCCGATGCCGCCGGTGATCTTGTCGTCGCCCGCCGCGCCATTGATGGCGTTCGCGCCAGCGTCTCCGGTGATGGTGTCCTTGTAGGCGGAGCCGTAGATGTCCTCGATGGAGATCAGCGTGTCCTTGCCCGCGCCGATCGTCGTCAGCGGTACGCCGCTGGAACTGTTGCCGTTCCAACGAACCATGCTGATGGAAACGCCGGCCGTGGCGTCCTGATAGTCGGCGGTGTCGCGCCCCGCGCCGCCGTCGAGAATGTCATCGCCGTTGCCGCCGCGAAGGGTGTCATCGCCCTCGTAGCCCAAGAGACGGTTGTTGGCGTCGTTGCCGACCAGGTGATTGTTCAGCGCGTTCGCCGCGCCGTCGATATTGGCTTTTCCCATCAGTAACAGATCGTGGGACGTCGCGTTGAGCGTGAAGCTCTCCATCGCATAGACCGTGTCGTCGTGACCTGTCGCGCCCGCCCGGGTATCTGCGGTCAGGCCGATCAGCAGTTGGCTGGGCAGCAGCGGTTTAAAGCTCAGGTGATCGTTCAGCCAATCCCGCAACGCGGACATGCCGTCGTCGGTGGAGCTGAGGTTCACGCGATTGCCTGACTCGGTGAACCCCGGGTCGATATTGAAGATGAACTTCGCGGCGTTGTTGCCGGTGACGACGATCTTGCCGTCGTCACCTTCCAGGCGCAGCCAGGAGAGGTCGCCTGAGCGCGAGACGATGGTGTTGTTGGTGACCTGCAGGTTCGTCGCGCCGCCGACGGCGATGCCGTTGGTATTGCCGCCTAGCACGAGGTTCTCGGACACGGTGACGTTGGTGAATCGACCCGCGGCTTCTTCATTCCGCATGAAGATGCCCTGGATCACCTCACCGTCGCCCTGGGAGATGACGTTGCCGGTGACGGTAATGTCGTGGACCAACTTGACGATGTTGCCGGTGTAGAACTGGATTCCATCGGCGTGGACGCCGGGCAGCTTGGCGAAGTCGGTGATGTAGTTGTTGGCGACCAGCATGTTCGAGGTGCCGCCGCCGTGGATGCCGTCCATCGACAGGTCGTGGATGTAGTTGCCGGTGATCTTCACGTTGGTGTTGTCGCCGAAGCCGATGCCGACCCGCAGCTGCTGGAACTCCGAATTGGTGACGGTGACGTTGTTGCTGAGCTTGATCCCCAGGCCGTCGGTGTCGTTCAGCGTATTGCCGTCCAGCGACCCATGCACATTCAGGTGATCGAAGTGGACGTCGGACACCTTGAAGACGCCGACCACGCCGTTCTTGTCGGAGTTGGTGGTGGCGAACACCTCGAAGTTCTTGACGGTGATCCCGCTCGAATTGTCGATCTGCAGATTCGTCAGCACCGCCTGGTGCGCCGGATCCGCCGAGGTGATGGTGATCATGCCCCCGACGTTCAGATCATGGATCGTGACGCCGCCATAGGTGCCCGCCTGCAGCAAGAAGGTGTCGCCGGCATGGGCGCTCTGCAAGGCAGTCTTGAGCTCGGTAGAGGTGCTTACAAATATGTTCGACATTACGCCCCCGCGGACGGCGGGGCAGCCCGCGCCGATCCAGACTGACTAGATACTCCGACTAGGCATACGCCCCCACAGTTAACACACTGAAGACGCCCGGCTGCGACGTTTTCGCGCCTCCGGGTTCGCCAGACCGCACCGTGCGGATTGACACCCAGCTGACACGCCGGCCCTTTGCAGTGCGGATCGTACGCCGGCGATCAGTTACCAACGCGCCCTGACGCCGCGGCAGGTTGAACAAAGGGGTTCGACCGCCGGGTTATCGCTTGATGCGAGGGCATTTTCACGCATAGTCCGCCGCCTGAACCGGCGGGAAAGCTTCTCGGAACTCAAACTCAGGCGGGCGCGGCGGATATATTGAACACGCGTATCCGCTTCCTGGATGGTTGGCGAGGCTTGGCCATATTCGGCGTTCTGGTCGGCCATTTCATTGGCCTTCCCGGCATCAACGCCGCCCGGCTCGGCGTTGAGTTCTTCTTCGTCCTCAGCGGCCGGCTGATGGCCGAAATCCTGTTCGTCGAACAAAAGGCGCTAATGGATTTCTTTCCGCGGCGATTTGCGCGGATCTATCCGACGCTCCTGATCTTTGCGACCGCCGTATTCGCCTATTCGATCCTGGACCCCAAGCACGGCATTGACCTGTCGCATTACTTGGCGACCATTACCCTGACCTACAATTATTTCAGTATCTCCCTGGGTCGGGCGGGCTTCCTCGATCATATATGGTCGCTTTGCATCGAAGAGCATCTCTATATCGTCCTGGGGTGCGTCGCTGCGACCTATCGGCGCTTTCGCTTTCCGGTCGCGCCGTTATTGGCCGGCCTGGCCTGCCTGTGCGTCCTGAACGGCGCACTCAGCACGATGGCAGGCGGGGATTACTACGGCGTCTATTGGCGCAGCGACGTTCGCGGAGCGTCGATCCTGATGGGCGCCGCCGCCTTCCTCTGGCTCAGAGACCGCCAGCCGCCGTGGTGGTGCTCGCTTATCCTGGTTCTACTGGGCGCGGCGCTGAACATCCAGGCGAGTCCTGATCCCCTGAAATACAGCCTCGGCACGGCATGCCTAGCGGGCGCGATAGCGACGCTTCCTCGAGCCCCGAAGCTTATCCTACAGGGACTTCAGATATCGCCCCTGCTTGGATTGGGGCTGGTTTCCTACTCGATCTACCTCTGGCAGCAGCCCCTCTACGTCATGTCGCATTCGAATGGCCCGAACCTGGTCATGCTCTTGGCCGCGATCGCCGCCGGGACCGGCAGCTACTTCCTCTTCGAGCGCCCTGCGCGTCGCTGGCTGAACGGCCATCTCAACACCTTGGCCTACCGCTTCCGGCGAGAGCCCGCGCCGGCTCACGGCGACTAGCAGGCGGGCCGGCAGCCGAGCTCCCGAACCTCGCGCACCTGGATCAGAACAGGAAGTCTCCCGCGATAAGGGCCTTGGCGGAGTAGACGTTGATTGCGAAATCGGCCGCGCCGTCGCCGTTCAGGTCGCCCTGAACCACATAGTGGTCGCCGTCCAAATTGGCCGTCAGCTGCCCCGCCACGTGGGTGAACTTGCTCACCAGCTTGAAGGCGTCGTCAGCGCCGCCCGTGATGGCGTCGATCTTCCGCAGGTCGATGGCGTCGCCACTCTGGAAATCGACTATCGTATCCCGGGCGGTGACCGTGGAAGCATCCGGCGACGAGAACTGGAACCTGTCGGCGCCGTCGCCGCCGCTCAGGCGGTCGGCGCCCGCTCCGCCGATGAGCGTATCGGCCCCCGCCCCGCCGCTCAGGCTGTCCGCGCCGTCGCCGCCTTCAAGCCAGTCGGCGCCCGCCCCGCCGTCAAGGGTGTCGGCGCCGGCGTCCCCGCTGAGAACATCATCGCCCGCCGCGCCTGTGAGCTTGTTGGCGTTCGCATCGCCCGAGAGGGTGTCGGCGTAGGCCGAACCGCTGACGTTTTCGATGTCGATCAGGGTGTCCTTGCCCGCGCCCCCCGTGACCTGGGCCATGCCGCTCGTGCTGGCGCCCTTCCAATTGAGCAGGCTGATCGTCACGCCCGCGCCAGCATGTTCATAGGACGCCGTGTCGTTGCCGACGCCGCCGTCCAGCGTGTCGTCGCCCGCGCCGCCCTCGAGGGTATCGTTGCCGGCCAGGCCCTGCAGCTTGTTGGAGGACGCGTCGCCCATCAGCCTGTCGTCGCCACCGCCGCCGAGCCCGGCCGTGGGCCCCGCGTTGCTGATCGGAGCCGTGGTCACAATCGTCGTGGACCCGGCGGTCGCCGCGCCTTGGCTCGCGGCGGCGGTCGTCGTTCCGGTGGTCACACCGAGGAAGTCCGCCGCGACCAGCGCCTTGGGCGAATAGACGTTGATGGCGAAATCGGCCGAGCCGTCACCATCGACATCGCCCCGAACGACATAGTGGTCGCCGTCGAGGCTCGCAGTGAGCTGTCCAGGGGCGCCGGTGAACTGGCTGACGAGCTTGAATGAACCCAGCTTCTTCAGGTCGATGACGTCGCCGCTCTGGAAGTCGATGATGCTGTCGCGTCCCGAAAGGGCCACGGTGGAGTTGTCGACGGAATTGAGCACGAACCGGTCGGCCCCCTCGCCGCCCGCGATGCGATCCGCGCCGGCGCCGCTGGCGATGGTGTCCGCGCCCGCGCCGCCGCTGATGGAATCTGCGCCGTCGCCGGCTTCAATGCGGTCATCTCCCGCGCCCGCGTCGATGGTGTCGTCCCCCGCGTCGCCACTCAGAACGTCGTTGCCTGCGCCGCCGACCAGCTTGTTCGCCGCCCCGTCGCCGGAAAGCGTGTCGGCGTAGGCCGAGCCGGTGAGGTTTTCAATGTCGACGAGGGTGTCTTTGCCCGCGCCGCCGGTCTGTTGCCCGATACCGTTCGCGCTGCTGCCGTTAAAGCGGCTCAGGCCAAGACTAACCCCGGCGGTCGCGTGCTCATACGAGGCCGTGTCGTTGCCGACGCCGCCGTTGAGAATGTCGTCCCCTTTGCCCCCTTCGAGCGTGTCGTTGCCGTCGAGGCCGATCAGATTGTTGTTTCCGTCGTTGCCGGTCAGCTTGTTGGCGAGGCTATTGCCCTGCCCGTCGGCGTTCAGCGCGCCCGTCAGGGTGAGGGTTTGGCCGACCGCGCCGAGGATGGAGCTCCCCGAGGTTACGACGTCGGCGACGCGGCTAAGATCGGCCAGTCCGGCGTGCTCGACCGTCGACGCAACGACGCTGGGCAGCAGGGATTTCAAGCCGGCGTGGCTGTTCAGCCAGTCGCGCAGCGCGGACATGCCGTCGTCGGTCGACTTGATGTTCGTGACATTGCCTGACTCGGTGAACCCCGGGTCGATATTGAAGATGAACTTCGCGGCGTTGTTGCCGGTGACGACGATCTTGCCGTCGTCACCTTCCAGGCGCAGCCAGGAGAGATCGCCAGAGCGCGAGACGATGGTGTTGTTGGTGACCTGCAAGTTCGTCGCGCCGCCGACGGCGATGCCGTTGGTATTGCCGCCCAGCACGAGGTTCTCGGACACCGTGACGTTGGTGAATCGACCCGCGGCTTCTTCATTCCGCATGAAGATG
>Ga0307510_10004875_pt1 | contig 15869 bp, 14 predicted proteins | sample 12_EM_MG_FD_207224 | JGI IMG/M metagenome (GOLD analysis project Ga0307510, IMG submission 207224) | Populus trichocarpa ectomycorrhiza microbial communities from riparian zone in the Pacific Northwest, United States - 12_EM | ecosystem: Host-associated > Plants > Roots > Unclassified | place...
ATTGCGAAGCTGCAGCCGGACCTGTCGGCCTTTATCTATTCAACTGTTTTTGGTACGAGTGGGCCGTCGCATGGCCTGCCGAATATATCTCCGGTGGCTTTCCTGGTGGATCGTTGTGAGAATGTCTATGTTTCGGGCTGGGGCGGCTGGATCATTGGGGGGGAGACCGATCCTTATGGGCTGGTAGGGACGATCGGTATGCCGACGACGGCTGATGCACAAAAAAGGCTGAGTGACAACCGGGATTTTTATTTTATCGTGATACAGAAGAATGCTGCGGCTTTGTTGTATGGGACCTTTTTTGGGCAGAATGACAATTCGAGGAGCATCAGCGAGCATGTGGATGGGGGGACGAGTCGTTATGATCAGAACGGGGCTATCTACCAGGCGATCTGTGCCAATTGTAATGGCGGGCAAACGGGGCGATTCCCCACTACGCCGGGTGTCTGGTCACCCAATAATGGGGCGGGCACCAATGGCTGTAATCTGGCGGCGGTGAAGATCACTTTTGGTTTTGCGGGTGTGGGCGCCGGGCTGAGGGCGTCTGTCAACGGGCGTCTTTATGATACGGCCGGTTGTATTCCTATGGATACGCGGCTGGAGGATACGATCCGAAGCGCCAAGTCCTATATCTGGAATTTTGGGGATGGTAGTCCGGATACGGCTACTACGAGCTATGTGGTAAATCATACCTATCCCAATCCAGGCACGTATACGGTCATGATGGTGGCCATCGATTCAAACAGCTGTAATGTGGCCGATACAACATACCGGCATGTGATAGCGAGGACGGACAGGGCGATACTGGATTTCGATTTTGTGAAAGACCAAAATGTTGCCTGTAACTTATTGACCTATGATTTCACCAATACTTCACAAAGTCCTGCGACAAAACCTTTTGGGCCTACGACCTTTACCTGGGACTTCGGGGACAATACTCCACGGATCGTTATGGGCAATGGTCCACTGGTTCACAGCTATGGGAGTGCGGGTACGTATAATGTCACGCTGGTGCTCAATGATACGGCATATTGCAACTATCCGGATTCGGTGGTTAAGCCATTGCGGGTCTCACCTGTGGCCAAGGCGCAGTTCGAGACGCCGGCGAGCGGTTGTGTGCCGTACAATGCTGTTTTCAACAATACTTCGTTGGGCGGAGAGACCTTTATCTGGGATTTCGGGGATGGCTCTCCGACTTCGACGGATGTGAATCCGACGCATCTTTATACGCAAACGGGGACTTATACGGTGAAACTGCATGAAGAGGACCCGAACACCTGTAACAAAGTTTCCGACACGTCGATGACCATTACGGTCAATGTCAACCCGACGGCTGACTTTACCTTTGCTCCTTCGCCGCCTACGCCGAATACGCCGACGATCTTTACGAATGCGTCGTTTGGTGCGGTGCGGTATGCCTGGTCTTTTGGGGATGGGGATTCTACTTTTAAAAATACTCCGGATACGGTGATACATCAGTACCAGGAAACGGATACTTTCCAGGTCTGTCTGGTGGCGACGAATCAGTTTGGCTGTTCGGATACGACCTGTCATACGGTGGCGGCGCTGGTGAATCCGTTGCTGGATGTGCCGAATGCTTTTACTCCGGGGCGTTTTGGGCAGAATGGCATTTTGAAGGTCTATGGTTTTGGGATCATGAAGATGAATTTCAGGATCTATAATCGTTGGGGGAAGCTGGTATTCCAGTCGGATAACCCGGATGTGGGGTGGGATGGGTATTATCAGGGTGTTATACAGCCGATGGATGTATATGCCTTTACCCTGGAGGCCGACTTTTCGAATGGGAAGCATGTAAGTAAGAAAGGAGATATAACTTTGGTACGATAGGTATTTCGTTAAGAAGGGGTGAAAAAGACAACCAAAGGTCTGGAACAATCGTTAATTATACTAAATTGAGGGGAGTGAAAAACATATTCTTATTGGGCTGCTGTGTTATGCTGGGTGTCTGTGGGGCATCTGGTCAGGACCTTCATTTTTCCCAATGGTTCAATTCACCGTTGTCGACAAATCCGGCCAATACGGGCTTTATTCCGGATGCGGACTATCGGGTGGGTGCGAATTACCGCAACCAGTGGTCGGCGGTGATGGCTATGCCTTACCGTACGTTCAGTGTATGGGGTGATGCGCAGGTCTTTCGGGACCGGATCGAGAATGGCTGGATGGGGTTGGGGGGGATGATCCTGCGGGATGATGCCGGATCGAGTGCGCTGAGCTCTACGGAGGTATATGGTTCGGCTGCTTATCACCAGATGGTGGGTTATGCGAGTCTGATCTCGCTGGGTTTTAATGTGGGCTGGATCAACAAGAGCATCAATACGCAAAATTTAAAATTCCCGGATCAGTTTGACGGTCATTTCTTCGACAATCAGCTGCCTACCAATGTAGTGATAGATCATCCTTCGGACAATTATTTCGATATGCAGGTAGGGATGAACTATGCTTATTTTCCGACGAAGAATATGTATCTGAATGCGGGTTTTTCGGTGCAGCATATCAACCGGCCGAGGGAATCTTTTTTTAATACTGACCCGACGGGTTTTGACAGCCGGATCTCGCCAAGATATATTGCTTTTCTGGCCGCCACTTTGAAGGTCAATGACCAGGTCATCATCAATCCGATGGGGTATTTTACGCAGATGGCTCAGTCGACGGAGACTGTGCTGGGATTGAATGCGCAGTACAATCTGCAGGATGACGGGGATCAGCAGGTGATAGGGGGGCTGTATTACCGGGCGGGGGATGCCATTATCCCTATGATCGGGTTTATCTATAAGAATATCAGGCTAACATTTACATATGATATCACCACCTCTCCTATTAAGCATTATGATAATGGGTATGGGGCGTACGAGTTTGCCCTGATAAACCAGGGGTTTTACAGCCAGTATAATGGGGACAGACGGCAGTCTTTGTGTCCGACTTTCAAGCAGTGAGAGGATTGTGGAATGTCGATTTTACCGATTTTTGCGCAGATTATGGCAATTATGGGAAGGGATTGTCTGATCTATCAAACAATTAAAACATGATAAGAAAGGTTCTAATCGCGATCTGTTTTGGAATGATAGGGCTTGGAGCTGAGGCTCAGCATATGCCCAGCCGGGTGAATACTTATTCTGACGAAGGCACTGGAACGGGTTTCCGGAAGGAGAACCTTTTTGTGGGTGGGGGTTTGGGATTGGGGTTTGGTTCTTATGATTTCAATGTCGGGATCAATCCGGAGGTTGGGTATTCGCTGACGAGCTGGCTGGATGCGGGGATCGTCGGCAATTTTAATTACACATCTATTCGGGCTGATCCGAATTATAATTACAATATCCGGACGCGTCAGTTCAGCTATGGGGGTGGTCTGTTTGCGCGGGTTTATGTGTTACCTTTTTTGTTTTTTACAGCGCAGCCGGAGTTCAACTGGCTTAGTGTGAATCAAAAGAGTATGGATGATGGGGCGACGGCAAATTTTAGTGCCAATGCGCCGAGTGTGTTGTTGGGTATAGGGTATGGGCAGCGTGTGGTGGGGCAGAGCAATTTTTATATTGCGATTATGTTTGATGCGGTGAGCAATAAGAATTCGCCGTATAATGATATTAATGGGCATCCGTTGCCGGTGATTCGCGCCGGATTTGATATTTTTGTGCACCACAACCACTAGGTTGTGGCGCCGGTTTAGCCGATATGGTTAAATATCTCCACCGGCGAATCGCAGAAGGTTATACGTTCGTCGACGGAGTCGTAGAGGAAGCCTTCTTTTTCGAGCTGGTGGAGGTGATTGCGCAGATTATCATAAAAGCCATCGGTATTGAGGACATAGATCTTTTTGTTGTGGATCTTCAGCTGGTTCCAGGTCAGCATTTCAAATAATTCGTCGAGGGTGCCGAAGCCGCCGGGCAGGATGATGGCGGCATCACTTTTCTCGTACATCATTTTTTTCCGAACGTGCATGTCGGTGACGATGTGCAGTTCGGAAATTCCTTTGTGGTGGTGTTCCCATTCCTTTAATAGTTCGGGGATGATGCCGATGACGGTGCATCCTTCTGCGAGGGCGGTGTTGGCGATGATTCCCATGAGGCCGGTGTTGCCGCCGCCGTAGATGAGGGTTAGCTTGAGGAGGCCGATGTATTTTCCCAGTTCGGCGGTATGGCTGGCGAACTGGGGGTTGTTTCCGGTTTTTGAGCCGCAGAAGACTGCGACGGATCGTATTTGCATATAATATTAAGATGGTGGGCTGGCCACCGGTTATCAAAATTAAATTTCAATTATTACCGGTGTATTTCCTAATTTAGTTGATGCCTTCTTTTCTATTATTTTCTTTTGTCATTGGTTATTTTCTTCTTTTACTGATAGTGGCCTGGCGTACTTCGCGTCATTCCAACAATGATTCTTTTTTTATCGGCAACCGGAATTCCAACTGGATGCTGGTGGCGTTTGGGATGATCGGGACCTCGCTCAGCGGGGTTACTTTTGTCTCGGTACCCGGAACGGTGGGGGACTTTGCGGGGGCATCCTATAAGGCGTTTGCATACTTCCAGGTAATCATCGGGTATTGGTTTGGCTACCTGGTCATTGCGTTCGTGCTGTTGCCATTGTATTACCGGCTGCAGCTGACATCGATCTACAACTATCTGCATTCGCGTTTTGGCTCGGTGGCTTATCGGACGGGGGCTTTGTTCTTTATTATTTCCCGAACGGTGGGGGCTACGGCGAGGCTCTATCTAGTCATCAATGTACTGCATATTTTTATCCTGAAGGACCTGGGTGTTCCGTTCGGTCTGACCTCTTTGGTCATTCTTTTGATGATCCTGCTGTATACGTTCGAGGGGGGTGTCAAGACGATCGTATATACTGACACGCTACAGACGACGTTTATGTTGCTGGGGCTGGTGGTCTGTACGGTTTATATTTTACAGCATCTTCATCTCTCTTTGGGTGGTGCGATGCAGGCGCTGGATGCAAAAGGTTTTACGCATATCTTCAATTGGGATGTCAAGAGCAAGGGATTCTTTCCCAAGCAGCTGCTGGGGGGGATGTTTATAGCGATCGCTATGACGGGGCTTGACCAGGAGATGATGCAAAAGAATATCAGCGTTAAGAATGTGGGAGACTCGAAGAAGAATGTGCTGACCTTTAGCTTTATCATGGTGCTGGTGAGCTTTCTGTTCCTGTTGTTGGGGGGATTGCTCTACCTGTATTCCCTGAACGAGGGGGCGGTGTACCAGGGGCATCAGCTGATGTTGAATGGGCATGGGGTTATTGGAGACGATCTGTTCCCGACGCTGGCCTTGCATTATCTGCCGCAGGCTGTTTCCATTATTTTTATCATCGGGCTGATATCGGCTCTTTTCCCGAGTGCGGATGGGGCGCTGACTGCTCTGACCTCTTCTTTTTGTATCGACCTGCTGGATCTGAAGAACAAGCCGGGGCTGAGCGAGCAGCAGAAGAAGCGGACGAGGATGACTGTGCATATCAGTTTTGCCGTGCTGTTCTTATTTTGCATACTGATATTCAAGTGGGTTGATAATAAATCTATCGTCAATATCATTTTAGACCTGGCGGGGTATACCTATGGTCCTTTGCTGGGGCTGTTTGCCTTTGGCATCTTTACGAAGCGGGTCTTGGGGAATAGCTGGAAGATCACTGCGTTGTGTCTACTGGCGCCGGCCTGTTGTTATATTATCAGCCGGTATTCGACGGCGTGGTTGAGCGGGTTCCAGATCGGCATCGAGCTCCTTTTAATCAATGGAATTTTAACGTTTGGGGGGCTTTGGGCTCTTTCGAAGCCGGGAGGTGGCGAAGCACGCGGGTAATGGTGGTTTTGGCGCTGCGGCGCGGATGAGGGTGGTGGCGGCGCTACTGGCATTTAGCCTATCTTTGGCGCAAATCTTTTACCGATGGACATGATCGAGCCTTTGGCACAGGCTTATGCGGAATATTATTCTTCGAAGCTAAGCCCATTGTTGCAGGAAATAGCTGACTACACAGGGACGCATCACCCTGAGGCTCATATGTTGAGCGGGCCTTTGCAGGGGAAGTTCCTGGAGATGATGAGTCTACTTCTGCGACCGCGACGGGTCCTGGAGATCGGGACCTTTATGGGATATAGTGCTCTCTGTTTGTCGGAGGGGCTGACGACAGATGGGCGGCTTCATACGATAGAGCTGCGGGAGGAGGATGCGGACCGGGCTGCGGATTATTTCCGCCGGGCAAACCGGCAGGACAGGATAATATTGCACAGGGGAAATGCGTTAGCGATCATTCCTGTTCTGGATGAGGTTTGGGACCTGGTGTTCATCGATGCGGATAAGGTCAATTACGCGGAATATTATAAATTAGTATTACCCCGGCTCCGAGCGGGGGGATTGATCATAGCGGACAATGTGCTCTTCCACGGTCAGGTGCTGGAGGCCATCGGGTTGGATGGGAAGGTAGATGCGGATCGGGTTCATGGCAAGAGTGCCAAGGGGATCCAGGTATTTAATGACCTGATCGATTCGGATGAAACGGTGGAAAAGGTGATGCTTACTCTCCGGGACGGCTTGTTTTTGATCCGGAAAAAATAAATTCTGTTGCCTGATGAATTACAAAGGGTTGGTTATCGTATGGCTATTACTGGTAGCGGGGATGTTGAACCTGCGGGCGCAGATGAGCGCAAATGGGGTCATTTATATCAATACCTATAAGGTCATAGCTATGGCGGAAATGCAGCGGTCTGGTATACCCGCTGCTATTACTCTTGCGCAGGGGCTTCATGAATCGGAGGCTGGTACCAGTGAGCTGGTGAAACAATCGAATAATCATTTTGGCATCAAGTGTAAGGATGACTGGAAAGGGCAGGCTGTTTACCATGACGATGACAGCCGGCAGGAATGTTTCCGGAGCTATCCTTCGGCGGCGGATTCTTATAAGGACCATTCAGAATTCCTGCGACGCAGCAACCGGTATGCTTTTCTTTTTGATATGGACCCCACGGATTATGAAGGATGGGCTTATGGGTTGAGGAAGGCGGGGTATGCTACGAATATCCGGTATTCACAGATATTGATCAAGCTGATCAAGGACTATAATCTTCAGCAATATTCGCTGATAGCGATGGGGAAGATGAAGCCGGCGGATGAGGTGGTATTGACGATGAAGGGTGGAACCGAGCGGAGCGAAGGTTCCGAACGAGGACGAGCGAGGGACGAAGCTCGGACGAAGTTCCCGGTTACGGCACTGGCGGCGGATGGGGCAACGGGTTCGGGTGGGACAGTGGGTGATGCTGGTTCCGGCAGCGGGGCCGGGTCGGTTGGTGCGAATAGTGGAGCGGGCTCCGGAGGGGTTGGAACGGCGCAGGAAGTTGCTTATCCCGAGGGGCAGTTCGAGATCAATAGGACGAAGGTGATCTATGCGCAGGGGGGTGTATCGCTGCTGGCGATAGCGACCCAATACAACGTCTCTTTGCCCAGGCTTTTGGAATTCAACGATATGAAGGAGGAGGATGTGCTGGTGAAGGGGCAGCTGATTTTTTTACAGCGGAAGCGGAAGACGGGTTCTATAGGATTTCATGTTGTGCGGGAGGGGGAGACACTATATGATATCAGCCAATCAGAGGGTATTCGTCTCCAGGACATGCTGGAAATGAATCAATTGAATCCAAATTCTCAACCATCGACGGGCAATAAGATATATTTGCAAAAATAATTCAACAGGTATGTCCATAATACGGGTACACGACAAAGATTTTGAGCCATATTTACCAGCAGAAGAGATCACGGAGAAGATAAGAGCAATAGCGAGTAAGGTGGATACCGATTATGCAGGAAAAAAGCCTTTGTTTGTTGCGATTCTGAACGGGTCTTTTATGTTTGCTTCGGATCTGTTCAAGGCGATAACCATCGAGGCGGAGATCTGTTTTATCAAGCTGGCCTCTTATAAGGGAACGAAGTCGACGGGGCAGGTGATCACGGCCATTGGTCTGGACACTGACATGCATGGGCGGCATGTTATCATCCTGGAGGATATTGTGGATACGGGCAAGACCCTGAGCGAGTTTCTGCCTCAGCTGGAGCATCAGCAGCCGGCATCCCTGAAGATTGCGGCATTGCTGCACAAGCCGGAGGCGACGGTCTACCCGATAAAAGTGGATTACCTCGGCTTTTCGGTCCCAAATAAATTTTTGCTGGGCTATGGGCTTGATTATGATGGCCTGGGACGCAATATCCCGTCCATTTATAAGTTAGTAGAGTGAGGCCTGCTCGATTTTAACAGGGTGAGGCTTGACAAAGAGGAAAGAACGTATTAATTTGAATCAAAATATCCCATTGAAAAGAGCATTACTGCTGCTGTTGGCTGTTCTGCTGATTTTTTCTTCGCAAGCACAGTATTATTTGCGCGGGGAAATAAAAGATGAGAACAACAGCCTCTTGCCAGATGTGAAAATACTGCTTCATTCGAGCGGCTATCTTTATCATTCGGGCAGTTCAGGGGCTTTCGGGATACCTATACCTCAAACTTCGGATACGTTGACGCTTTCTGCCGAAGGATATCAAACAGTTATTATACGTGTAGACGCCAGTCAGTACCAGAACATCCAGCTTCGGTCGACCTTTCATCCTTTGCCGGTGACGCCTAAGAAAAGGCTGTTATCTCTGACCAAGGACTGGCGTAATATGGACAAGAAGGGTTGGACGGTGGGGGCGGAGACGTATAGCTCGCTGGTGGAAAATGATTTTATTCCGGCCACCCGTTTTCCGGAGACGGGGTTTGCCGTCACGATCGATAAGGCTTCTTACAGCAATATTCGCCGTTTTCTCAACATGGGCAGCACTATCCCGCCGGATGCGGTACGGATTGAGGAGCTGTTAAACTATTTCAATTTCGGGTATATCGATCCACCTGCGGACAGCTGCTTCCAGCTGCATTCCAATTTATCGGAATGTCCCTGGAATCCCAATAACAGGCTGCTGTTCCTGCAAGTATGTGCCCGTAAATTAGACCCTGCGAGGATACCGCCGGCCAATCTTGTTTTCCTGGTGGATGTCTCGGGGTCGATGGACCTGCCTAATAAGCTGCCCCTGCTCAAGTCAGCATTTAAATTACTGGTCAATAATCTGCGGCCGATAGATACGGTTTCGATCGTAACCTATGGCAGCTCGGTGGCGGTGTCTTTACAGCCAACTTCGGGGCAGGATCGCAAAAAGATCTTACAGGCCATTGAAGATCTGACTCCTGGTGGGGCTACACCGGGAGAGGCGGGGATCAGGGCTGCCTACCGGGTGGCGAAGAGCCAGCTGATCAAGGGTGGCAACAACCGGGTGATACTGGCGACTGACGGGGATTTCAATGAGGGGGAAACATCGGAGGAGGAGCTGGAGAAGCTGGTTTCGCAATACAAGGACTGGGGGGTCTATCTGACCTGTCTGGGGGTAGGCATGGGTAACTATAAGGATTCCAAGCTGGAGGTGCTGGCAAAAAAGGGAAATGGGAATTTTGCCTACCTGGATGATGCGCGTGAGGCGGAGAAGGTGCTGGTGAGGGAGTTCACGCAGACTGTGTATGCGGTGGCGGATGACGCCTATCTGAATATAGACTTTAATCCCACGCTGGTAAAGGATTACCGGCTGATCGGCTTTGACAATAAGGTAAAGGTCTTATCGGACAGCCTGAGTGAGATCCAGGGTGGGGAGGTCGGGTCGGGGCATTCTTTGCTGGCTTTGTTCGAGGTTGTGCCGGCGGATGCGGATAGTGTGGGTGCTGTTGGGCGCTCTGGCACCGGGGGGTGTGGGGCGATGAGTCCGAATCAACTGGCGCGGGTGGTGCTGAATTACCGGCTGCCGAATGATCCGATAGCGCGGACCAGCATTTATACCTGTGGCAATGGGCTCACGCCTTTTCAGCAGCTGCAACCTTGTTATCGTTTTGCTTCATCGATCGCCTTGTTTGGCGGGCTGTTGAAGAAATCCCGTTTTATGCGGCAGGCGGACTGGAAGGATGCCATCGAGATGGCAGAGCGATCCAGTGATCCTGCGGATGGGATGCAGCAGGAATTTATTGCCCTGATCGAAAAGGCGCGTAAGATCTACGGGAAGACCCGGCATAAACATAAGGAAGAAGAGGATTAGACGCAGGCCGACGACCCTAACTAAACATTTCCCTTACTTTATCGAAGAAGCTGCGCTCGTTCTTATCCGGCTTGGGCTGGAAGTTTGCCGATTCGTTGAGCTTTTCAAGAATTACTTTTTCTTCCGGCGTGACGTGCTGGGGTGTCCAGACGTTGACGTGGATCAGCTGGTCGCCTCTTTCATAGGAGTTGACGCCAGGGAAGCCTTTGCCTTTCAGCCGGAAGATCTTGCCGCTTTGGGTGCCTGGTGGTATTTTGATCTTGGCTTTGCCGTCGATGGTAGGTACTTCTGCCTGTAGGCCGAAGACGGCATCTGTAAAGGAGATATGTAATTCGTAGGCGACATTGAGGCCGTCGCGGTGGAGTTCGGGATGTTGTTCTTCTTCGATAAGAATGATAAGGTCGCCGGGGGCTCCGCCTCTTTCGCCGGCATTACCTCTGCCACCGACGCTGAGCTGCATGCCTTCCTGTACGCCGGCGGGGATATCGATGGTAACGGTTTCTTCGCCGTAAACCCGGCCTTCGCCTTTACAAACGGTACATTTTGCTGTTACGATGGAGCCTTCGCCGTTGCAGGTCGGGCAGGTAGTAACCGTCTGCATCTGACCGAGGAAGGTATTGCTGACACGGCGTACCTGGCCGCTGCCGCCACAGGTGCCGCAGGTCTGTACGCTATTCTTGTCTTTGGCGCCACTGCCGCTGCAGGTGGTACAGGATACGTGTTTTTTTACCTTTATATTTTTGGTAACGCCTTTGGCTATTTCTTCATAGTTGAGCTTGATCTTCACGCGGAGGTTAGAGCCTCTGACGCCTCTGGACCGGCCATTGCCGCCGCCGCCACGCCGGCCGCCGCCGAAGAAGCTGCCGAAAATGTCGTCTCCGAAGATATCTCCGAACTGGCTGAAGATGTCATCCATGTTCATGTTGCCGCCGCTGAAGCCACCCCGGCCGTTGCCGGAGAGACCGGCATGTCCATAGCGGTCATACTGGGCCCTTTTGTCTGCGTCGCTGAGCACTTCATAGGCTTCTGCGGCCTCTTTGAACTTGTCTTCCGCTGCCTTATCTCCGGGGTTGCGATCGGGATGGAACTGCATAGCCACTTTCCGGTAGGATTTCTTGATCTCTTCAGCGGAGGACGTCTTTGTTACTCCCAGTACTTCGTAATAATCTCGTTTTGACATAATCTTAAGAAAAAGGTAGGGGCCTTTGGTTGAACCAACGGCCCCTGATTGCTTTGAGATAACTTATTTACCTACAACCACTTTTGCATGGCGAATGATCTTATCGTTGAGATAATATCCTTTTTGTACTTCGTCGATTACCTTTCCTTTCTGTTTGGGGTCCTGAACAGGAATTTCGGTAATTGCCTCGTGTTTCTCCACATCAAAATCGGTATTGATGCTTTGCATTGCTTTGAGTCCTTTTGATTGAAGGGCCGAACGCAGTTTGGAAAATACTAACTGGACGCCTTCTTTTACCTGGTCGATATTGTCAGTTGCCTGCAGCTGTTTCTCAGCCCGATCGCAGTCATCCATGACGTCCAGCAGGGAGATGATGACCTCTTTTCCGGCTGTCTGCCGGAGCTCGAGGCTTTCGCGGGCGCTACGTTTCCTGAAATTGTCGAATTCCGCGAACAAGCGCAGGTATTTGTCCTTTTGTTCCTGGACTTCTTCCCTGAGCTTTTCCAGCTCTTCTTCCCGTGCGTCGATATCGCCCAGATTGGCGGTACCCGCAATGTTTTCATCGGTATTCATATCATCCGGAGAATCAAGCTCCTGGTCGTTTATATTGCTATTGATCATAGTCGCTAAATTGAATTTTCGGCCACAAAGGTAAGCTAGTCAATATTCCTGCCAAGCGGCAAATAAAGACAAAATGTCTTAAAAAAGGAAACCCACCTGACAGGTGGAGGCAAACGGTTGGGAATCAAGTCATTTTTGCGGTTTTTTTGAACTTCCGCCAGATATGGACTGAATTTTATTTTAAAATCTCAGTTGCAATAAAATCCGAATACAGCGTCTTACCGGCAGCTGTTACAGGATGGGCGCCATCGATGGTGTAAGCCGACGAATTTATATAGATAATACCGCAGTAGGTAAAAGCATCAATAACTTTGATCCCATATTTTCGACCAACTTTTTGCATGGCGTCTGCATATTGTTTTTGGTCCTGATAGTTAACGCTCCCTACCACATTACCTCTATGTTTAGCGGTATTTCGCTGGATCATGGTAACCCAGAAAGCTTTTTTATTTGATTTAATGATTTGGTTTGCTATGTAATTCAGTGCCCCATAATAAGAAGTTTGTATTGTATCTGTAGGATTTCCTATGGGTACACTGTAATTCCAATCGTTACCGCCAGTAACCAGAAGAATGAATTTCGAAGTATCTTTTATCGCGTCCGGTAAACGCTCGATAAATGATAGCTTATGATCTCCATCGCCCTCGGCATCATCAAAACCATTTGCAATACAGGAGCCATATGCTCCCCGTGTAATAATTTTAATGCCAAGTCTTTGCTCAAGAGTAGGTTGTATGATATTTAATAGCCCAAAACTATCGGCCAGCACGGTCCAGGTTTGTCCATTAAAAGATGATCTTTCAACCTTGTCAGTTGTGGCTTTTTTAGCACACATTACTGGTGCCAATAAAAATATCAGAAGGGGGAATCTCTTTATAAAGAAGAGCTTAAAAAAAAAACTCATTTGCAGTAATATGGATCAAAATAATCACTTTTTTTGAATATTCAGCTTTTGGGCCGTGCTTTCATTTGGTAGCTTTTGGAGTGTATCTTTGCGCCCATGACGAATGTTTATCTGAAAAGAAAGATCAGCCGGCGTGTTGAAAACGGCCATCCGTGGATCTTTGGCAATGAGATCGAGAAGGTGGAAGGGGATCCGGCAGGGGGGAGCATTGTGGATGTATTTACATTTGATAAAAAATTTGTGGGCCGGGGTTATCTCAATATGCAGTCGCAGATCGCGGTGCGTCTGCTGACCCGGGACAGGAATGAGCCGATCAATGACGAGTTCTTCTACAACCGGCTTTCAGCCGCCTGGAATTATCGGCAGAAGCTGGGCTATACGGAGAATTGCCGGCTGGTATTTGGCGAGGCTGATTACATGCCGGCGCTGATCATCGACAAGTTCAACGACTATTTTGTGTTGCAGACGCTGGCGTTGGGGATGGATCGCTGGAAGCCGGCCATTGTCAGTGCGCTGGAGAGACTATTCCAACCCAAAGGGATATACGAAAGGAATGATGTGCCGGTCCGTGAGCTGGAAGGGCTGCCGCAGCAAAAGGGTTTTTTGTCGGCGCCTTTTGACACGCAGCTCATTATCAATGAAAACGGGTTACGTCTGCATGTAGATATTGAGAACGGTCAGAAAACAGGGTATTTTTTGGATCAACATGATAATCGCAGGGCCATTCAGCATATCGCAAAGGGTGCGGATGTGCTGGGTGCCTTTACCTATACGGGTAGTTTTGAGACGCATGCCGGCTTTTATGGTGCGAAGTCTGTGCTAGGGCTGGACATTTCGGAGAATGCTGTGGCGCAGGCGCGTCGTAATGCGGAGCTGAACGGGCTTTCGGATGTTTGCCGGTATGAGGCGACGAATGCCTTTGATGCTTTGAAGACCTGGAGTAAGGAGGGGAGGCAATATGATGTGGTGATGCTGGATCCGCCGGCATTTACGAAGAGCAGGGAGAACATACAAAAGGCTATTACGGGATATAAGGAGATCAATTTACGGGGGATGAAGCTGGTGAAGAAGGGTGGGTTCCTGGTGACCTCATCCTGTACGAACCTGGTGCAGCCGGAGGTATTCCTGGAGACTATTCAGCTGGCTGCGAAAGATGCCAAGCGGCGACTGCGGCAGGTGACTTTTCAGGCGCAGGCGAGTGACCATCCTATTATCCAGGGATGGGAGAATACGAACTATCTTAAATTCTTAATTGTACAGGTATTGTAGGATAGTTGCGGTGGTGTTATTTGTTGACCTGGAAGATGCCTGAGTCGGTGATGCGTCCGTTCTCATCTCTTAGCTGGAAGGTATAGAGGCCGCGGTTAAGGTCACTCAGGTTGACTGTTCTTTTGTCGCTGATATCTTTCTCGTCTTTTACCATTTTACCCAGGAAGCTAAAGATCTGAAGGGTATAGGTTCTATTGGGTTCTTTTATGAGCTCGAAGGTGATAAAGGAGACTGCGGGGTTGGGGTAGAATTTTGAAACCTTGTGTTCCAAATCAGGCAAAGGGCCACGGGCCTGACTTTTAGCCTGGACGGAGTTCAACAGAATAATGGATAACAGAATGTAAAAATTCCTCATTCGCGGGTACATTTTACAAGTGATTCCAAAATATAGGTTTTCATTCAAAGATACAAATTTGGCGCCGAATTTAAATGGGGTATTTATAAGGCCGGACTTGGACCGGCCTTATTTTAATATATTGATTATTAATTAGTTGAGTTCTGAGAGTGTCTTTTGGATGGCTGTGAAGTCCGGCAGGTCGGAGGCTTTTTCGAGGACTTCTGCATAGCGGACGATCCCTTCCTTATCTATGACGAAGGCGCTGCGTTTGGAGACCCCTTTCATATCGAAGGCAAAAGTATCGTAGAGGGAGCCGTAGGCGGAGGACACTTCCTTATTGAAATCGCTGAGGAGGGGAAAGTTCAGACGTTGATCTTCCTTGTACTTTCCCAGGGTGAAGACGGAGTCTACGCTGATAGCGAAGACCTGGGCGTTGGCCTGGTTGTAAAGAGCTATGTTGTCGCGGGTGCTGCATAACTCTGCGGTACAGGTGCCGGTAAATGCCTGGGGGAAGAAAAGCAAAAGGACATTCTTTCCTTTGTAGTCGCTGAGGTTTACTTTTTGTTTTTCGGAATCGTATAAGCTGAATTCCGGGGCTTTTTGTCCGACTTGAATGGTATTTGTGCTCATTTTTACTTTTTTGAAGCGTAAATGTAGGTTAAAAGAGGCTAAAATTTGGGGCAGAGGATACGGTACTTAGCATTTTCCCGATCCAGAAAACCGCTGTAGGAGATCGACAATTCAAAACCGCCTCTGCCCTGGCTGGCTGTTTTGAGCTCTGAGACGTTGGCATCATAGCTAAGCGCGACGGCGAGGGAATTCATGTCGAGTTTCAGCACCGGGATAAAGGCGTCTTTCCATCTCAGGAATCCGCCGAGGTGCAGGGTATAATTAGAGTTTTCGGGATCATCCCCCAGCTTGTAGGAATAAAGTACGCCGCCGATGGTCTCCTGTGCGGGACCCTGGCGGGAATGATCGGCCTGGATCGTAAAATAAGAGGCCTCATTGATAATCGTCTTTATACCAGCTGAAAAAACGTATTTAGGATCCAGCTCGATCGTGGGATTTTTATAAAAAGAATTTTTTGGGCGATTCAGGTGGTGATAGGCAAATCCTGTGAAGAATGTATTCTTGTTATCGGCTCCGAAGGTGGTATTGAAGCTGATGCCGAGGCTGCCGTCGAGATAATGGACGTTTGGAGAAAGGATGGTTTCGCCGTTGGGTAAGGCGGGATCATAGGCTGTACCATTGTACTGGCTGTTTGTCGTCACTTTAGAAAGGTCGAGGGCTTTTGATACCAGTCCGCCCATGAATCCAACGGAGAGGTACATCGCTTTATCGTTGCTGAGCGACTTGTGATAATTGAGAGCCGGTAACAGTTCGGTAGTGGTAAGGGCTGCGGTGCCTGCTTTATCGTAGAGTATCTCCATTGCGGTAGTAAAATAG
>Ga0307510_10004876_pt1 | contig 15869 bp, 4 predicted proteins | sample 12_EM_MG_FD_207224 | JGI IMG/M metagenome (GOLD analysis project Ga0307510, IMG submission 207224) | Populus trichocarpa ectomycorrhiza microbial communities from riparian zone in the Pacific Northwest, United States - 12_EM | ecosystem: Host-associated > Plants > Roots > Unclassified | place...
TGGTTGGATTTGTTTCCCCAGAGATATTAAAGAATGTGAAACTTGTTATAAAATTGCTAAAGCAGAACTTCCTGTTTCCAGATAGTAAATGTTCCTGAGAAGGGGGCAAGGAAGCATCCTCGAGGTGATAACATACAGGTATATGGTCTCAAAATGGTTCTCCTTTTCCTTTTCGTCCTTGAATTTTTGTCATATTCAATGTGTCCTTTATGAGGTAGAGTCTACTGCTTGAGAAATGCTCATCCTAGAATCTTCTTATTTTTGTATTGCTGATAGCTTTTATTTTGTTGGAACCAGATTAAGCATTATCGTACTCCAGATTTCTAATGTAGCATCATTTTATATTTATGCATTCCTTTCATTGAGCTCATGAATAATTTCTTTTATATTCTTTCCTCCCAAGTTGGAAAGATATTAAATGCTTGCTTATATTTTTGGTTGGGACCTCTTATGTATTTGCAGCATCCTATTAATTCATATTTCAGAAAATTAATAATAACCAGCAATGATGTTGCCTTGTGAGGATTATTCACCATCATCATAATCAGAGAATTGGCACTATTTTTGTCTTGCTGCTGCTTTACAAATTTAATCATAAATTCATATAAATGTTCTGCAGATAGATACAAAAAATATCCTCTTTATATGTGGTGGAGCATTTGTTGATCTTGAAAAGACCATTTCAGAGAGGTAATTATCTGCAAATATAGTTTTCGTCTGTTTCAGGGTATCTAATCTGAAAATATTTCATGACATTTTATCAGACGACAAGATTCATCAATTGGATTTGGAGCACCTGTGCGTGCTAATATGAGAGCAGGTGGAGTAACCAATGCTGCAATCACTTCATCTTTGCTAGAATCTGTAAGAATGAAGACCTTCCTATGTTAGTGAAATGGGAGTTTAATATTTATAGAGTTTCTACCTTTCTATGTAATATTTCAAGTTTTCAACATAATTAATGATGTTAGTTGTTAAGCATGGAAGGAAGTTACTGGTGAAACCTTTCCTTAAAACTTGAAAAGTAAATTTTGCATTGTCAGGTTGAGAGTGCTGATCTTATTGCTTATGGCCTTATACCGGAGTTTATTGGACGCTTTCCAATATTAGTTAGTTTGGCAGCTCTAACTGAGGATCAACTTGTTAAGGTAATACTCTGTTATACTGGTATTTTTGTGTTTTTATTTTTTATTTTTTATTTTAATACGCCCTGTGCCAGTCTATATTTGTTATCATCCCATTTTGGGCTGTTTGTGAATGACGAGGAACCATTCAGAATGTGAGAGAATAATTAGCAACTGAATGTAGGAATTTATGATGTTACAAACATGTAGGAGAAGCAGTTAGATTCAAACTCTAATTATTCACACTACTAGTTTACTGAAAAGAAAAGAAATTTCTTTCAGCTCACTCAAGTTTGCTAATTTAGTTTGTGCTAGTAAGCCTCATTTTTTTTTTACTCTAATTTCATCATCGCCCTAAGAAGTTAAAGAGTGTCTTTTCTAAGATAGCAGTATATATTTCTGTAGCTAGGAAATTACTGACTTGACATTAATATTTGGGAAATTTTCTTTGGCTTGTAAAATTTCACCACCCATTTTGGTTTGATTAAAATGGAAACATTAGAACACCCCTGCCCTTCCAAATGCGCACCTCAATCTGTGCTTATCATGTATTTTGCTTAATGCACTTAATATTCTTAGTTTCTCCTAGAAATGAGCAGGCCGGATTTGAATTATAGTTTTCATTATAAAACATTTTCTTGCTAACGTAAATTTCTGGGCTTCTCTTTACAGGTCCTCATGGAACCGAGAAATGCCCTTGGTAAACAGTATAAGAAGTTGTTTAGCATGAATAACGTACGACTCTCTCTCTCTCTCTCTCTCTCTGATCATTTAGTAGTTAGATTCATTTGATTACTTTTGTGTAATGGTTATTTACCACTTGTATAATTCCAGGTGAAGCTACATTTTACTGATAAGGCACTAAGACTAATTGCGAAAAAGGCAATGGCTAAGAATACTGGTGCCAGGGGTTTAAGATCCATACTTGAAAGCATTCTAACTGAAGCCATGTATGAGGTATGTGATTCCCCAAGGCTTATAAGTAGATATTATCCACCATCTCTATAAAGCATTTGATTATGGATATTGACATATTTAAAGGTTTTGTTGCTTATTTGCTTCAGATCCCAGACATCAAAACAGGAAGTGATAGAGTAGATGCTGTTGTAATTGATGAGGAGTCTGTAGGTTCAGTGCATGCTCCTGGAAGTGGTGGGAAAATCCTGCGTGGAGATGGTGCATTGGAGCATTACCTAGCAGAATATAAGGTAAAGAATTTAGTGGTATGGTTTCAATTTATAGATTAGTCTACGACCATTGGTATGCTTTTATGTGAACTATTTTGTGTTATTTAATAAATCATTATTGTGACAGGAACTGGCTGAGTAGAATCTGTTGGTTGAAAGTCACTTCTAACCACCCTTCATACATTTAATCACCAGCTTCCTTGGTTTTATTTTGAGTAGTATTTTGCCTGTTGAACAATGGACTTCATCAGACAAATTATTGCTTAGTTTTTAATCTATATTATTTGGGATTATTCTGGTTGACATGTGTTTTTGTACTGTAAAAGACTACTAATTGAGCATTTCTTATTTATGTTATAGGACACTGTTGAGGCAGCTGATGGGGAGTTGCAGGACGCTGAATCAGAGGTTTCATCAAGAGCAATGAGCATGTAGCACTACTACAAAGATAACTGTTAACTTAAAGTTACAATTCCTCTTTTTATTTGTAAAAATCAAATTCATGATTGGATGTAATAATCCCTTGTAAAACAGCATAGTTTCTGGTTGAAAAGTTAATTGGATAATAGGAAAAGTAAATGAGGAAAATACGTAGGACATTGTACAAAAGTTCTATTCATTCTCTTTAAGGAGACCTAATTTGTCAATTTTCAATTTTATTTCGTGTTTCCACATACGCATCTCCTTTCACTCCCCGCTGGCAATGCTCCAGAGAAAGCTAAACTCCAGGCCATCTAGTGGAGCTATGAATTATGTTTTCATCATGTGCACTAACTTGCCTTGCAGAGAACTTGTCGTGGATAACTCCATGGAGGTTGGATTTCTGTAATGTTTCTATTTTCAGTAGCTGTGCTTGGACACAGAAGAAGATTTTGAAGGTGCGTAATGCCCTAATCAAGCCAAGAACTGGTAAGATGAGTCAATGCTCATCCCAAGAGGTAATTGTTCCTTTGATATATGACGTTCTGGCATGATGTCAGGTACGGCTTCTACCGGCAAAGGAGCTTGAAGTCTAAAGCGTTTGACCTTGTGTTTGTAAGAGGTATAGTTAAATGAAAACTGGTGCTCCTTTACTTGGAAATTCTGTCATTTTGACAGGGGGTTAGGCCCCCAATCTAATAAGTTGGTGTTCCATGAATGTCAGTTCAAGATGCACCAAAGGATCCTCCCCTGCCAGGATTCGTGGCCCTAGTTGATGCTATGTTCTGTTTTATTACCTCCTTCCTGCCCCCTAAGCTAATATTTTGAGAGTGTGGGATTCATATTTGTGCACTCCGATTTTCATGGCTCTGGTCTTCTGTTTTCACTATGCTTTCTCCTCTCTAGCAAGTATCAAAACTTGTGAGAATCAAGATTTTGTTGTGTTTATTATTAAGCTCAATGTATACGCCAAACAGTGTTGGAGTGATGCACTCAGTCTTCACAACGGTTCTCCATTTCATGTATTTTGCTGGTGATTTGAACCCGTACGATGTTGATAGGGATGGCATCAATGTTGAGATGTTCTATGGATGAAGTCATAGTAATTTAACAACCATACTAATATTGTCTGTTTCGGAAAAGAATCAATAGAAAAAGAAAGAATTTTTTCTGATGATTGATTCAACCTCTAATAGAAACGATGTGTCAAGGTTATATTTCATAGTCTGCTTATGTGTTTTCCTTTTCTCCTCCTCTGTGGGTAGTAAAATTGGACGGACCACTATCAAGTTTTGTTTTAATTTGGGGCCGCCCGGATGGTTAGACAGCCTCTGATCCTGCAGTAACGTCTCACAAAACATTGCTGTGATTTTTGGTGACTCTGCTTTCACTTTTTTAGTTCTTGTTACCCCTACCCATTTCCACTGACATGCCATCGTAGAATAGCCCAAAGAGCTGCAAAGTTCTGTGAAGTTACTTCAAAATCAGCGAAGTCACTTGATTTATTCAAGAGAGAGGGGCTGTCCTTCACTCTATGAGCTCCTAAAAAAACATAAACAGAAGAAAGAGTCACTAGTTATTTGTCAAAGCGTCTGAAACAACTTTTTTTTCGTAAATATTGATAATTCTTTTTTTTTTTTCCCAACGAAAAAGGTGTAAAATTCATTCTGTTTTGGTTGAAATAGCAGGTATATCTCATGTAATTTTAAAAAAATTAGAATAAATTCCATCCTGTTCATATCTTAGATCATTCTGAATTTTTCTTCTAAATTTTTATCTGACATGTTTCAGGTTTATCCTATTCATTTTGTTTCAGATAAAAGTTTGATAACACTAAAGTGTAATTTTATTATTAATCGAGTAAGATAAAGAGACAAAGTGTATTTGATTTGAAGATTTGGTGATTGTTTTTCAAAAATACAACACGTTTTAAGTATAAACCATACTTCTAAAAACTAAAAATACATGTTTTTTTTATTTAAAAAAAACACAAACTATGTCTCATCCACTCCACCTAAAGAGATATCCAAAGGACCTCTTTCCTGTCTAGCTGAAGGAAAGGACACAATACAACTTAGTCCAGCAGCGACATGATTCTTCTTGATTATCTGAGCCAATAAATAAATTTAAGTTAACCATTGATGAGCGTTGCTTGAAATATAAGTTAGTTACCTGGAAAATATAAGGCAACATTCTACATTTCAATGTAGCAACAATTCGTTAAAGATAAGTTAAATTCAGGTAATAACTTTTATTGTTTGTATTTTTTAAATATAAATTCTGTTTTTGTATCTATAACATTTGAATTTATTGAATTTTTATATTAATTAGTTGCATGGTGGGAGAAATTTAGCGATAATACTATAAAATATCAAAAGTTTGCATTAATCAATGTTAAATTACTTTAAATTAAATTTTTTTTAATCTTGACTATTTAAAAATACTTTAAATTTTAAAATTATGTTTAGATGCTTTATATTGTGAGTCTATATTATAATTTGAATTAATTTATTTTTACATTTGAAATGAAATAATATCTGTTGAAATGCACACATATACATAATACATGATCTTGAAATAGAAGGTCGAAATGCTCTAGAATCAACATTTATCATTCCAATAAGAAAAACAATACACCAACAAAATTAAATTAACTACCTTGATTTAAAGTGAAGTGGTTATTCATGTAATCTTCTTTTGAAGATAACAAAAGTTGTTATTATACTACCAAATTTGTTGATTTTCTTCTTTCCTTTTTATCGTTACTTTAATTAATGGAAAGAAGGTGGAAAAAATCGAACACAAATAGGAAATAGATCCACTTGTTAAAATTAGATATATGGAATTTCTAGCTTAAAAAGATTTTAAGATGATATAATTTTTTTTAAAAAAAACAATGACTTCTTGAACTGTCCTAGATCAACTATAGCTAAACTGCGAAACCGATGATCCAAGTTATGGATTAATAACTTCATCTTTTTAAAACAATTCTTGGTTTAATTATACCAAAAAACATATACTTGCAGAAAAGCAACCAAATAAAATTTTAAAAACAAATATGATCAAGATGGGCTATAAAAAAATGTTTGCTAATTTTATAAAAAAACAACTATAATTTTATTTGAAAACAAATTAAAAATTAAATGATTTTTAATAAAATAATATCTAAAACATAATATAATTAATATATTTGAAAATGATATTCTTAATTAATAAAAGAAATAAATAAAATAATATAATTAATATATTTGAAAATATTTTTTGTAAAATAAATTTAAACTAAAAAAAATATTAAATAAAATCCTAGGCATGCAGGTTGGGTGCCCTATTACTCCTGGTCTATCAAAAACTTGTCAGGTCAGCCTGCGCGACTTGGTCTTTTTTATTTTTATTTTAAAAAGGATGGATGAATATTGATTTTATAAAATACAACAGACGACGTATCATTTGTATGCTCAATTTTCAACCACTGGAAAGGTGGCTGGAAAATCTAAAAGACTTAAAAAACCTAAAAGAATGGATGAATTAGGGCTTTATCTAAGATTCTAACACTTTTTTTTTATAAGTTTCTCAATTACTTTAAGAATGCTAAAATTCACACAATATTCAAAAATAATTTTATCTTTTTAAATTCGACAACAAGGACAATTAATCAAAGCACAAGTAAATTGAGATAGATTGAGAGAGATAAACACACTGATTTTTATAGTGGTTTGGACAACCCCCTTCTCCACTCCTCGAATCTTTATTCAAGTATTCATTATTACACAAAATACTCTTAAAGGGAGAGACCTTAACAATTACACAATTTTTTTTCCGGTTCAAGATTTAAACCCAATTCTTTTACGGGCTTAGGAACCAAACTTTTATCATAATCTTGTTATGGGTTCATGATTCAAAACCAATCATTTTACAGGCTAATGATCAAATCTAACTTAACAATCTTTCTTAAGGAAAAGACTAGAATCTTTATCTGGCTTATAACCAAATAAATAACCAAGTGGGTTTAAGTGCCACTTATACTTTCACAAATAATATATCTCTAACAAGAGAATGATCACACCTTACTCAAGAAAAGATTACAAAGATTAAGCTCATGTATTTATGGAAATGTAATATAACTCAAAAAGGTGAAAGAGAGATTTTGATGCAATTAAGATTTAAAGTTTTTTCAAGAGAATGATTAAAGCTTTTTAGAATAAGAGAAATCCAAAGCATCAAGATGTAAGACATAAAGATATTGAAAAGTTAAGAGAGATCTTACATGAAATCAATTGATTATTTATAGGAAAACTCCATTCCTAGCCATTATTAATCAGAGGAAAAAGGAGAAGAAATTCTTGACATTTAATGTCACACATTCATATTTATATATATATTTTAATGAAAACAATAAAATGAAAATATACTAATAATATATTTGGTTGAGAATAAGCTTTAAACAAGTTTTATACGAAGAACATATCAACAAACATGGTGAATTCTATGAAAAAAATCAATCAAAAAGTCCAAGAAGAAAGCAAAGTGAAGACTTAAATAAAGTGTTCATTCTAGTGCTCATCTTAATCTTTATATTCTACATGATAATACAATTAAAATGAACTCACACACTTCACTTTGCATGCATTAAAGGATTGATACATAATATGATATAATCTAAGATAGACAATTCTAAGAATTCACTAAGATTAATCCGTTAAAATTAGAATTTTACTGGTACCAGTTGACCGTTTGATATGACCAAATGAACTAGTTGATTGCTTATTCATTAGTGATGAATACTTGGAAATTCTTTAGAAACCGGTCGATTAATTAGCTTGACCAATCTAAACCGGTAGACCATTTGAGTTGTTAATGGGATTATAACAGCTATCAATGACTAGTTTTTCTTAGAAATATATATTTAGCTTACATAATTGCAAAATCAGAGAGATATTCTAAATATATATTATCTATTTGAAGAGTAAAAACACTTCAAAATCATCAATTACTCTAATTGGTGCTATTAAACCTTCATAATCTAGCACAAGAGTATTCAATCTTATTCTCACTACACTTAAACACCTTCAAACCCTGTAAGTGTTATCTTATGAGATATAAATATATTAGAACTTTCAAGTGTATTATCCACTCTATTGAGAGACTTAGTTGTGATACCAAAATCACTCTTATAAACTTTTGAGAGTTAGGTAAAAACTCTTGGTATTGGTGAAGTAATTTTACCAAGGAAAGATCTTGAAGAGGGTACATCTTCAAGTGGAAAAAATCTTGAAAATGACATATCTTTAAGTGGTGTAGAAATCTAGAAGAGGGAATATCTTCAAGTGGTGTAAAAATCTTGGTGTGGATTCATCAAGTGGCTATTGTACTATTGAACTAGGACTAGTGAAGGAATACAATACTGAAATATGGGTTAATATTTGAGATGTGAACGTAGGCTTGCCAAACCATGTTAAAAACAAGTTTTCATATTCTCTCCCTTATCTATTTACTTTAAACACTTTAATTATATTGTTGATTATTGTGTTTACTTGAAGCAATTTGTGTTATTTGTAGAAATTAATGATACACCTAATTCACGCCCCTCTTAAGTGTTAAGTTGTCTTAATCATTGAACAACAATTATAAGGTATTTTTAGGAAGAAAAGAATTGTTGCAAAAGCTTGCATCTTAGCTAAAATAGCTCTTGAGTGTTTAGTAAACTTGTTCCAAAATAGATATAAAACTTTTAGTGTGATAAAAAAGTGCAAGGACATAATTGACCAAATATATGTTATCCGTTTAAAAGCATTTTAGTGATAAATACCACAACATATGATAAAATAATTTTTCATGAGGTATTTTTCACTATGTATTAATTTTGGCAATGAAAATATTTTTGTATGAGAATTTGAAAATAAAATATTTAAGGATGAAAATAATTTTTGTGATACTAATTAAATCCCATAAAGATTTGATTACATATATATTAAGCTTAGACATCTTCAAGCCTATACAGCATCCAAGGAGTTTATATAACATTCAAACGATATGTAGAAATCCCTACAACATTAAATTCTTGGACAAGCATATTAAATCAATTAATTGTTGTTATCATCAAAACAAATAAGCCTTATGTGATTAAAGATCTCAAGGCTAATAATCTTCTCGTTTTGATGATGACAAACAATAACAAGCAATAAATAGATAAATATACCAAATAAAATTATGTTCATCCTATCACAAGCAATATGTGTTAATATGCATCATTAATAAATAAAGCTCCCCTTATCACATACAGGACTAAACAAACCCAAAAGGTCATAAGAAAACCAAAAAAAGATTGAAAAGCATAAAGTGGCTAAAAAACTCAAGTTTGAAGGTAAATGTTTTTTTAAAAGTAAAAAAGTAAAAATTTTAAAAAATATATTTTAGGGTAACCAATGGATAAGCAGTTCGAAGGTGGAAAAAATAGATTGAAGTGGAACTTAATCACACAAATTAGATGAAATTGAGAAGTTTAGGAATTCAATTGTACCAATAGAAGGCTTAACTAGAGAAGAGCATTGAAGACTAGGGCTTAGTTGCGGAAAAATGTTGAAGATTATGATGAATCTATAAAACTTGGGACTTAATTGAACTTTTGATATTCTTGATTGGCTTAGTTGTAGGTTTAATTGGAAGAAAAATAAAGTTTGGAATTCAATTTAACCAAAATTGGAAGTTCTAGAACCCAATTGAACTTTGATTTGGCTTAATCAATTCCATCAGGGATACAATTGAAGAAAATCAAAGTTTAAGAATCAATTCAGGTCAAAATTACAAGAATTAAAAGTTCAAGGATAAAATTGAAAAATTACAAAACCAAAGACTAAAGTGTAAAAGGCGCCAAAAGCTAAGGGTCCAATTAAAAATTCCAGGAGAGTATGGTTGAGATGATTTCCAAGGATGAAAACTGATTGAGGGTTAATAATGGAGTTTCAAGAGACGGGAGACCAAAATTGAATTGGAAAAGATTGAAAACCTTAATTAACTTAGGGTTAAAATCTTTAATGAAATAATGTATTTTGAGTAAGATAGTGGGCAATAAAAAGAAATAATGTCATTTTGATTGTGTTAAAAAAAATATGTCGATTGTATGCCGTTCATCCTTCTCAAATAATTTTATGGAGCCTGGCCAAGTTCACACCTTTCGAGCCATTGTTCACCCTAATCTTTATATCCCATTGCACAACTAGAATTTTTTAATTTATCAACAAAATATTTTGTCTATGGTTAAACATTGAATTTGCGGGGATGAATTTTACCGACGGGCTTATAAACGGCTACTGTTCATCAAAAAAACTTCCTGGACTAAAAGAATTTATTTTTAAGTATTTTTTACCTAAAAACACCAAAGAAACATCCCATAATCAGGAAAAAAAAAACATATAATCTCAAATCAACCTTTAATTGATAAAAAAAATCCCTAGTCTCGATCAACTTTTTCTAGCAAAATGCTTAAAAATATCTAAATAAAATTCCTCTCGTCAAATAAAATCTATTGACAACAATATCAACATATTTTGTTGTCAAAATATAACCAACCAATAATTTTCCCTCTCTTTACTTATTTTTCAAGGACTCAATCATCTCTTAAATTTAAAGACTGAAATATAAATAAAATAAAATTTTAGACCACAAACTAAAATGTTAGAACTAAAAGGATTAAAAAAGAAGGCATTAGAGAACTAAATTTTTGCACACAAATTTTAAAAAATACATGCAATTTTTTTTTATTTTTTTTAGTTTGGTCTTTTTTTCTATTAATTGTGTATTTATGCTTAAAATTAAAACTTTTATCTTATTAAATTGTCCTCTAATCAAGTTGAAAATCTAATAAAAACCTTTAATCCTCGAGATCATTTAAATAGAAGAAATAATAACTTAAAAAACACACCACAAAACAACACATGCAAGGATGCAATAAAAGAAGTTTGATGACAAAAATGAAAAGAGAAAAAAAAACCCCTACAATCCACGTTGAAAATGAAGAGTGTGTACAGTACAACGGTACAAGTAACCACCATAACTTTTAATTTATTTTGAAATTATTATTATTATTATATATAGAGGTTTGTACTTGAGACATTTTATGAGAAAGGGGAAATAAAACCAGTTGAGCTATGGCTCGTTGGCAAAAATTATGTAGTTTACAATATATTTATTGGAGAAGGAGGAGCCACAAACTGAACTACGCTACACAGACTTGAAGAGATTATTACTCAAAGTTATAGTGCTTGTCTACACCAACTGCAACATCCCAAGTGCAGCTCATTCCTTTTGGGAACTCAACCAAATCACCGGCAGTAATCTCAACAGGCTCTTCTGCCCCATCAGGATACACCTTTACTTTGCCTTCCAGAAGATAGCATGTCTCTTTGGCAGAATATGTCCATGGAAATTTGCTGGGAGGACAACCCCACCTGTAAAAAATTGTACACAATCAACATCCAAATGTAGGAATTTCTATTGATGCGTGGAAAAAAAAACACAACTATAAGAGGCAGAACCTCCTTTTCCTTTTTTCTCCCCTCTTCTTTCAGTATGTGCAACTTTTGCAACTCATCAAATTCCAAAGTTCTTTAGAGTATTCATCTTAAACTAAAAAGCACAAGCACATTGTTCTAAAGATCTAAAATTAAAATATAAACTACTTCTTAGCTTTTAACTACATGAAAGGTTCCCAACACAAGCCAAGTGCATAATGGTGTGTAAGTATGCGTGTTGCAATATGTAGTTGTGTGTATGTGCTTGTTTTAAGATCAACACACAGAGTGTGTAGTTATATCACATTTAATTGCTCCAGAAAAGAAAACATAGGAATTGGAAAATCCAATCAGAGCTTCCATGCACGCAGAGATTCAGGTTTATGCAGAACATACAATAAAAAAATTCACAAGATTCCAGGAAAACCAACATCCAAACACAAAACGATCCAATCATCTTCCCAGCACAGAGGGATCAGTTTTGAGAACGGCCATTTAGAAAAAGAAGTAAGCAGTACAAGTGAGGTTGGTTCTCAAGATATTGAGGTTGCAGAAGGTGGGATCACTCCTAAAAGCAAGATTAATCTTATATATGAGAACAAGTATCCAACAATGGCAATAAACTTGGATGACTTCCGTTAGCAAAAGATAGCAATCCAGGAAACAGGAATCTGAATAGACAGAAACCTTGCCATGCCCCAAGGAAAAACAAAGAACAGGGGCATGGCCGACTCACAGTTTAGGTAAATTCTTCGGTCATTTCGTTAGTTTTTAAGGGCCCCTCAAAGTTTTTTTGTGATGGGAATTGCCTAACAGCACTCCAAAGTGAACACTAGACTTAAATGAACAATTCAAGAGACAAACTTGCTTCTTTAAAGGGGCCAGCTTTCGGAAGCAAAGCTTATTCCTTTCACACATAATGCGCATCGATCACCTTCCTTTTCTTCTTCTTTTTTTTTTTGGACATTGAGCGATCATTTTCTTTGCACAAGTGTATTGCTGGGAATCAAGTTTCAAAAACACCATAATTCCCCGCCACAGCTCCAAGATTATTGCTTTGATTTAAAACAAATGCGCAGTTGAAGAACAATGAACCAAACAATATCATTGAACCATTCATTGGAAGGGTTAAATGCTATCAATTATAGATCTAGATTTCAACAAGAAACTGCAAGCCTACACCTCTTTTTAACATCAAATTGGTACATAATTTTACGTATAAATAAGTTTCATGGATAATATAGTTTCGACATTCTACTCTTTCCTAAATCTGAAACTTTAACTTCTCATACATAAGGTTAATGGATAATTATGAAAAAAATGGTACATAAACCCGTTACAGAAAACGTAGTAATGAAAGCAAAACAACAACTAAAACTTTAGCTGCAAATTCAAAAACAAAGATATGGAAACAGATCGAGGGCTTTAGAGTTACTTACTTGGGCCACTTGCGGACACCAAGTTCAGTAAGTTTGGACTCCGGAGGATTCCTAACAACCTTAATTCCAGACTTCTCAATAGTCAAGGTCTCTGCTTTTACTATTGGTTTTGCCATACGCCTCAAGCCCACCTTTGTTCTTCTTCTTGCACTTGAAAAAGGAAGAGAAGCACCAAAAGATATAGATGAGTCGATACGTTGTTGACCCTTTTGGCTTTGAGGACCGAGCCTAGACTGGTTCAACAATATTAGTAAACTGGTGCTACTGCCACTCGCACATGCCATTTCGTTTTTCTATTACTCTTTGAGTACAGTGGTTTCTCGGTGGAAAGTGCCGAAGGGGTCTGGAGAGGGTTGATTGATTTTTTTCCATGGCTGGTCTCAGTCCCATTTCATTATGGGCCACTCATCCATCATCTTTCGGTTTACCCATTAGTTTTCCATTATTTCTTAAGGCTCGCAATTTTTGCATCAACTTTCTTTTCACTTTCGCGGATTTTTTTTTGTTTCCAATAAATTTTGTTTTTAATCAGCCCTTTTGTAACTTCAAGTTTTTTGTTCCAAATAATTCTATGGTAAAGTCAAACAATTTAAAAAATTTTGGGTATTATATCATTGTATTTGATTTGATGAGTTTTACATCCACACGTATTTTTGGCAATATAATATTATAAAAATGTATATTCGTAATTAAAACCAAATTTAAATTGTACTATAATCCTAAAATAAAACTTAAACATATCCACATTTATTTATTACAATTTTAAATATAAATAGCATATCACCCCAACATAAAATAGAATATATGGAAAATTGATTCTTTAAAGAAAAATTATAAAATATAAATTAGTTCTTAAAATTTGAATAAGTGGTTAGTTATAATTCAAGGAAAGATAAAAATCACCCTTAATGTATCTTTTTCAATAAAAAAATATATTTTTCTATATGTTTCTTTCTTAAATTTATTTTATATATACCATGTCTAAATTATTTTCTAAACTTATTGACAAGTTAATTATTGTTAATGGAGTGTTCGTGTAGTTAAAGTTGACCTCTAAATCAAGAGTCTTACAACTTGATGAATTTTTAGTTCTTTAAATTAATTAACTATTTATTTGTTTATAATTTTCATCCTTCATCATTTTTTATTTTTCTTATTCACTTTGCATAGGATTTTTTAGTTATTTTAAAAATAACACAGGTTGCCTCAATTTTTTTGGCCTTTATTAAATTTAGCTTTGTAAAGAAATTTTATTTTTAAATTAAATTAAATTAATAGATCTCATCCTCCAACATTTAATTCTTCAAGTGTTGAGTTTCTAGGTTAAGTCCAGATCAAGAATTTAATAAATTGTGGATTTGAGAGTTTAACTTGAGTTTAAAATGTTTACTCGGACTTACTTGATTTTTTTTTATTTTTTTAAGTTTTTTTTTGTGATTTTATCTTCCAACATTCATTTTATTCTCTTTTTATGAGATTTTGTTTTTAAATAACAAGGGTTGCCTTAGGTTTTTTTGGTATTTGTTAAATTTAGCTTTTTTAAAATGAATTTTGTTTTTTTTAATTAAACTCAATTAATTGATTTCATTCTCTGACATTAATTGGGCGAATGTTGAGCTTATTAATTTAGTTAATGTCTATAATTTAACGGGTCGTAAGTTTAAGAGATTAACCCGGCTTTACAAAGTTCACTCATGCTTGCTTGGTTTTTTTTCTTTTTTTTTATGTTTAATTTTTTTTAATTTCATCAACTAGTATTTTTTTGTTCGTTTTCTATTGGATTTTTCTGTGGTTTCGAAAGTAACAAGGGTTAACTCGAAATGTTTTTCGATCTTTGTTGAATCTAGCTTTTTCAAAAGAAATTTTATTTTTTAGTTAAATTAAATTAATTACGTGAGAGTAAGCATGAGATGCTCGACTCATGGTATTTTGTTTTTGTTTGCTTTTTAGATCATTTCTCTGATAACAAATACGACCTTTTCAGTTACCAAATTCTTAGATTTTTCTTACTACTTTTAAAACGTTAATATCACATGAATATGCTTTTGTACGTTGGCAAAAAAACTAACATGTCTCGCAGCGTAGCCCGAGCTATTTATCTAGTAAATATATATTTCAGGTTAAGTTCGGGTGATTTTTAGATCGAGTTTAATAATATCCATACCTTACCCATTATTCATCGGGTCCAAAAAATATTCATTCATTCAGGTCGAGTCAGGTCGATATCTATTGAGTTTGGATTAATGCCCTGTTTGTTTTTGCGTTTTAAAAATGCTTTTAAAAAAATTAATTTTTCTTATTTTTTATTTGCTTTAGATTAATATTTTTTTTTGTATTTTCAGATCATTTTGATGCGTTGATATTACAAATAATTTTTAAAAAATAATATAAATATTATTTTGATGCATTTTCAAGTAAAATCATTTTAAAATACAACCACAACAACACTTATCCCTGAATATATGGCCGAAAACTATTCCCAAACAGATAGACCCAAATTTCCCTGTGGACCACTGAATTTCATAATAGTGTACTTCCGTTGATAACATAGGGGTAAAACTTAAAACTCCAAAGAGCTGAGTTAGAACAATAGTTCTCTAACAAGGTTGTTTTCTCCCTTTTATACAAGTGTTGTGAGTGACCTCAGAGTTTGAAATAGTTTACACTAGTCAATGTCTTTGAGTTAGGGTAGTGTTTCGAGTTAATTTTAAACGTAACAAAAGAAAGTTTATATGATTTTCATTATTATAAATACTTAATACAAATAAAATTAATTTATCTTAAATTTAATAAAAAAAGGATAAATTATAATAATATATTGGAGGTATTATGAGATTATAGAAGCCACCAAAAGAATTATTACTACTTAAAAAAACAATTAAACAAAAAAAAATTAAAGAGAAGATATTAATTAAAAAAATAAAAAAAAATTAACGAGCTAAAAAATTAAAAAGACAAAACATTGTTGGATCATATTCAAAACCTATTTTTATATAATTTTATGATAATGAAAATATACATTCATAAGAATTCTAATGATTTATATTCTTGAATAAAAATGTATTTTTCAATCCAAATTTCATTTTTTTTATATAAGAATTCATAACAATTCTAAAACATGTCTTTTTTATATAAGAACCAAAGTGTTTTAAATAAAAACTTATCATGGTTTTTATAAAAACAAAACAAAAA
>Ga0307510_10004877_pt1 | contig 15868 bp, 7 predicted proteins | sample 12_EM_MG_FD_207224 | JGI IMG/M metagenome (GOLD analysis project Ga0307510, IMG submission 207224) | Populus trichocarpa ectomycorrhiza microbial communities from riparian zone in the Pacific Northwest, United States - 12_EM | ecosystem: Host-associated > Plants > Roots > Unclassified | place...
CATCTAGTAGGTGTTTTAGTAGTAAGAGTTTGGGACCAAGATGTTTACTCTCCTGTGGTTTAAAGTCCAAGGCCCGTGGTTGCTAATATGATGGCCACTAGAGGTTTAAATGGTCGATAACTTCAGAGCCCGTAGGATTAGTCGAGGTACGCGCAAGCTGGTCCGGACATCCACGTTAATTAAAAAAAAAGAATTAAAAGGGTTTAATTAAGTAATTGTTGGGAAAAGTAAAGAATAAGGAATGCAAATTTATTCCAAATTTAATTAATATATTTATATTTTTCACCATAAGATTGCATGTGAATGTCATTTGCCGTACTCCTGGTACACAAAGATATATGATGCATTTCCTAGGACTAATTTCTCTTGCAATCGACGGTAACATTCATGAATTTGGTCAAGAATACTTGAACCTGTTCTTGTAAGTTGTAACTTGCACTTTCAGTACTTCCTTGATTTACATCGCCCGAAGAAGAAGAAGAAAATAGATTGCAACTTTCTATGATTAAAAAAAAATGTGATATTAACAAATAAGATTTCAAAAAAAAAAAAAAGAAGAAGAAGAAGATAACAACAAGTACTGAGATAGAATTTTGGTTGAAAATAATGTTATAACACAATCGCTCTAATGTATTATGTCTAATGTATTTATAACACAAAGATAAATAATGTTCATAGTTTTGTTTATGAAATAAAAGTCTAATGTATTTATAACACAAAGATAAATAATGTTCATAGTTTTGTTTATGAAATAAAAGTCTAATGTATTATGTCTCTTTAAAAAAAATTTAGAACTCTTTAAATAGGTAAAACATAGGGCTATACTAGATAATAAAATCAAAATTCCTAAATAAAAAGGAAAGTAACATAAAATTTGAAATTAGATAAAATTTAAAAAAATCAAGGAAAAATAACAAAACTGGCTCAAACAATTTCTTTGGGGTTTAATTTAGAAGTTTCTAACTCTACCTTTTATCTTTTGCCCATTCGGGCTTCTAATAAATCTGAGCTTGGAAACCTCCTGAAAAATAAATTTGAGTCTGATTCAATAATTAAATTAAAAATCATGATTTGTTTTGTTATTATATTGATTTGGTGTGAGCAAACCTCTTCTTTGAGCTTAGCTTTGTCCCATAATCCATAAAAGCATCAGCTAGTTTGTCCATATAATTTATTTGCGGAAAATTCTTATTTAGGTATGAAAGATCATTATCTAATTGCTTAAAATTCTCAGTTTCTACTAGTTTGATTGGATTAATATGAGAAAGAAAAAAAAATACTCAAATTTAGATATGTTTTAATTAATTATGTCTGGGACTTTCTTATGAAAATAGCAAAGAGTTCTTTGTTGATCCTTGAATCATATTTTTGTTAGAATTTGTTTTATTACAATACGTAATGAACACATTTCAATCAAATTTAAAATGAAGTTGACGTATTTTTAGATTAAGATTTTATTAGAAATTATTCTACTCTATATTCGGCATAAATATTCTCCTCTATTTTTCAACTTATATATTTAGAGTTTAGGTTCTGCCATTGTAAAGAAATACTTGAGTTAATTTCTTAGTTTCAATTAAAAAAAAAATGTTTAAATAATCTTTACAGCATAGGGAAAATAAATAGATTTAAAACTTTGTCTAATAAAATTAACAAATAAAAAATAATAGTGTGAAACAAGATCGACTATAAGAATATCTAAGAACATGGAATCTATGTAGCCTAGCCTAAAATAGATAAAGCAAGAATTCCAACAGACAAAATAGCTTATGCCACCCAAGAATCCAAACATAGTATGAACAGCAGAATGGAATGCAAGTAATCATACTGGTGGCCTGTGATGGTGAATCAAGAGCAGAAACCAGCAACCCTCAGTGACTAGCTGCAACACCTCTGTGGCCTGTGATGGTGAAACAAGAGCAGAAACCAGCAACCCTCAGTGACTAGCTGCAACACCTCTGTGGCCTGTGATGGTGAAACAAGAGCAGAACCGGCAACCCTCAGTAACTAGCTGCGACATCTCTGTGGCGTGTGATGGTGAATCAAGAGCAGAAAACGGCAACCCTCAGTAACTAGCTGCAACACCTCTGTGGCTGCAGGAATTACAGAAAAAAATAATAGAAAACAACAGTTAGCATCTCAGGATAGAATGGTAGAACAATAAGATTAAAGGTGCTAATATAAAAAAATCGTCATCAGACGAGTCGAATAAGAGCAGTCAAAGATTTTTCCAGAGAAATTAAAAGGACAAAATAAATTTATAGAGGGAACAACTGGCTCTCTTCAGATGAGCAAATGCTCGAATCCATCCAAAATAAAATGACTAGAAGAATCAAGCAACCCCGGTTAATATGATTTTGCAGCAAATTACTGAAGTTTACTAAACCCCAGTTAACACGTTTTCAAGCTATTCGTGGGTCTATTTTGCAATTGTTGACTATTTTCTCTTGTTAATATTTTCCTGAAAAAATAGTTTTCAACGAACTTGCACCATTTTCAAATTTTTCATGTCTCTTTGAAAAATAAAAATTTTAAAAATTAAATTTCAATGCATTTCAATTATTAACAAGTCCATTTCATAATTCTCGATTAATTTTCTAATCAAGTTGATGTTGATGTTGTTTTTTTTCTAAATAAAATAAAAATAGAGAGTAAAATGGATAAATAAACTAAAGTGCAAGAGAAATAAATGATAAAAAATACACAATTAGAATATTCCTAGAGTAAGGGACCAAAATAGGAATATACCTAGGTGTGAGGTTATAAATAAGGCCTTATCTCTTCTAAAAGGGGACACATCGACAAAACCCTAGTTATTATTGCTAAGAAGAGTGAGTTAAAAAAAAAAAAGAGGGGACTATTATTTGATAATAAAAAAAACTAGCTTCTATTTTATTCTCTTTTTTAAAAAAAAAGACCTACAAAACCCTAGTCATGTTTTTTTTTCTACAAAAAAGAGAGGGGGACCCTAGAAAAAAAAATCATAGAAAACCATCTCTCTCCCATTTACTCAAAAATCCAAAAACAATTGTGGCCACCTATATTGTCAAACAACTCAATTAACTAACTCTCCATCTTTCTTAAGTTAGTAGACTAACTCTTCACCTTCCAAACAACTTTTCTTCTTTTCTACTAACGTCAGCAACACCAACAATGGTCACAATAGTTTTCTCACTAGCAAAAGCTTTTTATAGCCTTTTCTCCACAATCCTCAATAACCATAAACCACCATCAACCTCCACTCGCCACCGACCGGTCTTCAATCACCACCGACCGGTCTTCAATCACCACAACCCGCATAACCTCCATCCATAAAAAAATGGCAAATAGCCCACAACCTTCAATCACCAAACAATAGCCTTCCATTTTGCTTCCTCAATGTTATATAAAAAAAAATCATACCCATAATTGCCATAAACTATCACTGTCACCGTCATTAGCCTCTACAATTGTGAATCGCTATCATAAAAGCCCTCCTCCAGTCAAACATTGCCAATAATAATATCATAAATGATGACAATAACAACTAAGTGGCAGCTACCAACAATGATGGTGCGTGGCCTTTTCATGCTAGAAGTGGCGGTGGTATGTGAACCCTATATGCCGTCACTGTTCCAAAATGTTTCCAGTAACGTTCTAGTGGCTCCTAGATCACCTTAACCACCTCGAAAGGTCAATTTCAAACTTTATACTTTATAATTTTTTTATGTTAGTGTTTGATTTGAAAAATATTATGAGCTGATTAGATCTAAGTAATTATTGAATATGTTGTGCATATTATGATGAAATGATTGTGATTTAAGTTTGATTGCATATTGTTGAGATGGATTGTGAAAAACTGAGGTGTTGAGTTTGTGGTGTGGTTTAGATGTTGTTTTCTACAATTGATTTTGATATACAAAACAGATTTTTTACCATCTATACGAGTCTAATGCTCACTTTAATATTTGAGCCATTACTTTAATGGATTGTTATTCATTTTTAAGGTTTAGGGTAATTGAACTGACAGCGAGCCATTACTTTAAATATTGAGAAGAATAACACAATCTTGAAATTCAACAATTAAAGATTCCCAATTTAAAACATCCATGAACACTAGAGTCAAGAATAAATTTATAATTATAATATCTCCCATGACTTTTTTATGTGTTAAAATGAAAGAAAAAAATAAATTTATTTATCACTATTGAAAACCTTATCAATAATTACCAGAAAACCCTTATTCTAATTGAATATTATTTTAAGAAAGAATTAGTTTCTATTTTCACCTTCCTTTCTCAAACACCATAGATGTGTTGTCGACTTTGAGAGAACAGTGAGCATGTCAGTAGCTAAAATGGATAAAAATACTTTATATATTGGAAAATGAGTAATGCTAGGGATGCTAATATTTTTTAGTTAAACTTTATTATTAAATAATGTCATAGCTTAATCCAGTTAGGGTTTCTGTATTGTTTCTTTGAATATAGTTGCTGATATTTTTTTATTTTAGTTCTTGACAACATTAAAGATTATCAATTTATAATTACTAAAACTAGGGTTTTTATTTTTTTACAACATTAATGATTAGTTATATTTTATTGTTGTGTTTTTAAGATATAAAATGACCAATAAAGACAATAACTGTTGTTGCAGATAAAAGTTCTGATGATGAGATCTACGAACTTTACCAGACCCAACCTATCATTATCCATTCACATCCAATACCTTTAGCCCCTGTTACTATCCTTACCTCTAAATATGTTAAGCTCATTAAAGTCATAGTTTTATTTGACACTGGAGCTCAAAAAATCATTATTAACCCTAAAGTTCTTTCACTTTGCTATACACATTTTATTTATATTATATGGTTAATAACTTTTAAATTTACATGATGTGTGTGCATTTTACAAGAAGAGTTATTTTAATTTCAGAAATTTAAAAAATTATTTAGGGTGATAATATATATATATATCATTTAAGAAAATCAATGATTTTGAAAAAAATAATTTTAAGAAAGTTGTTATTTTAACCTTTAAAAAATAGATCTTACAATAAGCAATTGTGCTTTTAACGGGATAAGGAGCCTATTTTCCCATTGTACTCTTGCTTTTCACACACATATATATTATGGATTTTATCCTTTAATTTATGGTTTCATTAAAGACTGCCCACCCATCCAAGTTTATTAGTTTGACTTTGAGGGACTAAGGTTGACCAATCATTTGCTAAACCACCAGAAGATGACACGTGGAATTTTTGAAAAGGGATTAGAAAGAGGTAAAAAAAATATAGAAAAAAGGGAAGAGAGAGAAATGTGTTGACTTAAATTATCAGAGCATAACCTATAAAAAAAACAATTCATTTTCTTCCGTTATTTTAAGGTATTTTTTTTTGTCCTTTTCTGATTCATTTTCTAAAATTTCACGTGTCATTTTTTATTAGTTTAGTCAATGAATGGTTAATACATTACAGTTAAGAGTATTTTATAGCGTGGTGGAAGTTATTTTTTAAATTATTTTTTTATTAAAAAAATATATTAAAATAATAATTTTTAAAAAATATATTTTATATTAACACATCAAAATAATTTAAAAATAAAAAATAATTAATTTTAAATAAAAAATTCAAAATTTAAAAAAACACCGTTTTAACACAGTTCCAACAACCCTTTGAACTAATATTGGGATGAAAGGAAATAGTACTTAAAAAGCGGGTGTTTTTAAAAAAAATTATTTTTTCTAAAATTATTTTTTTATGTTTTTTGATCGTTTTGATACGTTGATCTAAAAAATAATTAAAAAAAATAAAAAAAAAATCATTTTTATGCATTTCGGCATGAAAAGCACTTTGAAAAGCAACCACAATTACAACCACACTCCCAAACAGGATACGGTGGTAGTAGTGGTTCAAAGTGTTTTTCCCTTAGAAATGCATTAAAATAAAGTTTTTTTATTTTTTAAAAATTATTTTTAACATCAACATATATTAAAATGATCTGAAAACATAAAAAAAATCATAATTTTTAAAAACATGATGTACACCACATTCCCAAAAACTCCATTTTAAGTTAAAGAGCAGAATCCATAAAGACATTTATACAAAAGAAAAATCATTAAATAATAATAATAATAATAAATGTATCATTTACCCCTTTTGGTTAAAACCACGGGAGTACTCTGCTTGTTTTTAAAAGTAAAATATTTTTTTAAAAATAGGTATTAACTATAAACTGTTTTTAAATCAATAACAAATATCATTTAAAAGTACACCAATTTTAAACATACATTATATACAAAAGCTGAACTTTGTTAAAACATTTGATTCAACAAAAAATATTTTCATTGTTTAATATACCCTGATAATTAATTTGATCATTAAAGTACTTAAAGTAATAAAAAAAAAATTGAATTAATGCGTCCATTTTCCCTTGTATGTTCATATTTTCTCTTACCCATCATTTTGCTATATTTGAAAAGCCTAAAAAAACTAATTTTAAAATTTTAAAACTTTTAAGAAAATAAAAAGTCCACAAAACATAAAAAATTCAAAAACCTGGAAAAAACAGACTAAATATTAAATCCCATTTAATATCCAAAAGATTTAGCCTTGTGCTTAAAACAATTAAATCCCATTTGGAAAAAAAAGAGAGGAAAAAAGCATCAGACTGCGGCCAATCTGATGGCAAGCGATACCTAGGAAGCTGTGTATGTGTCTCTGGGACAGTACAAGATTCTGATTCATTATTGCAAGGATATAAAATTATAATCATTACATTACCTGTTTGGAAATCCAACCTTGTAAGATACAGCGTGGCATTTCATTACATCGTGTTTTTAAATATTTTTATTTTTTTAATTTTAAATTATTTTTTTCTATATTTTTAAATCATTTTAAAGTGAAGGATTACATAAATTTAAATACCTGATGCCCATACTAATTATACAATTAATCGATACAATAATAATTATTTATAAAGTATTTAATTAATTAAGGGAAAAAAAATAAGCATAGGAACGTTGTTATGCCCATCCCTTTCGAAGCTCCTACCTTTTGCTTTCTCTTTTGTCTCATTTCTCCACAAGGTGAATATTTTATAACTACACCCTCACCAATTAGTCTCCAATTATCAAAGCCTCAACCTCTTAAGCTTAGGGTTTCGTTTCTTCTCTTCATTTTTATCTCTCCCTGTGCAAATTGCAATCAAGTTCGTTTCTTTTTGGCATTTTGAGGTACTTTGTTTCTTGACCCATTTTTTATTTTATATGTAAATGGCCTTATTTTGTTTTGTTTTTGGGAAATTTTCTTCATTTTGGTTGGAAATATGAAAAGGGTTGGCGGGTTTATTTTTTATCTGGGAGTTGTGGTGTAGTTTTGGCACAGTTTTGTTAATTGGGTGTTTTAATTGATGTTGATTTCGCGTGTTTCTTCTCTTTGTTTCTTAATGGAAATTTGAGTTTAGAAAGATTTGCCTTTTTGGGTCAATTTTAGTTTTGGTTATAATTAAATGTTTGGAAGATTTGATTTATTTGGGGGCTGTTGTGGTGTCATCTTCTCTGTTATTATTACTTTTTTCTGCAAATAGAAGGTAATAATTCAGGCACTGTTTGTATTGTTGTGCTAATGATGTAAATTAGTGTTATTTTGCATAGAGAACTGAAAACATAATTTTGTATTCGAACATATTTTTACTTGTTTGTTTATTGCCCTCTTTCATGTTGAAAGGACCTTTTAGTTATCACTGGAATGATGGTCTAGGTGTCCAGTATTTACTGTGATTTTGCATAGTGGCCCTTACAATTGATTATACACCAGCATTTGTTGTCATTTATCCTTTAGAAGAGTATGTCAATGCACCCCAAAAAAATTGAAAATGTGTCCGTGTCATGAAAATAAGGCCACTTTCAAGTTGAGTTTACATTTGTTACTTCCAAAATTAAAGAAAACTGAAGTCTTTCTTTGTTCATGTCATTGACTAGTGTTCTATCAGAGGTCAGTCTCTGACTGAAGTATAAGCATTTTGTGGTGTCCTTTAGACTTGTATTCAAATGTTGATTAATTTTAGATCCTTAATATGAGTATTGTTTCTTTATCATTGTGGAATATGTGATGATTGTTTTGTTCTTGAACGTATCATCTTAGTTCAGTTGTTAAACTGGTGCAATTGGACAAATGCAGTGGAGAAGGGCAGACTTCAGGTGGAACTTGGCATCAGAAATTATCATATTTGTTCAGCAACTTGTCTAAGCATGCTGAAGTTTTGAATAAATTGATTCAGAATGGAAATCTGATATGCCTCCTATGACGATTCCAAAGTACTGGGTGGCAGCTACCTTCAATGATTTCTGTCATCATCATACATAGTGATCCTTGGTTGCAATATTCAGAACTAGTGTTGCCATTATACCCAACTTAGTAACTTTGCCCATGTGGACCTTCATTTGACCATAACTGTATTTAACTTAATTACAAAACAACTTTGTTGTGCTAATAGAAATAGCTAACACGGGTGCACTTTGTTGTGTGGCCGCTGGGCCACATGGAGCGAAATCACCTGCCACTGGTAGGGACTCTTCCAATAATCATGGTGAACCACATTGGCGAATAAACTCAAGTTTCTCACCTCCTCCATTGAGGATGTGGGATTGTAGGTTACGGTCAGATGGTTTATCACATGGGTCTCGTGCAGTTCGTGATTCATCATTTTCCTCAAATAGTAGGGGGAGCAGAAGCTGGGTGGGAAGTGAACAGTATGCCAATCATCATCATTCTGTATCTGATGGTGCACTCTCTTATTCAGATAGCACACCTGACAATGTTCAGGAGCCCCGATGGACATCACCAGTGCAAAAATTTAATCTTAGTGACCTTGCGGTCTCTACTGCTGGAGGTAATCTTAATAAAAATTTTCTTCAATATTAGATTCATGGTATTCTGATCTTGTCTACTAGTATACCCATCATGACAAGGGCAAGTCCTGTTTAGAGGTTTTTTTTTTGATGGAGCAGTGCAAAAATGAGTTTTTTGTCTTGTTCCTTTTCATATATTTTTGTGTGTTCAAGCTGTTTAATCACCTTCATTTTTTTTATCATTTAAGGGATTGTTAAAACCATTATTGAAAGGTTTTCTAACACTAGTCAGCTAAGCATAGAAAATTGTAATTTTAATTATCATACTTGGTGAATCAAGTCTTAAATTAACTGAATATCCTAATTATATAAAAATCTGTGTTGATTAGGTCATTTCTCATCTACGATGCCATTTAGTTCCCGAATACTGAAAATCCGCTGGATGTTCTGTTAGTTTTCTGGAAACTTTATCAGAGGCTGGGTGTCCTGCCCAATTCTGTTCGCAGATTACCTTCTTTTTTCTGCAGGGATTCATTCTCTTATTTGTCTTAAGATTCACATTCTAAATCTAATGCTCATATTCCACACCATTTTTTTATTATGCAGCTCATGTTAATGGTAAATCATAAAGCTGAGGACAGAAAATTAGAAGAAAAAAAAGTGGTGTAGAAGTTTCTTAAACTATTACCTACTCTGAGGGCCTTGCTTTTCTCTTCTTCTTTTTTGACAAAAACTTTATATAAACTACAGAGTTTCTGAATTTAATCACATTTATCAAATCAGGTTTAACTTTTTCTCTTATGTTATCCATCTTTAAATTCCTAATGGCATCCAGGGTTTGAAAAATGCCAATTTGATACTCTCGTTTTGGAGAGGCAATGCTGAGAAAGGGCATCCTCAGCTTCTCAGCAGGGATTAACTGTATTTCATATGATTTCTTCATGGTCAACTGGTCGTGTTTAAGGTGATTTAGTAGCATGGTGGTCCGTAAATTTATACTTGTAATAACTGAGGGAAGCGGTGATGTCTACAAATGTAAACAAGATTATCCAGAATGAGATATTGGGTTGGAAAAGACATTGAGTAATATGTTAGCATCTTGGGCATGTTACTGAAAGTACCATGAGATTCTACATCAAATGGACCTTAGACTAGAAACCAGCAAGATATTGCAATTAGCATAATTAGAAATTGACAACATATATAAATTGACCAGTTTTCGCAGTTCTCATTCTCTTTGCTGCTTCTTTTCAAGCTAGCCATAGGTTAATAATTATTGAAATATGCTATCGAGCTTGATATAACCTCTCTTGTACTCTTTATTGGTACCCGTTTTCTTCTTATTATTAGTATTTTTACATGTTATTTCCTAACCATAATTTACAGTCAAGTAAGTTATTCACTTTTACTTAACCAAAGAAAGTTAGGCAAAAAGAGGAACTCATAATTTGTAGGCAAGTTATTTAGCCCATGTACCAGCGGTTGCATGGAGTTTGGATAGGTTTTAGGTTCCTCCATCATATCATTTTCATAATCGATACTTTGCTCTGTGGTTCAGGTAATTTCTTTTATATAGAATGGGAGTTGGGCCTTCCTATCCCCCTTCTTTACGCTTAATATGGAAACCAAAGTTGGTCAATAGCTATATCTAATGCCTCATATATATAAAATAACCTTTGTGAAAGCCAAAATGATGACCGGAAACTAAGAATATTATTTATTATTTGAAAACAAAAACCTATTGAGGCAAAATCCATGATTATATTGCAGTTAAAATTAGATGGTTGAAAATAATTAAGTGAAATCTGTGCATTAATTTATATTGATGGTGGATTTCAATCACAAGAGAATTTTCATCCAAGGCTTCTTTTGTGTGTATGATCAGGAATCCTTATCTTTTTGGTGGATTTAGATCACACAAGATAATGCTTCATTTAAGTCTTCTCTTGTATGTAGGATCAGGAGACCATCTTTTGTGCATGTCTGCAAACTCATGTTTAGGAAAATGTCTAGCTTTTTGGTAGTTGATTTTAATAAAATCCAGCAGTGTTATGTTGCTTGAGTTTCTGGTTTTGTGCCAGATATCTGGACGGTTTTATTATTTACTGTTTTACAGGTTTGTATTTTAACATATTTTCAATTTCCAGGATCAAGATCCCAGCCCACTTGGTTTCCATGCTCCACTGAGGTGACTTATTTCTACACTCCTTTGGTTTGTTAGAACTGGCTGAAAAGTTTCTATTGCATGACATTTTCCTTCTCTGGTGTTTCATGTTTCAGAGAAGATTTGCCATCAGAACAAGTGTGACATCCCCTGGTTTTGGTTCCCCGTCCTCACTTTCTGAGTCCAGCCATTGGGAATCAACTAGCAAGCGACCATTTGCTTTCTCCAGTCGCAACTTTTCAAATCAACGCTCTTACATGTCAAAAGCTGTTTATCCATTAGTATTTCGCAACCCTGTGTCAGATTGTGAAACTTTTGGTGATGCGGATAACAGTAGTCTTGGTAGGTTAACACCAGGTGAGGATCGGATATCGCCATCTCATTGGCCTGATAACAGTTCAAGTGTTGATTACAAGTTCCATAAAACCCTCACTGAACTTCAAAAGTTGGAGACGTCACCAGACCCCAGTGCAAGCTCTAGAAGAGAGGGTTTTAGATGGAGCAGTGCCAGCAGTTATGATCTGGGGATTGATGGAGAAAGGTTTGACATTGCAGAGCACATGGATATGGAGAGTCTGAGGTCCCCTAGTCGTCCTGTAGTGGAACAAAAATGTGGAGTTTGTGGAAAACTTTTGTGGCAAAAGTCTCCCTGGAGCTCACATCGAATCATGAGAGGTAGTGACATGCCAATTGCTGGGGTATTACCCTGCAGCCATGTGTTCCATGCTGAATGTTTGGAACAAGTCACTCCAAAGACCCAGATTCATGACCCTCCTTGCCCTCTGTGCTTGAAAGCCGTAGGATCAATTGAAGAGTCCCCACCAGTTTCAGAGCCCTTGCAGATGGCTCTAAGATCTGTACGGAGAAGCAGAGGGGTGGTGATATCTGAGGCCCAGGGTAGTCACAGTAATACGGAAGCCTCTTATCATATCAAGGACAGATTGAGGAGAAACTGGCCCTGTACAGTGTCACCACGGAATGACAATGGGTCTTCAATAACCTGTCGTCTTAGAAGGCATTTTACATTTAAGGCTGGAAAAGAACTTTTCAACGCTAAGGTGTTCCAGAAGACTGGTTCCTCTTCTAGCCAGAAACCAGCTTGATACCGAATGTTTGTCGAATAGCCTCGTGTATGTAATTACTCGCAAGTAGATTTCAAGATTTAGATGTTTGATGAATCTTTCATGATACCTTTTTAAATCTGCGTGGGTTCATTTTTCAAGACAGTGGTAAGAACCCTTGCATGTTGTTAATTTATATATATAAGCTGTGGCAGATCTCTCTGACTCATGACTATCCATGTGAGTTCTCTCATTCATTATTTTCAACTCTTCAAGCTATTGATTAGCAAATATTGCATCCAGTTTTAAAGACTAGAGCATTTTAATTAGCTTAGGCCCCCTAGTGTTGGAAGTCTAAGTGACATGGATTTCAGTGGTTAATCCAAATGAGCTGAGGACAGAGTCCGCTTGCATGGTTATGTTGGTCCAGAACAGTAATGAAGCGCGGGCATCAGACATGGTAGCTTGTTGGTCGCTGCTGTCAGGAGTGTGCAGGCAAGGGGGGAGAAATATCTAAATTGCTCAATATTTGTGAAGGTTACTAATCAATTTAAGACAGATTTCCACCAAGCTGGTGGTGGCTTGAATATATGGTGGTGGTGCACATCCATTTCTTTTTTTTTTATCCTCTCTTTTGTGTGAAGTCCAAATCTATTTCAATGTATGCCACTATCTGGAGGTTTGCATGATATACCCACATGCCTGCCTCCTCTAAAGTGTAGTAGCTTGCTGGCTTCAACTCTGAGTGGCTAATGCCACAAAAGTCTACAAGAAAACCCCAGTGGGCTCTCCATGATTCGGAAGAGTGGGTACTTTCTAGCTTCATGTGGCTTAGAGCAGTTCTTGGAAAACCATATTTGTAAACCACGATGAGAAGACCCTGTATTTTGGATAAAATGTGGGGCAAATTATATGCCCCAGCTATCAAGGTGTCTCAAAATTAGGTCCCTAGGCTTACCTTTACTTCTTATTCTACAGCTTGAGCCAGTGGCCATGTGATCCCATGTGCAATTAGGTATTGTTCTTCAGATCTGTTGTCTTCCTCTGGACTTATTTATTTATTTATCCATTTCCTGTTGCCAATAGACACTTCCTTGGACTGTCTGTTGCATTTTTTCCATTAGAATAGTCACTAATGACAAGAATACTTGGGATTTGCGACCCACAATTCTACTCCTAACAATCATTTTCCCTAGCATAAAAAAACTAAACATCTTGGTTCAGATAATGAAATAATTCAACTTTGATTAGGTACAGAAGCCTATCCACATACCCAAAGAACTGCAGTGTTCTTGTATATCAATTAAGCTGTCGATCAATAGAAACGCGGGAACATGAATTAGGTAAAAGAAGCAGATAAAAAAAATATTTCCCCTAACTTCCATTCTAACTGATGCTTTTGGACAGTTCCCTTTGAAAATGTAATGATGATATATCCATGTGCTGTAGTTTGTTTGTTGCTCTGATGTTTTGGTATTTTTCTTATGTAGCTTGTTGTGTTTCTAGCGTTTGGTTTGGTCCTTTTCAAAAACACTCTATCCACAAGGGAATGAAAAGAAAGAAGACATGGGGGAATGACTAAGTTGTCTGTTGAGCATTTTTCATCAAAGAAAGTTGGATGTCAAACATATCTACCAGCTACTCATTATTCTATTCATGGGGATTTTGAGGGCATCAATAGATTCCAAGAGATTACATATTTTGGTGGATTCTTTACATGAAGCTTGAATATTAATCAGTTAATGTTTTTGGTAACTGGGTGAAGAAATCTGCATCCAGCAATATGCGCAGAGCTTGAAATTAAGAGCAAATCAGAAGTGAAGAATACTTTGGTAGAGAAAATCTTCTGTTATGATTTGATGCATCTCCATACCAATATCCAAGATTTTTGAAAATGATTAGCACAGCTTAATAATTTCGTTGCTAGCTATAGGTTAGGCTGTAAAGATCAGAAGCACTTTATTCTTTAAATAGAATTGCAGCAAGAAAGCATTAAGGTTCATCAGCTGGACACAGCTAAGAAAAGCATGAAAGCATGATGGGATATATTCATAAATAGTGCAGAAACAGTATAATTCATCTTTTCAACCATGGACGGTCTCCCACGTGCACAGAAATTTGATTAGACATTTGTCAAACCTCTTTTTATCAACGCAGACAGGCAGCAACCTATATTTTGTTCTTTGCCTCTGGGTGCTAGCGTTGGAAAACATATATTCAAAGATAAATTTCTTTTCTTAGCAGTGGTAAAATTGTTTCCTTACCGGATGACGTTCATGGTAAGGTTTTGCCTGCAACAAGCAGAGCACCAAATAATCATTGACAGATTATTATTTCCAACAGGAGATCTTTGTTCTCAGCTCACTCTTGAACAGCAGAAATGTTCTCTTGGTATGTTGACAGCATGTGAAAGGTCAGAAGCTTACCTTTCTGCCCTCCAAAGACGTCAAGGAATGGTAGACCAGAAAACAAAAAGATATATATACACTAAAGAATAGCAGACCAGGAACTCAGAAAGTAACATTCATGCATCTACTCTTATCCACTCGAAATTAGAGATTCAAAGAACTTGGTCGGTGCGATCTTTTTATCTTTCTAGTTAACTTTAACAGACATCCAATCATTTATTCAAACAATTTCCTTGAGAAATCTGAAACTTTTCTACTTCAGTAAGGATTCCCTATAGACGTCAAGGGGAGAATAAGATAGTTAACCATGCAAAAACAGGTTTATATTAGGGTATTGAAAAGACTAGGTTAAATTTGGATGTATAGCAAGGACAGAAGGCAGGCCAAAAAGAGCATGTATACAGGCTGTTATGCTGCAAGGTATGATGGAATTTAACTTTTAACATGTTAAATGATGTCAAGCAGTAGAGATAAGTCTCTATAATGGTGCAGAAACAATCATTTATCCTTCGGTAGTGTTTGTGATTGTTATAATTGTTATTTTTTAAAATACTTTTTATTTGAAAATATATTAAAAAATAAAAATTATTTTAAAAAAATTATTTTTAACAATAGCACATCAAAACAATTTAAAATTATAAAAATATTAATTTGAAAAAAAAATTAAAAACTTTTTTAAAATACTTTTTAAATACAAACACTCAAATTCTAAGATAGGAGTTTTGAAAAAACATAATAAGAAATTTTACACATGCTGTGAAGTTTAAAAAAATAAGGTGTTGAATTTTATATTTTACCAACATAAATGTATTCTTGTATTAGTTCGTGTGCATTAACTAGGATTGGAACTTGAATATAGTAATGGTTATTTTTTAGAATATTTTTTGTTTGGAAATGCATCAAAATAATTTATTTTTTTATTTTAAAAAAATTCATTTTTAATATCAGTACATCAAAACGATAAAAAAACATAAAAAAAATAATTTTTAAGCAAATTTTTTTAAATTTTTTTTATAAAATACTTTTAAAGAACGCAATTTCAAACCACGCTTTTGAATTAGATGAATTTAATATATTTTTTTTATCGATATTAACTCCAAGGTTCGAAACTAGGAAGTAAAGCAAAGAAAACAAACCTTTTTAACAACTAGGTCAACCCCTTAAAGTTTATACATTTTAATACCAATATAGTTTTAAAAATTTGAAATCAAAATTAATTTACCAATAGCTTTAAGAAACTTAAATGTTTTGAAATATATTTCATATAACAGTCATTTATAATATTTTTTTAGGAAAGATATTCCTAAGCTACTATATACCAAATGAGGCTACATTCTTTTTCAAATGATTTTATAGACACCCTCCTGTATTATTGATACGGTGCATTCAAAATAATTTAATAAATTT
>Ga0307510_10004878_pt1 | contig 15865 bp, 17 predicted proteins | sample 12_EM_MG_FD_207224 | JGI IMG/M metagenome (GOLD analysis project Ga0307510, IMG submission 207224) | Populus trichocarpa ectomycorrhiza microbial communities from riparian zone in the Pacific Northwest, United States - 12_EM | ecosystem: Host-associated > Plants > Roots > Unclassified | place...
CGGGCGTACCTGTCCCATGTTGCATGATCTTTGCAGCTGCCCCGACTTGCGTTACCTCGTTTATACGGAACGCTGCGCAGTGACCGACGATATGCGTCCGGGCTTAGGGTATCTTGAACGCCTTCGGATTCTCGAGAATCGGGAAGAAGCATGGGGAACGCTCGATTTTCGCAAGTCCGTACAAGTTCTTGTGCCGTTCAATCCGACCAGCACTTACGGCTTCACTGGTGGAGCGCTGTTACTCGGCACGAGACCCGCCGACGCGCCCAACCAGTCCGCAGTTGGGTACTCCTACCTGTCTCTTCCATCGCTCTCAGATTTCCAGGAGAAGAAATTGGAGTGGAAGGGGTTTAGCCTTGGAACGGAAATTTTAGACTTTGTGCTCGCGGCGCACGAGGTCGACCTGATAGCCGTTCTGACTGCGTGTGTGTTCCCTGCTCGTCTTGTTTGTCCCGAATTTGACGGTTTTAAAGCACTGCGGACGTGCATCATCCACTTGATGTGACCTTGGAAATACGGTTGTTGAGCCCTTCAACCGGTCAGCCTCATCCCCTTGCCGAGCAACCCATCATCTTCGTCGCCACAAGACGCCGGCCTGTTGACATCATCTGCGTCCACATTGAAATTGTCGGGGACTTCCTTGTTTATTTGATCTATTTCGAAGCATGGTCTCAGAATAAGGACCTGTTCTCTCTGGTGCGCTGGAAAAAAGGCAAGGTGCATTTTGTGAGTCTTTCGGTTACAGCACATTCTTCCACCGTCGCTTAAAGTTCGGTTTACGCTCAGTTTCAGCCTTTGGAATGGGGATCCCAAGTATATTTCAGTTTCCTCTCGCAAGACACCCTTGTGATTCCCAAATTGCGTCAAAATACGCTCGACGTATTCAAGATCGTGATCGATAGTGATGACACGCCGCTCCTCGTACCTTTATGCGTTCTTCATCTGCCTCTGCTCGCTCCAGGCGCCTCACTCCATCACATCGAATGTCGCGCAGAACCAAATCCTACGAGTTCGGATCCCGGTTCGATCTCATCCTCATCTGATCGGCCATTCCGTGACAAGGCGGAGGATGCGATCATTATTTTCGATATATCCTACGGCAACTTCTCGGGGCCCGATGAGTTCACATTCATCGTGCACCGCAGTGCGCTCCTTGCTCATGTCCCCGTGGCACGCGGCACATGTGCTACCTCCCTCTCCGCCCCCGAGGAGACTGCGGCCGGTGCTGTACATGTGCCATGGTCTGCGTGGGGCGCTGCTGCCACGCGTTGGTTCAAGGGAGAACGCACGTCAATGAGTTGGATAACGAGGACGGCTGGCCAGCGTGCGGTCACTATGGGGGATAGTATGCCGAGTCCAATAATAGTGCGAGACTTTAATCCCTATGCTGTACGCACAGCTTGCGCACCGGCATCTGCAAGTGGGAAGACGCAGCAGGGAAACTGGAGCATGCAACTCCCGAATGGAAATTGGATGACCGTTAACGTGATGGAAAGCGTGCTCGCGGCCGGCCCTACATTCGAAGAGGACGTGCGGTCGTCGTTGCCCTATGTCGAGATTGTGACGCAGAATAAATATCACTATGAGGGTGTTATGATTGACGACCAGAGGATTCTGGGATTCAACGTACGCTTCGTTACTTTGTGTTGTCAACCAGTGTGTCAGTTTGTACTAAACTTTCATTTTCTTTCCAGAGCGACCTAGAAGACGTGACTGGGACTTGGTCTTTTGACGTTCACGTCTTGGGGTAGTGTACTGAGGTATTCTTGTAAAATCAATGTATAATGCATGTCAAAATTGTAGAGTCCGCGCAAGCAAGATGCCAGTGAGAGCGCGGCCTTGATTCAGGCGGGATGGGCGGGTATACCGGACCGAAGCGCCTGGCGTCATATAACTACTCGAGCACGACTACAGAGGGACTACAGCGGAAAATGGGGTATGACATGTGATACAGTACAGGTTAATATTCAGTCACAATTCAATGTAGAGACAATACGCGTTCAAATTTCCAAGTCGGTCCGTTATCTTCAACACTGACACTGAGACGAAGGCAGAAAGTCTCCGCGCGTGAGTTCAAGAATAAGGAAGGTTAAAAATAGGAGGATAAAACCAAGGACGCGTTCCAAAGATCCGAGAACGCGCGGAAGAGAATCGCAATGGGTGTAAGGCTTGAGGCGGCAGGCACGTGAGCGGAATGGGGGAAAAGAGCGATCTGCAATTCGACGCTTCGCCCAGGCTAGGCGAAGGGGACAATACTGTATATGAGACAAGTATGCTATGCATGGCAGTTGAGAAGGAAAGAGGGACAAGAGACTACAAAGGAGCGTACGAAACAAGGGTCCAATGAGGCTAAATGCGGCAAGACGTGTCTCCAGTGGCGGTATCGACCGTATGGTCCCGAACAAGGTCCCGACTTGCAAGGTGTCATACGCGTCATGCATAACGTGGGTTGACAGTTATCCAGGAGGCGCACACTTGCGGCATCGGCCGGCGAAGGTGGGTGGTCCGCATAGCGTTGGCAGCAGGGGGAACTTGAGAGGGAAAGGCGAGGAGGGAGAAAGCGAGGGTGCGGGTGGTGGTTGAACGAGTCGGACTTGCAAGGCAGGCGCGCCGAGCCCGTCACGTGGTCGAAAGTGTTCCGCTCCGAGGTGGCAGCAATCTCACATGTTGGTCTCCTCCGTACGCCATTGCCCCTCCTCACCTGCTATCTCAGATCTCTGCAGAGCGCTCACGGACGGCCAACGGCACATCGTCAATCGCTGCGCCAAGGGCCCCGGTCCCTACGTAGTCTCGACCCACTCCCACTACAGTCCGTCGGTGTTCGTCAAGCGGAGCCACTGCAGAGCCTCGCCAGTGAGGCCTGGACACAGGCGTATCTCTTTGAGTAGGCTCGGTCCCACGCGCGTGCACCCATCATGCCAGGGGTGTGCGACGTCTCTGACGACGGGGCTGGCAGCACTTATTTGGTCATGGAGCACGTTGATCCTTCGTCGTTTCGCGCCTGGATCGACGAACTGGGTCCAACTGGGCCTCTCCGCCACGGAGCGCGAGATCCGAACTGCCACGGCCGTCGCGGCGATCGCCGATACCATTAATTGCCTTGCTGCTGAAGTGCCCCCTTCCGGAAGGGAAGGGGGCGTGGGTGGCCCCATGGGCGGAGGATACATCCAACACAGCTTCTTCGGCGTCCGTTCGTCGACGCCGCAGCCTCGGGGGAATACGTGAACAAGGTGTGTCCACACGTTCTTTAGCTACGGCCCGTCTCACGCTGTTTTTGTGACAGGCACCAACGCGTCGGCCTGGAGGAGCCAAGGACGACTGCTTCCACCTCGAAGCCGAGGATCGCATTTATGTCCCTCGGACGTCTCTCTCGACAACTTTCTCTGGGATCCAGAGACCCAACGGATCTGGGTGGTCGACTTCCAACACGCAAATATCCTCCCGAAATCGTTCTTCAGCCTCTACCTCCATCGCGGCACCGACCCGTTCGTGCCCCCAAGATTGGCTTTCCCGTTCCCTCGCAGCTAGGTCCTCTCGCGTCGGCCGCTGTCATCGTCATCATATCAGCGAGTGTTTGGCCATAATAGACGAAGTCTACAGGTGACAAAGTCAACCGACTGGATTCACCCCACCGAGCCAACATGAGTGGGCACAGACATCCCCCCAAAGCACCCATATCGCATCAAGCTGCAATGTTTTCCAACGATATCCCCCAGGGCCCACGACCAGTTTCTTTGCTTCACATTCCTCCGGAGCCCGTGACACGAATCCTCCAATACTTTTCCGCTCACAACATCATATCACGCGTACGTACCTGTCGCATGTTTCATGACCTGTGCAATTACCCTCACTTGCGTTATCTCGTTCAGATGGAACGCTGCGCAGTGAGCGATGAAATGAGTTCGGGCTTAGGTTATGCTGACCGCCTTCAGATTCTCGAGAACCGAGAGTTAGCATGGGCGATACTTGATTTCGCAGGTCCGTACAGGTCTCTATGCCATTCCATGCGACCGGTAATTACGACCTCAGTGGTGGAGCGTTCTTACTCGGCACGAGACCCTTCTGCGGGGACCACCTATCCATAGTTGGGTACTCCTATGTTTCTCTTCCGTCACTCCCAAGGAGAGGGCTTAACCTCGGGACACCGATTTTGGATGTCGGCCTTAGCACCTACAGTGGTTGGTCCCATATCCCTGAACGTCACCACGAAACGATCACCTAAATCAACATAGCCATTCATGGGTAGACAAGAGAAGATAGATTGTAAACAGGGTTGCTGGTGCGTCTAGTAAATATGGCGATTTATGTCCTATATCGTGCACCATACGCCTTCCCATACTCCAATAAGATTTTTCTCCGGTAATTGACATGAGCGCGCTTGGTACAATTTGCTCTGATTGACCATCGACCGCGGCAAATCCAGTTTCTGATAGGGTTTCCCAGATAGTCTTCCCGCTTCCCTCCAATTCGCAGGAAATGCCTCACCGTTCTGATCCTGATCGCACCGCGTCAGCGCCATCCACATAAATGTATCATAGGCCACTCACAGGGATGATCAAATACCTCACGCGGAACATGACACCCTTGTCCTTGACTAGGCTGTCCTCCGTACTCCTGGCAACGGGTATGTTGGGGTCTGCCAGCAGTGGGATGCGCAGATTGGATCCGGCCAGCCCTGGATGATGAGTTGATGCACACGGGCATGGTGCGAGGACTCTAAGTCGGTTGTGTTGTGTGTGACAGAGGGGTTGCCATAGTAGTGTCAGTTCCCGTGCCGCCATGCGAGTTTGTGTGGAGACGTACCATGTGCTGTAGTACTGATGCGCGCAAAGTCCGTAAGCGTGGTCTTGAACGCGAGGATCCCGGTTGGACAAACAGGCTAAAATTCGCCAGGGAGACGGAGGGTCAGACGGGGCGTAGGTAGGTCGAGATGAGATCGACTCACACACGCTAGAATATTTGAATCTCCCTAAGTTCGGCATGTCAGAAACAGAAGACCACCCCGCCCGCGCTAATGGGTGCGACGACTGAGTTCGGGAGCGCGGGGTGGACGAACTGCTGGAGGGCTGTGAGAACTTGTCGAAGAATGCAGGGGTGCATGTTCGCGAGCAGGCGCGGTAGCGCGGCGACGAGCAGATCCGCATAGAAAGTGGCGAGCACTCGCCCCATGTGCGGCGCGGCGCAGGGCGAAGGATGAGTTGGGAGCGGGAACCAAAGGTGACATGCGCCGAAGAGCGTGTAGGTTTACGGTGCGGGTAGGATGGCGACATTATAGAACGCGGGGGCAGCGGTTTCGGTGATGGCGCTCAAGACGGTAATTGCTCTGAGCGTATGGGTGCACCGTATTTTGGTGAGATGTGGAGATGGATTACGGCGAGTTGGGGCAGACGACGATGAGCGTCGGCGGTGGGTCGGGGAATTTACGGAATCATCGTGGTAGGCCTGGGGAGAAAGGGGCGAGTGGAGGCTTTGTGCGTCGATTAGCAAAAGAAAGGATATTCCCGGCACACCAATAGAGGGGAAAGCGGTGAGGGTGGCCTACTGGGAGAGCGGGATCATGGAACCTTCGCTGGCTGTTGGAAGAGGGCGATTTTTTTTTTCATTAATAATGTCAAGGAGAGGAAGTCGAGATCAGGAGCGGGGTTGACGCGTTGACGGGCCGACAGCGCAATTTGAGTCAAGAGACCGTCCGAGCTAACCGTCATCCGGGGTGCTATTGAAAATGAAACACACTACTGGACTTGAAAACGCCGCTCATTTCTCACTTCCCCGCACCCACGATCCTTTCCGTGCAACGCCCACCGATGTCCTTTGCGTCTGGAAGAATCAGTCCCCACAGTACGAACGAGTGCTTGGCTGACACCTCACGAACTCTACCAAATGAAGACGAGCCGTCAGTACCACCCAATCTGACTCGAGAGAACATGAGCGTGCACAGACATCCCTCTCAGAACATCATACCCTCGCATCAAGCTGCAGTATTTTCCATCGACCCTCTCCAGGTCCCACCACCGATCTATTTCAAGTTGCTTCACATACCTCCGGAACTCATAGTTCGCATCCTTCGATACCTTTCCCCCCACGACATTATATCCTGTGGGCGTACCTGTCACATGTTGCGTGACCTCTGCAAATACCCCGACGTGCGTTATCTCGTTCAGATGGAACGCTGCGCAGTGACCGACGATATGCGCCCGGGCTTAGGGTATCTTGAACGCCTTCGGATTCTCGAGAATCGGGAAAAAGCATGGGCAACGCTCGATTTTCGCAAGTCCGTACAAGTCTCTGTGCCGTTCAATTCGACCACTACTCATGGCTTCACTGGTGGAGCGCTGTTGCTCGGCACGAGACCCACAGTTGGGTACTCCTACCTATCCCTTCCGTCGCTCTCGGATTTGCAAGATCAAAAATTGGAGTGGAGGGGGTTTAACCTTGGAACGGAAATTTTAGACTTTGCGCTCGCAGCGCACGAGGTCGACCTGATAGCGGTTCTGACTGCGTGTGTCTTCCCTGCTCGTCTTGTTTGTCCCGAGTTTGACCTTTTAAAAGCACCGCGGACGTGCGTCGTCCATCTGATGTGACCTTGGAAATACGGTTGTTGAGCCGTTCAACCGGCCAGCCTCATCCCCTTGCCGAGCAACACATCATCTTCATCGCCACAAGAAGCCGGCCTCTTGACATAATCGGTGTCCACATTGAAATTGCCGGGGACTTCCTTATTTATTTGATCTATTTCGAAGCAGTGTCTCAGAATAAGGACATGTTCTCTCTAGTGCGCTGGAAAAAGGGCGATGTGCATTCTGTGAGTCTTTCGGTTACAGCACGTTCTTCCACCATCGCTCAGAGTTCGGTTTACGCTCAGCTTCAGTCTTTCATATGGGGATCCCAAGAATATTTCAGTTTCCTCTCGCAAGACACCATCGTGATTCCCGAATTGTATCACAATACGCTTGACGTATCCAAGATCGTGATCGACAGTGATGACACGCCGCGCCTCGTGCCTTTATGTGTTCTTCATCTGCCTCCGCTCACGCAAGGCGCCTCACTCTACGACATCCACTGTCGCGCACAACCAAATCCTACCAGTTGGGGTCCCATTTCGATTTCATCCTCATCTGATCGGCCATTCTGTGACAAGACGGAGGATGCGATCATTATTTTCGATATTTGCTACAGCCGCTCCGGGACCGAGTCGATTACATTCATCGTGCACCGCAGTGCGCTCCTCGCTCATGTCCCTGTGGCACCCGGCGCATATGCTACCTTCTGTTCCGCCCCCGAGGGAACTGCACCCGATGTTGTACATGTACCATGGTCTGCGTGGGGCCCCACTACCACGCGTTGGTTCAAGGGGGAACACACGTCGATGAGTTGGATGACGAGGACGGCTGGCCAGCGTGCGGTCACTATGGGGGGTAGTATGCCGAGTCCAATCCTAGTGCGAGACTTTAACCCCTATGCTGTGCGCGCTGCTTGCGCACCGGCATCTGCAAGTGGGAAGTCGCCGCAGGGTAACTGGAGCATGCAGCTCCCGAATGGAAATAGGATGACCGTTAACGTGATGAAAAGCGTGCTCGCCGCCGGCCCTATATTCGTGCGGTCGTCGTTGCCCTATGTCGAGATTGTGACGCAGAATAAATACCACTACGATGGTGTTATGATCGATGACCAGAGGATTCTAGGTTTCAACGTACGCTTCGTTACTTTGTGTTGTCAACCAGTGTATCAGTTTGTACTAAACTTTCATTTTCTTTCCAGAGCAACCTAGAAGACGTGAGTGGGACTTGGTCTTTTGACGTTCACGTCTTGGGGTAGTGTACTGAGGTATTCTTGTAAAATCAACGTATAATGAGTGCCAAAATTGTAGAGTCCGTACAAGCAAGATGATAGCGCGACCTTCATTCACGCAGCACACGCAGGGTTGTGCCTAATAATACGCTGTCTGAATTTTACATACCGGACCGGACCGCCCAAGTGAATGACCGAGGAAAACTGTCGATGGTTCGTGTCATATCACTCGAGATCTGGGCTGCGCGACCAGGGAGCTTCTTTAGCGGTAAAATGGGGTATGACCTGTGCCATTACTCAATAGTATATGTTAAGATTCAGTCACCATTCATACTCAATGTCCAGACGCAACACGCGTTCAAGTTCCCAAGTCGGTCCGTTGTCTTCAACTCTGAGCCACGCAGAATCTTTGGTCATCTCCGAGTCCGTACTACGCCTTCACCCATCCTCGTCTGCTATCTCATATCTCTGCAGAGCGCTCAGGGATGGCCAACGGCACATCGCCAATCGCTGCGCCAAGGGCCCCGGTCCCTACGTAGTCTCGCCCCTCTCCCACGACAGTCCGTCGGTGTTCGTCAAGCGGGGAAACCCGGGCCTCGCCAGTGAAGCCAGGACACACTGGCAGGCGTATCTCTTTGAGCAGGCTCGGTCCCACGCGCGCGTACCCAGCGTGCCAAGGGTGTACGACGTCTTTTACGACGGGGCTGGCAGCACGTATCTGGTCATGGAGTACGTCGACGCTTCGTCGTTTCGCGTCTGGGTCGACGAACCGGGCCTCTCCGCCACGGAGCGCGAGATCCGAACTGCCACGGCCGTCGCGGCGATCGCCGATACCATTACCTTGCTGCTGAATTGCCCCCTTCCTGAAGGGGACGGGATTGGCCCCGTGGGCGGAGGATACATCCAGCACAGTTTCTTTGGCATGGAAGAGGCCCCTGTCCCGTTTGTCAACGCCGCCGCCGCCTTGGAGAAATACGTGAACAAGGCGTGTCCCCACGTCCTTTAGCCACGGCCCGTCTTACGCTGCTTTTGTGACAGGCACTAACGCGTCGGCCTGGAGGAGCCAAGAACGACCGACTCTACCTCGAAGCCGAGGATCGCATCCTATGTCCCTCGGACGTCTCTCTCGACAACTTTCTTTGGGATCCAGAGACTCAACGGGTCTGGATGATCGATTTCCAACTCGTAAATATCCTCCCGAGGTCATTCTTCAGCTTCTACCTCCATCGCAACACCGACCCATTCGTGTAGGCAGTAGCCGCCAAGATTGGCTTTCCCGTTTCCTCGCAGCTAGGTCTTCTCGCGTCGGCCGCTGGCATCGTCATCCAGAGCGGGAAATCAGCCTTTGGTGAGAATCAACGGCCATCCGTTCGGTCCGACGCTGAATTCTTCGATAGGTCTCGATATGTACGGCTATCCCAAGCCACGTAGACGTAAGATTAGTGTCGCTTGATCACACTGGCGGCTGCGAGCAGGTGTCACGCACTACATTGATAGATAAGCTGCCTGTCTGCCATGTCCTTTGCGTACTTCATGTTTTCTGTTGTATTGTGCCGCGTGTTTCCATTGACTGTCGCTGAGCTGCACCAGCGCGATATCAGTGTTTGATTGCAAGGTTGAGATAACGTGGCTGATGAGTCCTCCGAGACAAGCGGGGCTCGTGGGGTCAGTGTCGCCACCGTGACGGGCCTCGGTGATGCGCTCTCTGTGATTACTTGCGGATCTGAAGGAATATTAGAAGTGCTGCTCCAGCAACCCATGGGGTGACATCGGAGTTGTAGAAAGCAATAGAGCTGTGATATGAGTTCCGGGCACGCGTTGGCCTCAGAACGCGTGGGTAAGCACGGGAACTTGTGGTATTGAGGATATACTGCTACTCACCTCAGAACGCGTGGGTAAGCACGGGAACTGAGGGTACAAAGGCCAGCTGTCTACGCTATATAATGAATGAATAAAGTTCTGGGGTGCCAAACTAAACGAGTGTGCAACTAAGCTACTGTCAATGCTAAGGAATGTAGGATGTCAGTGTCCATGTGTGATCTAATCGATCCGCTCGCGCGCGCTATTTGCTACACTCCCCCTCATTTCGCAGACAGTCTGGGCACTGCAGCGAAATGCCTCCAAATAAAAACGGGGGCGCGCAAGGATTATATTCAGCGGCTGTGGCCGCGCGCTGGGGTTTCTCTGCCAGTGCACCAGAGCGTGCATGGCGCGGGGACGCGTGTGACGGCGTGTGACTCGAACGTGATGCGGATGTGACGGCCACCAAACGGCCGCATTGCTGTTGGAGTCTCTGCCTCGACACCTCCAGGACGACGCAGCGCCCTCTCGATGGGCCTCGAAACGAAAAATGAAAACGAATGGGCTTCTTGACGATAAGAGCCCCGGACGACGGATGGAAAAGGGGATAAAGGTGTGTGGTTGGCTTTTCGGGATGGTGCTGGCAGACTGATTCGACTCTGCACAGCCAGGTGTTTTCTTGTGGGCGACGATGCCCGGTGCGATGTCCATGGCCTCAACAGGCCCTTTCGACTCGACGATATCATCACCGGGCAGCCTCCCTCCCGGATCCCAAATGGACAGGGCACCCACACTCGGGTTGCCTTGTGGCGTTGCGTCATGCTCGCGCTGGTGGTTTTGCGGCGGCATCTCGAGCGCGCCCTCGTCTCGTCGTGGCGCCTCTCGTGGCAGCCGAACAGATTTGCGTTCGCCCTCATTCGGGCGACGCTCAAGCTCGCGCTTTCGTGACAGCGCCTCGGTGTTGCACTCGCCCTTCTGCGGCAGTGCCTCTTGTGGTGGCGCGTCGACTTCACGTCCGCGCCCGGCCTTGTATTGCGCCCAGGGGACCAATGCCTCGGGCTTAGCGGCGCAGGCTGTCTCAGCCTCGTCAGCGGGTCCGACGCCGACAGTACCCTCGGCCAGGGCTGGTGCAGCGCACACGGCCGGCAGCGCTCCCCCTCGTTTGTGCAAGTCAACGCACGGTGGGTCGACTTTCCCAACGTCCGCATTCTCGGCCACACGCGCAGGCCTGAGAAGGTCAAGGTCTTCAGGGAACGCAGGTGAGTCGCCCGGTACAGATGGCACTCCCCCTGCTTCCTGCAGGTCTTTTTCATGCGGGCTCGATGGCTTCGAAGGCTCAGGACGATGGTCCTCGGTGGCGCACCGCTCGGCGGCAGCGCCTTCTCCATGCGACGGATTCTCATGCGCGAGGGTGTCAGATGGTGGCGGAACGGGGGGTAAGGGTGAAAGTGAAGATGATGAATTTTGAGGGGCAGATGGGGCAGCATGCAGCTCGCTCCCCACACATGGTACGTGAATGTTTTGCTCCCCCTCGAGCTGTAATGCTGACCCGATACAGGTATCCGGATCGACGATGACGACACCCAGGTTGGGCCACGGATCGGGGCGCGTACGAGCACCCTCGTCAAAGATGGGCCTCCGCACCTGATGCGCACGGACACGGGCCTTCGGAACGACGGATGCTGGCTCCCAAACGATGGAGCCGTGCCTTTGCGGGTTGGGGAGGTCAGGAGGGCGGGCGTGCGCCTCTCCGATGGGCGTCTTGCCCTCAAGTGCCTGCGCCGATGTCAGGCCCCTCTGGCCCATCGCGCGCTGCGATTTCTTGCCCGGGAGCGACTCCGACAGCCCTTCAACTCCAGTGAGAGCTTGGATCTGCTCGGGTGGCTGATGAATGGGGTGTTGCACGGCCTCGTTTGGCGGTGGCGGTGCATCGTGCGGCTGCGGCTCCAAGTCCGCGCCGTGGTCTGGTACTGGGATGGCTGGCATCTCTGTGTCGATGGCCAGTGAGCGCTGCGTACTAGCAGCCTCCGGGGTGGTGGGTAGTGGTGGTGATGAGGTGAGGAGATATGCTTTCTCCGGTGTGGCAAGGTGGCTAACCCCGGGCTCTTGCAGCTCGACAAGAGGATCCCTGTCCCCTTCGACGCTCGCATTCTCCCCGGCAATTCCCCCCTCCTCCAGCATGACTTCTGGCCCCGTGCCTTTGAGGTGCATGGGCAGGTTCGCGATTGGATCAACTTCTTCCCCTGGTGTTGAGTCCGGCCCAGCGTGAGCGACTCCTTTGGGGGTATTCGCGTTCGGGTCGCCTGGCTGCCCCTCTTTCAGGTCCGGCTCCACACGGTCATTGTGTGTGTGAGCGCCTTCTTTGATGGCTCCGGGCTCGCCCAATATTGCCGACGGTTCTGTGCCGACGGTTTGCGCATGAACAATGGGGTCTGGGGTTTGTGGGTGCTGCCGGGACAGGACCGCCTCCGCGCTGATGATTTGCGCATGAGTGTCCCCTTCCTCGGCCAGCGAACAACCCTCCCCCTCAATATCAGCGATGTGGGTGGCGTCTGCGGGGCGGCGTTTTCCCATGCGCCTCCGCCTTCTTCGGCTGCTCCCCTCTGCTGTGGCTGCAGGGGGTTCTCCGGTGAGTCCTTCCGTTCTGCTTGCTTCCTGTGCTGGCTGACCAAGCTCTTCAGCAAGTTGGTCCCATCGACCCTTTGCTGTTTTGTGGTCGATCAAGCCAAGGAAGATGTGGTCCGGGAGCCGCCTGGAGAGGTGGTATCGCGCGGCGCGGTCTTCCTTTTCCCACTCCTTAATGGTCTGGCTTTCCGCATTTGTGAGGTGGGCAGCGTCTTTCGGAACGGGACACATGGTTGTCCCATCAAAGTGGCCCCAGCGGTGCATGGCCTCCATGGCTTTTTGGAAACGCATGGCAAAGATGGCCCAGTTGGAGGTGTCATTTTGGAGATGTGGGATGGCAGTGAGGAGTGCTGGAAGAGACATGACGATGTACTGTGGTATGACACGTTGCAGCAATACAGTTGGTTTTCCTATAGGGCCAGGGCAGGGCCCATAACCTGTAGAAAGCAATAGAGCTGTGATATGAGTTCCGGGCACGCGTTGGCCTCAGAACGCGTGGGTAAGCACGGGAACTTGTGGTATTGAGGATATACTGCTACTCACCTCAGAACGCGTGGGTAAGCACGGGAACTGAGGGTACAAAGGCCAGCTGTCTACGCTATATAATGAATGAATAAAGTTCTGGGGTGCCAAACTAAACGAGTGTGCAACTAAGCTACTGTCAATGCTAAGGAATGTAGGATGTCAGTGTCCATGTGTGATCTAATCGATCCGCTCGCGCGCGCTATTTGCTACAGGAGTGCGGGGAGTTACGTGTAAACACGCGAGGCTCCCAGGCTACGCTGCAAGTCCCGCTGACACTCAGGCTCCTAACCAGCCAACTGGGCAGGTTACGCCTAATCCTAGTCACGTAGCGTACAAATTTCTTGTAGATGTGTATAGCCAATCACAACTATTTCGGGCTATGCCGAGTATGCTTATGTCAACCATGAACTTTAGTTTCGCGCAACCTGCCCAGTAGGCTGGCAAAAAATGTCAGCCACAAGCGTGGGATACCTTAGTCAACAGCAGGAGAATGCAAACCAGTTCGCAAAATTCAGTCACATGACGCACACATAGCTGGAACCGGCGGGTGAACACCCAAAATCAGTGCTCGATGGATGGACCTTTGTGCCCAACCTCTAAAATGGAGAGTAGACGCTGCAAAAAAATGGTATAAGAGTCTCAATACATGCCACAAGTCAGGCACTGAAAAATAAGCATATCCAATGACAGCAGGACAATCCAGATGAGAACAAATATTCTACACCATTGGGGAATTGAACCAGCAACCTGTCCCACCCATAAATGCTGACTAAAATGTAAAAACCACTACACCACTTAGCTTTACTATTAATGTCCTTTTAATCATATATGACCAGCAGCGCAAAGGCTACTATGTGTCATTGATGTCCCAACACCTCTTTCATACCAGTATCCTGGTAGAAACCCCACATGTGTAAAGTAAAATAAGGAAAATTTTATGTTTCTGGTGGAGGGGAGTAACCAATGAGCCTATCTACAATGCATCCAGGTCATGTGACTGAATTTTGCGAACTGGTTTGCATTCTCCTGCTGTTGACTAAGGTATCCCACGCTTGTGGCTGACATTTTTTGCCAGCCTACTGGGTTGGCGAAACTGAAGTTCATGGTTGACATAATCACATTCGGCATGACCTGAAATCACTCTGATTGGCTATACACATCTACAGTCGACTCCCTCCTAACACATACCCCTCCGTCACAGATTGTAGCTATGGGTTATGGGGGAGTATGACTTTTCGGGATTGTACTAAAAATAGACAAAAAATCTTAATTGAAATTAGAGCCTTTTGGCGTGAGTAATGATTATGTACGCTGAAAATGGTCTGTGATGTGGGTGGTTTTCAGTGCCTGAGACCTCTTTGACCAAGTCTGATGCGCAAATGAGGCCAAAACATCCTCAAGTTTGTGTGAAACTGGATCCCCATCATGCTCAACACATTGGACAAGGGTGGATACTGCCTGGAATATCTCACAATATGTTGGATATGGTTCAGGTGCGCCTTCTTCTTGATCGTCATCATCCCCACCACTGATGTCCCCTCCTTCCCGTTCTTTCCATGTAGCCATCACAGCCTGATAGATTTCCTTGTCTGTTGACTGTTCCATCATCCAGGACTCTTCAGGTGGGTCCAGGAGGTCCTCGATGTCAACCCTATTCTCATGCTGAAGTACACCAGTCGCTTCCAAGTCATCAAGAGCTCTCCTGAGCTTATCTTCAACTGCTGCGATGGGATCTGGATTAGGGGAAGCGGTGCGAAGCAGTGATGAGATTGGGATTGTGGGTGGGGCCAGTGTGGACTCAGAGGGATCTATAGGAGGCAGGATACCAGCTTTCTGCCAGCAATGTCGAGTAGTTGTTGTGTCCACGTCGTCCCATGCCTGATCAGCAAGCCACATTGCCTGGAGTTGGTTGATATCATAGATGTTGGAAGGTGTGACACCTGTGTCATAGTGGTTGATTGAACGTTGGATATATCTTTCCCGGTAATGGCCCTTGAAGCACCAGATTATTCCCTGATCCATAGGTTGTACATATGCTGTAAGATTCGGTTTGAAGTTTGCAACGCGAATGTTTTGAAGACCATTGGGAACAATGTGGCCCGAGAAATTGTCCTGTAGGAGAACGATCTTGCGACTCCTCTCCCCTAATTCACGGTCCCACTGTTGGAGCCATTCCTGGTATATTCTACCAGTCATCCAGGCTTTTGCATTGTTCTGGTAATCGAAACCAAGTTGTGTGCCCGTTTGGTTTTTGAATGCCCATGGTTTCTTTGCCTTCCCAATAATGAGGGGGGGTTGTTTCTCCAAACCATCTGCATTTGACACAAGGAGATATGTCAACCAAACTTTTGATCCCTTGACCCCAGAGCATTTCTTATTGGAAAGACCACGATCAGGAGGCAGTCTGCCCATCAAATCAGCATGACTGCCAATGGTACCACAGGAAGAAGTGACACTTGCCCGTAGAACAATCCAGTCTCATCTGCATTGAACAGGTCCCGCAACTCAACTCCATATGTGGCAACAATTTCTTGGATTCGTCGTTGCTCCGTTTCAGCTGTTTCCAGGCTCACTGATGCAGCCTCGCCATGGCGTTTGTACTCTTTCAAGTGGGTCCTAGCTTTGTACCGGGTCAACCAACCCTCACTCAACTTGAGGCGATCTTCCTTTGGAATACCGGCCTGATCTGCAAATCCAGTCCACTTCTGGTGTAGGACCTTGCCTGTGATAAGGATACTGTTTGACATTGCCTCCAAGACCCATGCATCCATCATGTCTGTAATTTCCAGGTGCTGTGTTTGTCGAGTGCGTTTTGCTGTCCGTGCCTCACTGTGAGACCATTCTTCTTGCTATTTAGCTTCTTCCTTTACCCATTTTGAGATGAGAGGCTGCTTAAGTTGGGGGTTTGGGTATTTAGGGGCAAAGTGTATTGCAGTTTGTGTCTGGTTTTTGCCATTGGCATGATGCCAATCCAAAATTTCGATCTGCTCATCAAGCTTCGCATTTGCTTTCTTGGTGAAAATTGGGGCAGGTTTCCCTTTCTTTATGGGTATGGGTACACTGGGTGTATATTCCGGACCTTTGAATGGTCAGTTTCAGTGGTAAAGTTAGGGAAATCTTGGACATA
>Ga0307510_10004879_pt1 | contig 15862 bp, 11 predicted proteins | sample 12_EM_MG_FD_207224 | JGI IMG/M metagenome (GOLD analysis project Ga0307510, IMG submission 207224) | Populus trichocarpa ectomycorrhiza microbial communities from riparian zone in the Pacific Northwest, United States - 12_EM | ecosystem: Host-associated > Plants > Roots > Unclassified | place...
CGACTGGGACATCTCCCGCGACGCGCCCTACTTCGGCTTCCCCATTCCCGACGCGCCGGGCAAGTATTTCTACGTGTGGCTGGATGCGCCGGTGGGCTACCTTGCCAGTTTCAAGGCGCTGTGCAACGAGAAGGGCATCGATTTCGACGCCTACCTCGCCGAAGGCAGCGACACGGAACTGCACCATTTCATCGGCAAGGACATCATCAACTTCCACGGCCTGTTCTGGCCGGCGATGCTGCACGGGGCGAAGATGCGCACGCCCACGGCGCTGCACGTGAACGGCTATCTCACCGTCAACGGCGGGAAGATGTCGAAATCGCGCGGCACCTTCATCCAGGCGCGCACCTACCTGGAATCGGGCCTACATCCGGAAGTGCTGCGCTACTACTTCGCCACGCTCCTCAGCCCCGCGCCGGTGGACGTCGACCTTGATCTGAAAGCCTTCGAGGAGCGCGTGAACTCGCACCTGGTGGGCAAGTGGGTGAACATCGCCAGCCGCACCGCGGGTTTCGTGCACAAGTTCTTCGATGGGAAACTCGCATCGAGCCTGGCGCCCACCGAGGCTGCGTTGTGGAAGGAACTGCTGGCGCTGTACGAGCCGGTGGCGCAGCTCTACCGCGACGACGAGCTGGCGGAAGTCACGCGCCGTTTCGTCGCCATGGCCGACATCGTCAATGGCCATATCGCCGCCACCGCGCCGTGGACCATGGCCAAGGACGAAAGCCAGCGCGAGGCCCTGCACCAGGTATGCAGCTTCGCCGTGCAGGCCTTCCGGCTGCTCGCCGGCATGATCAAGCCGATCATGCCGCGCACGGTGGATGCTGCGGAGATTTTCCTGCGCGCGCCCATCGCCAATTTCGATGATGCTCGCCGCGAGCTTCCCGGCCACGTCATCGGCCCGTTCGAGGCCTTGCTCTCGCGCATCGACGGCAAGCACATCACCGCGATGGTCGAGGCATCGAAAGATTCCCTCGCCCCGAGCGAAGCCCCCAAGCCCGCCAAGAAGGCTGCCCCGCCCAAGCCCATGACCGATACGACCACGATCGCCGACACCACCGTCATCACCATGGACGACTTCGCCAAACTCGACCTGCGCATCGGCAAGGTGCTGGCATGCGAATTCGTCGAGGGCTCGGACAAGCTCCTGCGTTTCGAACTGGATGCCGGCGAGCTGGGCAAGCGACAGATCTTCTCGGGTATCCGTGCCGCGTATGGCGAGCCTGAAAAATTGCTGGGGCGCAACGTGGTGTTCATCGCCAACCTGGCACCACGCAAGATGCGCTTCGGCGTATCGGAGGGAATGATCCTCTCCGCAGGTTCGGGCGGCAGCGACCTGTTCCTGCTCGACGCCGACCAGGGCGCAGCGGCAGGCGCCACCGTCCGCTAACCTGCCGATGCCCACGCTCGCCGACCGGATCGACGCGGTACTGCCGCAGACCCAGTGCGAGCAGTGCGGTTTCCACGGTTGCCGGCCTTATGCCGAGGCGATCGCCGCGGGCGAGGCACCCATCAATCGCTGCCCGCCTGGCGGCAAAGCGGGCATAGACATCCTGGCTGCATTGCTGGGGGTACCCGCGCTAACACTCGATCCGACGCACGGCGTGGAGAAACCCCGCCTTCTTGCGCGCATCATCGAGGCCGACTGCATCGGCTGTACCAAGTGCATCGGGGCATGCCCGGTGGACGCCATCATCGGCTCGGGCAAGCTGATGCATACCGTGATCGCCGACGACTGCACCGGCTGCGAGCTGTGCGTACCGGCCTGCCCGGTCGACTGCATCGTGCTCGAGCCGATGCCGGCGACACAGGTAGACATCGAACACGCCGATAGCGCTCGCATGCATTTCAATCGACGTGAGGACCGCCTGGCATCAAGCAGGCTCGCGCACGAGCGCGAACTTGCCAGTCGCAAGACAACCACAGAGATGAGTCCCGTCGAAGCCGCACTGGCCCGTGCCCGCGCCCGCAAGCAGGAAGGATCACCATGAAGAAGGCCGACGTGACGGAGATGTTCTCGCGCCTGCGCGAGATGAATCCCCACCCGACCACCGAGCTTGAATACTCCACGCCCTTCGAGTTGCTCATCGCCGTGGCGCTGTCGGCGCAATCCACCGACGTGGGTGTGAACAAGGCCACGCGCAAGCTGTTTCCCGTGGCCAATACGCCGGCGAAAATGGTGAAGCTCGGCGAAGAGAAGCTCAAGAAATACATCAGCACGATCGGCCTGTTCAATACCAAGGCAAAGAACGTGATTGCCCTGTCCAGGATCCTGGTCGAGCAGTACGATAGCCAGGTGCCGCGTAGCCGCGAGGCGCTGGAGTCGTTGCCTGGCGTGGGTCGCAAGACGGCCAACGTGGTACTGAACACCGCCTTCGGCGAGCCGACGCTGGCCGTGGACACGCACATCTTCCGAGTCGCCAACCGCACGGGGCTCGCGCCGGGCGCCAACGTGCGCGTGGTGGAGGACAAGCTGGTGAAGGTTATTCCACCGGAATTCCTGCACGACGCGCACCACTGGCTGATCCTGCATGGGCGCTACGTATGCAAGGCGCGCAAGCCTGATTGCCCACAGTGCGTGATCAACGATCTTTGCAGGTATAAACACAAGACGTTGCCAGCGGCATAACGGGGTCGGAATTCGATTCCGACCCCGCAGCGACGATGCTACGCGGCCTCGCGCCCCTCGACGCGCTCGTCAAGCTGTTTCCAGTCCAGGACCACCTCGATGCCCTTGCCCGGTGCATTGCGTTCCCACTCCTTGAGCAGTTCCAGGCAGGCCTGGTCCACGTGGCTGAGTTCGCTGATATCGACGGTGACCTTCGTATTGGCCGGCATGGCATCGAGTTTGCGCGCCATCGCCGGGACCTGCAGGAACGTCGCTGAGCCCTTCAGGTTGAAGGTGGCATGGCCAGGCTCGTCATGCTCAAGCAGGTCGGCCTTCAGCTTCGACGACAGCAGGGCCAGGCGGAAGAGCGACAGGCCGAATCCGATGATCACGCCTACCAGCAGGTCGGTGGCCACGATGGCCACCATGGTGGCCAGGTAGACCAGCGCAGTACCCTTGCCGTAAGCCGCCAAATCCTTGACCTGACGGAACTTCACCATCTTGATGCCGGTGAAGACGAGGATACCGGCCAGGCACGACACAGGCGTCATGTTCAACAGCCACGGCAGCAGCAACGCCAGCACCAGCAGCCATGCGCCATGCAGCATGGCCGCCGCGCGCGTAGCCGATCCCGCCTGCACGTTGGCCGCGCTACGCACGATGACGCCGGTCATCGGCAGGGCACCAAGCACCCCGCAGAGCATGTTGCCGATACCCTGCGCGGTAAGCTCCTTGTCGTACTTCGTGCGCTCGCCATCGTGCATGCGATCCACCGCGGCGGCCGAAAGCAATGTCTCGGCACTGGCAATGAAGGCGAAGGTGACGGCGGAAATCAACAGGTTCTCGTCGAGCAGGCCGCGCATGCTTTCAAGCGTGGGAAGCGTGATGGCAGAAGCCAGGCTGGCCGGCACGTCGACCAGGTTCACGCCAATGCCCAGCACCTGCACGGTGGCCGTCACCGCCACCACGGCCAGCAGCGCTCCTGGCACGAAGCGCAACTTCGACGGGCGGAACTTCTCCCACGCAAGCATGATGCCGATGGTGCCCAGGCCAACGCAGAGCGCCGCGAGGCCTGGCCCACGAAGGGCTGCGGCCAGTGCGCCTGGCAAGGCGGCGAAGTTCTCCAGCCCGCGCGCCAGCGGCTTGGCATCGAGCATGACGTGTGCCTGCGACGCCACGATGAGAATGCCGATGCCCGACAGCATGCCGGACACGACCGCCGGGGACGTCATGCGGAACCAGATGCCGACTCGGCAAAGCCCCGCCGCGACCTGGATCAGCCCCGCCAGGAGGACCACAGGGCCCAGCGCCGCTACGCCGTAGCGCTGGACCAGCTCGAACACGAGCACGGCCAAGCCCGCTGCCGGGCCGCTCACTTGCAAGGGTGAGCCCGCGAATGCACCCACCACCAGTCCGCCGATGATGCCGGTGATCAGCCCCGTGGCCGGCGGCATGCCCGAAGCGATGGCGATACCCATGCACAAGGGCAGCGCCACCAGGAAAACCACGATGGAACCGAGCAGGTCGCGGCCGAACAAGCCTTGGGAGAAATAGCCTTTCATACCGAATCCTTCACGCCGCTGTAGCTACTGGGGAGGCAAATCGCGCCATGGGCGTGGCTTGCGGCAGCGGGGTACCATCGCTGGGGATCTCGACGAAGCGGCCTGTGCCGCCGTCAAACACCCGAATCGCCGCTTCGCCAATGTCATAGATCCATCCGTGGATGCTCAACGAGCCGTTGGCCACGGCGGCCGCCACCACCGGCAACGTGCGCAGATGCTCAAGCTGGCCCACGACGTTTTCCTCCGTCAGGCAGCGAAGATGTTCATCGGCGTGGAGATGAGTGGCGTTTTCCGCCACCACATGCCAGGCAACGTCAGCATGCTTGAGCCAGTCGGCCACCGATGGCATGCCTTTGAGCTTGGAAGGATCGAGCAGACCCTTCATGGCGCCGCAATCCGAATGTCCGCAGATCACCACGTGCTGGACCTTCAATACCTTTACCGCGTACTCGATGGCCGCTACCACGCCGCTGACATGTTGCGCGTAGGGAGGCACGATGTTGCCCACGTTGCGGTAGACGAACAGCTCACCCGGCTGCGCGCAAAAAATCATCTCGGGCATCACGCGCGAATCGGCGCAGGTGATGAACATGGTGTGCGGGCTCTGGCCACTGGCCAGGCGCTCGAAGAGCTCCCGCTGTTCAGGAAAAATATCACGGCGAAATGATTCAAAACCTTTGATCAGGCGTTCCATGGAAATCTCCAGGCAGTTGCTGCCGTCCCGCTCGGCACGCGGGAGGCCAGCATGAATAGGGTTAGGCAAGCGAGCGAGTTAGCGCAGGCTGACTGTCATGCGAAAGATAGGAAGCCGCGGCCGGAACCGGCTGGGCGAGAGGCAGGCATCAGCCTATGGGAGGGCGCAACTCGAGCGTGGGGCGATGGTCGCGCCGCGAGGGTTCGCCATGCGGGTCAATGCAGTGCGTGGGTGCCATCGTTGGCAGGTAGCTCAGGGACGCCGGCACCGTGGCGTCTTCAACTTCGTGATCGTCGGCAACGGCCTGGACCTGGGTGAGGTCGGCATCGTGCCCGACATCGGCATGGAATGCGGCCACCATTACTCCTTCGGCCGGCGGGGGAATGCTGCCGTGCGCAAAAAACGGTGATGCCCACGCAAGCGTGACAGCCATGAGGATGGCCACCATCAAGGTGCTTGCGAGAGATCGATACGACATCATTGCAAACTACGCACATGGGCGATGGCTGGCAAGTGGTGCACCACAACAAAATAAGCTGCCAGTCAGGAAACCAAGACCGTTCCTATCAGCCTGGGGGTGTCCGTCCCACGCCGGGATAAGCTCCCTTTAAGCTTCTACCTTGATCCTTCCGGTCCCGGCGCCGCCATCATGAGTCCGCCAACGTGCATATCGTCCTCGTCGAAGACGACGAACAACTAGGCCATGCCATCCACCACGCACTGCTGCAGCAGTCGTACGCGGTGACATGGCTCCACACCGGACGCGAGGCGGCCGAGGCGCTTCGCGATCGCTCGGCCGACCTTGTGTTGCTGGACCTCGGACTGCCCGACCGCGATGGGCTGGAGGTATTGGCCGAAGCACGCCGCACCGGCATCCGCACTCCGGTCCTGGTAATGACCGCGCGCGATGCCGTCCAGACACGCGTACGAGGCCTGGACCTGGGCGCCGACGATTACCTCATCAAACCCTTCCACCTGGAAGAGCTGGCGGCGCGTATACGTTCACTTACCCGTCGCGCGCAGGGCCTGGCTGATAGCTATGTCGAAGCCGGGGAGTTGCGCATGAATCTTGCCACCGCCGAAGTGAGCTTCCATGGCCAGCCCGTCACGCTTACGCGTCGCGAGTTCGCTCTGCTCCGCGTGCTGATGGAGCGCGCCGGGCGCATCGTGCGCCGGGAAACCCTTGAGAACGCCCTGTATGGCCTTGAACCGAGCGTCGACAGCAACGCCCTTGAGGTCCAGGTGCACTGGCTCAGGCGCAAACTCAGCCCCGAGGTGATCCATACCGTGCGCGGGGTTGGCTACATGATGCCGCGGGAACCGCGATGAAATCCCTTGGACTGGGCGCACGACTGACGCTTTTGAACATCGCCGTGATGGTGGTCGTGCTCATTCCGCTGGGCGTCATCAGCTATCAGCGCGAAAGCGGTGAGATGAACCACCTGCTGGACGGCCGCCTGGCGCAAGCGGGCCGCACGCTCGGCAATTTGATCGAACACAGCGAGGAAATGACCGCGCGTTCACCGGGCGCGCCATCGACCCTCGGCGCAGACGTGGCACCGGCCGTGGTCGTCGCAGTCCGCCGGCGCAACTACGAACCGGAGGTCGGTTTCCAGGCCTACGACCGCCATGGCACACCGATCGCCGCGACGGAGAACCTGGCCGACCTTCCTGCTCCCACCGATGCCGATGTCGGGTTCCGCGACCTCCGGCACGAGGACCATGCCTGGCGGCTCTTTACCTTGCGCAATCGTGCCGGCCTGTTGATCCGCATCGGCGAGCGATCGGACAACCGCCAGGACATCGCGCGTGGCCTGGTGCTCGAGCACAGCCTGCCGCTGCTGATCGGCCTGCCCCTGCTGGCCGTTCTGATCGGCCTGGCGGTGCGCCAGGGCCTCCGGCCCCTGCGCGCACTTACCTCGCAACTGGATGAACGCATGCCCGGAAGCCGCCAGCCGGTCGAGATGGCCGAGCCGGCACCCGAACTGCGTCCCCTGGTCGAAACCTTGAACCAGCAGTTCGAGCGACTGGAGAACGCGCTCGAGCGCGAACGCCGCTTCAACGCCGACGTTGCCCACGAATTACGCACGCCGCTGACGGCCACGATGATCCATCTGGAAAGCGCGATGATTGCCGGCGGTGCATCGATGGCCACTGGATCGGCACTTTCCAGTGCGCAACAGAGCCTGCAGCGCCTGGCCCGCCGCATCGAACAGGTCCTTGCCCTGGCCCGGATCGAGGCAGGCGCCGCCGCCAGCGAACGTGAAAACGTCGACCTTGTCGCACTGACCAAGGACGTCATCGAGGAACTCGCGCCGCTGATCGTGGAGAAAGGCGTCGCCATGAGCCTTGCCGCGAGCGAGACAGACATGCAACTGGCCGCATACGAGGCGGCCATGACGGCCATGCTTCGCAATGTGATCGAGAACGCGCTGAGGTACGCGCCGGCGGGCGGAAAAGTCGATATCGACCTCACCGCAGGACCGGACGTGGTAGTGATCGACATACGTGACAATGGGCCGGGTATACCCCCTGAGCGTCGCGCGGCTGTATTTGATCGATTCCTGCGCGGCACGAACGAACCCTCGTCAGGCTTCGGCCTCGGGCTGAGCATCGTCAAGCGCGCCGCCGAGCTACACGATGCGCGCGTGGACCTGCGAGAACCGGGGGAAGGCACCGGGCTGCACGTGCATATTCGCCTCCCCCGGCGACCCTCGGCGTCGAGCATGACCTGGCCAAAAGGTTGACATAAGGTTCGGCCCCCATCCTGCGGACGGCCCCAAAAAGGGGCACCACCGTCCCCGGAGTCGTTCCATGCTTGCACTCGTCCGCATCGCGCTGTCACGACCGTATACGTTCGTGGTGCTTGCGCTGACGATCCTGATCGCGGGCCTGCTGGCCTCGGCGCGCACGCCCACGGACATCTTCCCGGATATTGGCATTCCGGTGATCAGCGTGGTCTGGACCTACAACGGCCTGCCGCCCGACCAGATGTCCGGCCGCGTCATCTACTACTACGAACGCCAGCTGACGACCTCGGTGAATAACATCGAGCACATCGAATCGCAGTCGCTGCCGGGCGCCGGCATCGTGAAGATCTTCTTCCAGCCCGGCGTGGATATCCGCACCGCGACAGCCCAGGTTACTTCGATCTCGCAGACGGTCGTCAAGCAGATGCCTCCGGGCATCACACCGCCGCTGATCCTCAACTACAACGCGTCGACGGTACCTGTACTGCAGATGGCGCTATCGAGCGCCACTATCCGTGAATCGACGATTCGCGACCTGGCGCAGAACTCGATCCGGCCGACGCTGGTGTCGGTGGCGGGCGTGGCCATTCCCACGCCTTATGGGGGCAAGCAGCGCCAGGTGACCCTGGACCTCGACCCGCAGGCGCTGCACGCAAAGGGGCTTTCGGCCCAGGACGTGGCCAACGCCCTGGCCGCGCAGAACCAGATCATTCCCGTGGGTACCGCCAAGATCGGTACCTTCGAATACCACGTGCAGTTGAACAACAGCCCCAAGGCGATCGAGGCGCTGAACGCGCTGCCGATCAAATCCGCGGACGGCGCCACCATCACCATCGGCGAAGTGGCCCATGTGCGTGATGGCTCACCACCGCAAAACAATGTGGTGCGCGTGGACGGCAAGCGCGCGGTGCTGATGCCAGACCTGAAAACGGGCAATGCTTCCACGCTATCGGTGGTCGCGGGCATCAAGAAACTGCTGCCGCTGATCGAAGAAACGATGCCTCCGGGGCTGAAGATCGACCTACTCAACGACCAGTCGGTATTCGTCAAGTCGGCCATTTCCTCGGTGGCCCGCGAAGGCATCATCGCCGCCCTGCTGACCTCGGTGATGATCCTGGTGTTCCTGGGCAGCTGGCGGTCGACCGTGATCATCGCGGTGTCGATCCCGCTGGCGATCCTCTCGGCCATTGCGCTGCTTTCCCTTTTCGGGCAAACGCTAAACGTGATGACCCTGGGCGGCCTGGCACTGGCGGTAGGCATCCTGGTGGACGATGCCACGGTCACCATCGAGAACATCAACTGGCACCTGGAGCAGGGCAAAAGCGTGCTGGACGCCATCATGGACGGCGCCAGGCAAATCGTCGGGCCGGCTTTCGTATCCCTGCTGTGCATCTGCATCGTGTTCGTGCCGATGTTCATGCTCGATGGCATCGCCGGCTTCCTGTTCCGGCCGATGGCCCTGGCGGTGATCTTCGCCATGGCCTCGTCGTTCCTGCTTTCGCGCACGCTGGTGCCGACGATGGCCATGTACTTGCTCAAGCCGCACGTAACGGAGAAAGGCCCGGGTGACCACCCCGAAGATAGCTTCATCAACCATCACGAAGGCGACCAGGTCATCGGGCAGTCGAAATGGATGTCCGACCCTCAGACCAGGGCTGGGGGCAGCTCGTCAAACCCCGCCCCACGACGGCGCGGCATGCACCTTCTGCGCGGCGCGGTCGCCTTCCAGCGTGCCTTCGAGCACCGCTTCGCCAACTTGCGCGATAGCTACTACGCGACACTGGCCGTGGCCCTGGGTCACCGCAAGGTCTTCGTCATCGGCTTCCTGGGCTTCATCCTCGCCTCGTTCACGTTGTTACCGTTCCTGGGCACGGATTTCTTCCCCGCCACCGATGCCGAGTCGATCGCACTGCATGTACGCGCGCCGATGGGCACCCGCGTGGAAGAAACCGCTGCCGAATTCGATCGCGTCGAGGCTGCCATTCGCCAGGTGATCCCGCCGAAGGACCTGGGCACGGTAGTCGATAACATCGGCTTGCCGCTATCGAGCGTGAACCTGGTCTACAGCAACACCGGCAGCATCGGCCCGCAGGACGGTGACATCCAGATCGCACTGAAAGAAGGCCATGCTCCCGCCGCCGGCTACGTGAAGAAGCTGCGCGAACTGCTACCGCGCCTGTTCCCCGGCAGCGACTTCGCCTTCCTGCCTGCTGATATGACTGATCAGATCCTGAATTTCGGCGCACCTGCGCCGCTGGATGTCTCCGTCACCGGTCGTGATAACGCAGCCAACGAAGCCTATGCCATGCGCATCATGCGCGCCTTGAAGGATATCCCCGGCATCGCCGATGTCCGCCTGCAGCAGAGCACCAGCTATCCACAGGTGGATGTCGCCGTGGATCGCACGCGCGCCGACCAGCTTGGCATCTCCGAGCGCGATGTCACCAATTCGATGGTCGCCTCGCTCGCTGGCAGCAGCCAGGTGGCGCCGGCGTTCTGGCTGAACCCCAAGAACGGCGTGTCGTACGCCATCGTGGCCGCGACGCCGCAATACCGCATGGATTCGATGGCGGACCTGGCAAGCCTTCCCGTCACGGCCTCCGGCGACAAGGCCTCGCAGATGCTGGGGGGCCTTGCCACCTTCACTCGCTCGCCCAGCGCCGCAGTGGTTTCGCATTACAACATCCTGCCCGCCTTCGATGTCTATGCTGCCGTGCAGGGCCGCGACCTGGGCGCCGTGGCCAAGGACGTCAATACCGTGCTGGCCAGCTTCGTCAAGGAACGTCCCAAGGGGACGCTCGTCACGCTACGTGGCCAGGCCGATACCATGACCGCCGCCTTCAGCGGACTGGAGTTCGGCCTGATCGGAGCGGTGCTGATGATCTACCTGCTCACCGTCGTCAACTTCCAGTCGTGGCTCGATCCGTTCGTGATCATCACGGCACTTCCCGCGGCCCTCGCCGGCATCGTCTGGATCCTGTTCCTGACCCACACCACGTTGTCGGTGCCTGCGCTCACCGGCGCCATCATGTGCATGGGCGTAGCCACCGCCAACTCGATCCTGGTGGTGAGTTTCTGCCGCGAACGCCTTGCCGTCCACGGCGATGCCGTCAAGGCAGCGATGGAGGCCGGCTTCACCCGCTTCCGGCCGGTTTGCATGACGGCGTTGGCGATGGTGATCGGCATGCTGCCGATGGCCATCAGCCACGAGCAGAACTCGCCCCTGGGCCGCGCCGTGATCGGTGGCCTGATCTTCGCCACGTTCGCCACGTTGCTGTTCGTGCCGGTGATCTTCTCGATCGTCCATGGCCGCGCGCAACCGGCTTCGAATCCTGCCTTTCTTCCTGGAGAACCGTCCCATGTCGCATGATGCCGGCCCGACGTCCCTGCCGCCGATGCGCCTGCGCCCGGTGATCGCCATCGGCCTGGCCGCGGCCATCGTGGCCGTGGCCGGCGGCCTGACGTTTCGCGCCCACGAGTATCACAAACTCAAGCACTGGACCGACGCCCAGCAGATACCCACCGTGCAACTTGCACCGATGGCGGCCGCCGAAGACAACGCCCACCACCTCAACCTGCCTGGCCATGTGGAGGCCTGGATCAGCGCGCCTATCCACGCCCGCGTAGGCGGCTATCTGAAAACCTGGACTCGCGACATCGGCAGCACGGTGCATGCCGGCGACGTGCTTGGCACCATCGACACGCCCGAGATCGACCAGCAACTGCACCAGGCAACAGCCGGGCTTGCGCGTGCGCAGGCCGACCTGCGTCTGGCCTCGTTGACCAGCAAGCGCTGGCAGAACCTTCTGGCCAGCAACTCGGTGTCAAAGCAGGAAGCCGACGAGAAACTCGGCGAGGCGGAAGTGGCCAAAGCCAACGTCGCCTCGGCCCAGGCCGACGTCGATCGCCTGCAGGCGCTGGAATCATTCAAGTCGATCACCGCACCATTCGACGGCACGATCACCGCGCGCAACACGGACATCGGCGACCTGATCTCCGCCACCAACGCCAACGAGGCACCCCTGTTCACAGTGTCGGACACCAGGCGCATGCGCCTGTACGTCAGCATCCCGCAGGGCTATGCCTCGGCCGTGCATCCAGGCATGCATGTCAAGGTCAACGTGATGGAGCACCCGGAAAAAGCCTTCGACGCCGTGCTGATCGGCTCGTCCGGTGCCATCGCCAAAGCCTCGGGCACCCTGCTGGCCCAGTTCGAACTGGCCAACGCCAGCGGTGAACTCCTGCCGGGCGATTACGCACAGGTCAGCCTGCCGGTGGACGGCAACGCGAACGTGGTGAACGTACCGGCCACCGCGCTCATCTTCCGCGCCGCCGGTCCGCAGCTGGCGGTGCTGGGCGCCGATAACACGATCCAGTTGCGCAACGTGCATATCGGCATGGACATGGGCGACATCCTGCAGATCGATCGTGGCGTGACACCGAAGGATCGTATCGTCGACCATCCGCCCGATTCGATGATGGCCGGCGACAAGGTCGTGGTGGCCGCCGCGGCCTCGAAGGCCAAGGGATGAGCATCATGCGCACGCCCCGACTCGGGCATACCGCGTTGGCCATGGCCCTTGTGGCCGCCATCTCGGGTTGTTCGCTCGCCCCCACATACAAGACACCCACGGTCGAGGTTCCCGCCAGCTGGCACGAGGGCAATACGTCGTGGCACCAGGCGGTGCCTGCCGACAATCTGCAGCGCGGTGCCTGGTGGAACGGCTTCGGCGACGCCACGCTGGATAAACTCGAAGAGCAGCTGCAGAGTGACAACCTGACGCTCGCGATCGCCGCATCGCGCTACGACCAGGCACTCGCCTTCCAGTCTCAGATCCAAGCCGCCGCATTACCGGAAGCCGGCCTGTCAGGTAGCGCGTACAACAGTCGCCAGTCGGACAATCGTCCACTGCGCGGCAATGGCCAGCCGAATGAATATGACGCCAACGACCTGCATCTGAGCGCGGGCTACGAACTGGATTTCTGGGGCAAGGTGCGCAACGAAGTGGCGGAGGCCTCGGCTGAAGCCCAGGCCGCTGGCGCGGACCTGGCCACGGCCCGCCTGAGCCTGCAGGCACGAGTGGCCGACCTCTACTTCCAGTTGCGCGATAACGACGTACAGGCCGACATCCTTGCGCAGACACTCAAGGGCTATGGCGAGGCGCTCACCACGACCCGCAACCGCGTCCACGAGGACATCGACTCCGGGCTTGCCGAAGCCCGCGCCCGTACCCAGCTGGCTGATGCCCGCGCCCAGGCCGATGAGAACGACGCCCAACGCGCGCTTGTCGAACATGCCATCGCAGTGCTCGTGGGCAGGTCGCCCAGCAGCTTCCGCATACCGGCCGAAGCATCGACGCCGAGCCTGCCACCGGTGCCCTCCAGCGTACCCTCATCGATCCTGCAACGACGCCCGGATATTGCGGCGGCCGAGCGGCGCACCTTCGCAGCCAACGCCGGCATTGGCGTGACTCGCGCGGCTTTTTTCCCGGATTTCAGCCTGACGGCGCTGGCCGGCTTCGAGAACACCGATACCAATCCCTTTTTCGCCTACGGCAATCGCCTCTGGGCCGTCGGGCCGACCTTGTCATTGAGCCTGTTCGACGGCGGCCTGCGCCGCGCACGCGAGCGCGCGGCGCGCGACGAATTCGACCAGGCGTCGTCGCAGTACAAGCTCACCGTACTGAAGGCCTTCCAGGAAGTGGAAGACAACCTGGCCCTTCTCGACCACCTGGGCCGGGAGGCGGCCAACGAACAGGAGGCCATGGCTGCCGCTGCGGAATCCCAGCGGATCGCGCAAAACCGCTACGACGAGGGCGTGGTGAACTACCTGGAAGTCGTAACCGCGCAGAGCGCCTTCCTGCAGGCCAAGCGCAGCGCGGCAACGATCGATACACGGCGGCTGCAGGCCAGCGTCAACCTGGTGCGCGCGCTGGGCGGCGGATGGGATGCAAGCGAGTTGGCCGTCCGGCGCTAAGCGGCTTTTTCTACCGGCAAAAAAAACGGCGGGGGAGATCCCCCGCCGCCTCGGTTTCCATGGAACGGAGCTTAGAACGGGTAGTAACGCAGGCTGGTGAACAGCATGTTGTCGCTGGCCGACGGGGCTCCGCCGACGCCGTCGAACGCCTTGCGCTCGGTGTGCGATGCCTGGGCACCGAACTGCACCTTGCCGTACTTGCCCTGGTAGAAGCGCCACCAGAAACCGAGCGTGCCCTGCGAGATCTTCTGGGTGTTGCCCACGCAGGTAAGCGGCGAACCTTCGATGTCGCAACCTGAGTTGACGTAGAGCGGGTTGCCATAACCGTACGGCGTGGTGCCGACGGTGAAGGCCTCCTTCTGCTGGCGTTCCTGGCCGCCGAAGGCATAGATGTCGACGTCGCTGCCGGCATGCAGGGTGAGGCCACCGAGCAGCATGGTTTCCTTGATCGGCGCCAGGCTGCCATCGGGACGGAAGGTCACGTCGGAAAGGCCGGCGGTACCGTAGCGGCCGATGCCCTTGCCGGTCATGCCGCTGAACTGGAAGTCGAGGATCTTCGGCACCAGGGGCAGGATCATGCCCAGGCCGAAACCACCGCCGTGCTCGGTATGGTTGGTACCGCCGAACCGGTTGTAGAACTCGCGGCCGAGGCCGAACACTTCGTAATGGCCCCAACCCGGATCAAGCGCGGCCTTCAGGATCACGTCCGGCGTCTGGTTGAGCGAGATGTTGTTGGCGGAGTTGAAGCCCGAGCCGCCAGTCTGGTTATACGTGACGCCGGCGGGCACCTTGGTGGTGGCGAAGGTCGTCTGCGGATTTTCCAGCGACAGGCCCAGCCAGAACACCTTGCCCCAGTCCTTCACGATACGGATCTGGTTCTGGCGCGCCCAGGTGAAGCCCGGGACGTACTGCGCGTCGATCGACGGCGGCAGCTGTTCGGTGCGCGGGGTGATGCCCTTGGCATTGAGCGTAAGCAGCGACCAGCTGTCGCCGGCCAAGAGGTGCAGGCCGGTGGTATCCCAGTCCAGTGCGGCATAGACGTTACGGGTACGCGGCGTGAACGAGTTGCTCTGGTTCTGGTTGGCGGTTTGGGCGGCACCGAGGAAATCACCCTCGTAGTAACCACTGACGTGCACGTCCGGACTGATGTCGGCCGTGGCCAGCAGCGACAGGCGGCTCTGGCGCTCGCTGAAGCGGGTTTCGTGCGTATGCGCGGTGGATGTCTGGTTATAGGGAATCGCAAAGCTCGACGCCATGTCGGCGCCGACGTCCTTCGAACGGTAGATCGACGCCGCTTCCAGGAAGCCGCCGAGCGTCAGCTGGACACCCTTGTAGTCGAGCTTGCCCGCCTTGGCGTCGTCCACGTACTTCTGGGTAGCGGCGATCTGCTTCTGGGTGGCCTCCGTGGCCTGACCCTGGCTGACATTGATGTCGGACTGGGCGTCGGTGCGCTCCTGCAGCGCGCTGACCTGGGCAGCCTGCGCATTCAGCTGAGCCTGGAGGGCGGCCAGCTGCGACTTGAGCATCTCGATCTCGGCCTTGTCCGATGCCGAGGTGGAGGTGGTGCGATGCGTACGAACGGGCTTGGAGGTCGACGCATCGGTCGAGTCCTGCGCGAACGCGACATGGCTAATGAGGCCCAGGGCGGAAGCAACGGCTACCGCGAGCACTTTGGAACGCATGGATTCTCTCCGCTAGGAATAATAGACATCTGTTGGCCCCCCTATCCGCCAGAAACAGTGCGGCAGGAATAGGCGCAGGATGGCGGCGGCCTTTGACGGTTAGATGGACGTTATGTGACAAAACGACTACACCGGTGTCGGCGGCCCGGCTGATATGCTGGGTGGATGGATAACGCACCCAACAATGCCGCCACGCGCATGGCCCAGCGTTTCCGCGGTTTCCTGCCCGTTGTCGTGGACGTGGAAACCGGCGGATTCAACGCCGAAACCGACGCCTTGCTCGAAATAGCGGTGGTCGCCATCGGCATGGACAACGACGGCTTCGTGCACCCGCAACCGGCCGTCTCCGCCCATGTCGATCCCTTCCCCGGGGCCAATATCGATCCCCGCTCGCTGGAGATCACCGGCATCGACCCGTCGCACCCCTTCCGCGGCGCCCTGCCCGAGCGCCCGGCGCTGGACCACGTATTCGCCGCCGTACGCCAGGCCCTGCGCAACAGCGATTGCCAGCGCGCCATCCTGGTAGGGCATAACGCCGCGTTCGACCTGGGATTCTTGAACGCAGCCGTGCGCCGGACCGGCCACAAAC
>Ga0307510_10004881_pt1 | contig 15862 bp, 12 predicted proteins | sample 12_EM_MG_FD_207224 | JGI IMG/M metagenome (GOLD analysis project Ga0307510, IMG submission 207224) | Populus trichocarpa ectomycorrhiza microbial communities from riparian zone in the Pacific Northwest, United States - 12_EM | ecosystem: Host-associated > Plants > Roots > Unclassified | place...
TAGGCGGGGAAGGGGAAGGGGAAGAAAGGGGGGAGGTTATTTTAACGACCTTTACGACCTTTACGATGCGATTGCGATTCTGTTGCTTGGGGTAGATGTCATGCTTATTCTCGCTGGGAATGTTGGGTGCTAGTGCAATTGTGTGTCAGTCGGAGGGGATTGGGTGGATTTCTCTTTTGTTGTTTTGTTGCTTCCCGTTTTCGCTTTAGCGTATTCGGTGATACCATTCACATCAATTCACTTCACTTGGATGCAAATTACAATAATTAAACCAATCTATCTTTCTTAAAATCTGGGTAATCATTTCTTAGGAAGCTGTGCGATACAAGAAGGAGGCAAAGAAAACCATCATTTTAGAACGAGGCTCAAGCGATTAAGCATGAGAGAAACGCGAAAGCAAGTCGAAAATAGAGAAGGAAGGGACGGGAAAAAAAAGGACTACAATAAGATGAACTAAGTGGCCAGTTTCTTCTCGCCAACCTCCTCCGCAGACTTCTCGTCCTGCACGTTCGCCATACGGCCTTGGATCGGGGGTTTCCTCTTCCCTTGGATGTCCAGCCAGATGCTCTTCGTGGTATGCGCCATCGCATGCCTTCCCTCCCAGAGCGGATACACCCCCACGCATAGCATGGAGAAGAATAGCCAAATAATGCCCACAGAAACCCATCCGGTGAAGAACTTCTTCGAGAATATGTAGCCCGTGCCGTACAGCGGGAAGGGCCAGAGGACTAGCAATATCAGCGTCATCGCAACGGTGGTGAGTCTGGCGATCTTGGCAGCTTTCTCGAGGTTCTTCTGCTCCATCTCTTCGCTATCGCTGCCGTTCGAGCCCGCGCGCTCGCCTGGGATTAGTTCTAGATCGACATGGGCTTCAGCTGCGATATCGTGGTCGTCGCCTTTGCGGATTGCTCGCATGGATTCGTAGTCGTAGTTGTCCACGCCGAAGATGGCTGTTAGGATTGGGATGAAGATTAAGGGGGAGAGGAGGGCGACGACATTGCCGGCTAACATGGGGTCGCTGTTGGGTAATTGTCAGGGCTTATCACGGAGCATTGTTTAAAGAGAAATAGGGGTAGTTACTTGCTTCCCGAAGAAGTGACGGTGATTTCACCGAACTGCTTCTTGGTGGTGACTAGCCAGGCGACAAGACTACAGGCTAATCCGAGAATTGGTGAAAGCATGGCGGCCCATTTATTCTGACCCTTCCAGAGAAGAGTTAGGGATGCTGGTAGGACCGCGCTGGAGACTATTACTCCCATGAGGAGGTATAGGTAGCCCATCGAGACACCGGCATAGAAGAGCCCGGTGCTGAACCCCGCCATGATGACACCGAAAAGGACGACCATAGTGTGGGACATATAGATAAGCTTTTTGCCAGTTGCCGTTGGGTTGAAATATGTCTACCGCACAATTCATTAGCATCATGGCCGTGGTGAGTATTGAGGGGGGGGGGAATAGTGGAGTGCAAACCTGATACAAATCGTAAGTAAAGATACTAGAGACAGCGATCAACTCCGCAGAACTAGCGCTAGTAACAGCCATAAAGATTAAAAGCAGCGTACAAGCAGCACCACCCTGTCCCAACATTGCGACCGCGGCATTGGGCAAGACCAAACCAGCGTTAACATCTGCGATGGGCATACGGTTGGGGTAGGTTGGGAATGAAGGGTGATTCTCCAGAGCAAGACAAGCAAGCCCCATGGTTGTTGCAGCGAGCCATGGAATGGCGAACCAGGAAAGACCACCGAGGACGTATCCTGGAAGAGCAGAAACTGGGGAGGCCGCAATGGCCTTGTTGTAGTACCCGTTGTCGAGAAAGACAGTGCCGAAGTTGCCGACAATGTTGATGACGAAGAAGATCGCACCCTCCTTGGAGCGCATGGTGAGGTAGCTGCCTCCGGCATTGCCATCGACAGGATGCCTGGCGGCGGCCTGGAGGAGTAGGTCGTAAACCTTGCCGGGAGAGCCCAGGATGTCGGAAGTTGCATATGTTGTGAAGGCAAAGATCAAGATGACTACAAGAATTACCACGGTGTGGATATAGTCTGTCAAGAAGGTTGCCCTGTGATACAATTAGAGTCCGAGGGGTTGCCAATGAGGACTACAGAGAGGCACTTACTTGATACCACCAAAGAGAGTGTATATGACGACACCAACGGGCAAGAGAAAGCACGCAGCGGCCGTAGGCATTCCTGTCAAGGAATTGACTACGGCACTTCCGCCTGTTAATAACATGGCCGTGACTCTATGCTCCCGATTGTCTGTTAGATCTGTTTGCGCCGGCCCTCTCCTTTTTCACTCCCTCTTTTGAAAGCCCTTCCGAGACCAAGGACACTCACAAGATGTTCGTAAAAAGTCCAAAAACCATATACGTAATATGCGTCGCGGCTCCATATCTAGCTCTAATGACCTCTAAGAAAGTGTGCGCATTGGGAGCCTTCCGCTTCAACTCAATCGCAAGGGTAGCGAACAGCAGGATCTGGACCGTTGCACCAGAGGCATACCAGAAAGGACCGGATACACCATACTTGTAAGCAATTCCGGAGCTCTGTAGAAGGGTAGCTGCCCAGGTCCATGAAGATACGACCGCCGAGGCTACAAGACCAGTCTTGACTGTACGGCCGGCAGTACTGAACATTTCAGATGTTTGGACTTCATTTTGATACCTATATAATCAATCAACAACTATTGTGGGAAGGGGGGGAGGAGAGAAACAAAGTCCTAATCTAGGTATGAAGGGTTGGTTATCATACCTCTTGAGAGCCCAAGTAGTCCCAATCATTCCCAGCGCAAAAGCAAATCCTAACCCCAGGACAATTCCATATCCAAACCCTTGGGACAACGGTGGAGACGACATTGGAGACACGTTTTTTTATTCCCCTCGGTTTAACCTCAGAGCTCGCAAACGAAGAAGTGAAGGGGGGGAGACAAAGTGGAACTGGGTTCGTGGCGGATATATAATATTTCTCAATTTTGATCTTAAAATCCACGAGGAACCGGGGAGCTTTTTTTTTTGTGCTATGGTAAGATCTAACTACCCTGCTGCCTATGCCCCCTCTGTGGCCCCTCTGTGGCACCTTACAGCATCGGTTTAGGTTGGCAGGGGAGACTGCTCTTGTGAGGGATTCATCGGAAGAGGAAATGATATCGCAGAACTGATAAGAGGAGGGTTATTTTCAAAAAAAGCATTCCGGCCCCCACCGCTTTCCTTATCAACCGGTATGGCTTGCTGGGCTCGTTCCATATCCAGGTTGCGACTAATTCTGGTTTGCAAACTGATGTCCCGCTAAATAACCAGACGATAAGATGTACGGATGGGATAACTTGCTGACAATGCCAAGTTGATATAACGGCAAGAGTACTACAACGGATAATTAGTAAAAGCCATAACATCTCAGAGGCTCCGAAAAGCGTTTTAGCAAGATTTGGAAATAATAGGCCTGGACAAGCGGAACGAAAGAGGACCGGTGAATGGCCCCTTCCGCCGAATGAGTAATGCCCTGTCGGTCTTCTGCGATGAAATTGGGGAAAACGATCGAGTAAAGATATCTTCGGCCTTATCTCGCGCCTGCGGGCGGAAAGAGAGAGATCGGTCACAAACGATTTGCTTGCTGCAGGGTAGGAATGGTACAGTTCACGCGAGGATTAGATCAACGATACGACCTAGGGTGTCGGAACCCAGGACCCAGAATTCAGTACCCATCCATAATTTCTCCCGGTATTCCAGTACTGGAATTAGAAAGTGGTAAGCAGTGAAGAGAACAGCCTGGTAAAAGCTTACCAGAAGCTTAAGCCCAATAAAATAGTTTAGTTAAATTCAAATATTCCCCACTTCCATTACCACCCAAAAGAAGAAAACAACTTAAAACACCAAAGGGATTACTTGATAAATTTTACAATTCCCACCATCGCGTGCCCGTATCCCCAATCCAACATAGAAATGAGAAAATGAGGGGGGGTGGGAAAAAGAAAATAGAGTTCCCCCAACAATTCAGCCGCGACAAATTCAAGATGGAACCAACTGCAGGCTGGCACCCGCTCCCCCCCCGCGTTCCTTTAAGCCCCCAAACAACCTTAGCATGAAAGGAGGAAGGGAAAAAAAAAGACATCCCCAGAAAGTGTTAACCCGGAACACTTTCGCTTAAAATCCACGTTCGATCATCAGGTGCCCAGCCCCCCGCGCTAGTGCCTGTGACTTCGTTTACTTATATTGCGACTGAGGGACTTCCGCTGGTGCACCCTGTGATTGCATGCTAATGAGCTGTTCCTTACTCCTGTTCTCTCTATCAGTACCGATCTGACTTCTCATATTCCTGGAACATAATAAGAGCGGGGGAGGACAAACGTCGATTGATGGTATTGGCAGATAGTGCATCTCAATTCCTATATAACACCAGTCATTAGCCTTCGCCCAGATAGCCACCCACCATTATAGGCTTGGAGAAACCGACCTCCCCCCAGCTAAGAGGGACAATAGGAATGAAGCAGAAGGTAAAGAAGTTCCTGCGCTTGATCGCGACAACTATGCTCGAGTAATAGATAATAGATTAGTATTCAACATAATAGGCATTCCGCCTGATGCTAGAGGGGTCCAGGGTAAACAAACCAGAGGAATTATGACATCTCTGCGAGGCAAATTAGAATTTCACAAAATCACTGTCACATTTGGCTAGCGAGTAAACATACCGGACAAACAACGCGAATATGCTCAAATCCCTTGAGGGCTCCGGAGAAGTCTTGGGTTCCACAGGTAAATAAGAAGAACATGGCTGGGGTCCTGGTGTTGGCGTTTGAATGGAGATGGAGTGGATGTACTCGAGGTGGATGTTCTGTAAGTTGAGGTTGCGTGGTCAGTGGTCTTAACACAGGTATGATGGTTTGCTCCTGTCATAAGTCGGGACCTTTCTGCTTGTTGGGGTGGCGGAGTAATCTAGGCAGGCTACCGCCCAATTCGCCTAGCCTTTGTATCTTGGCTGTCTTGGAAAACTACTTTTAGCAGGGTGTGTGGCGCTGTGTCGGTGTTCTGTGGCGTGTGTGGCGCTTTTCCACAGCGTACTCGAGTAAAGCATACCGGTCCCGGATGTTCCGCTACTTCACAGTGTGAGAGCTTAGATCAACTTTGGCTCTCTTATGGCTTCTATTACTGCTTCTTCTATTACTGGAGCTCTGGTGCCGTATTGCTAAAGTTTCCACTCCCAGTATCTTGGGCAAGGTTTTAGCTTCTTTCCAGGTATAATATAGGAATTCAAGACCCATACGGAGGTCAGCGGTACGGCACTCGTTCGAATATTTATATTCTACCCTACCATCAAAGGCGTGAGCAGTACCGTATGCCTGTTAGGCTTTCGAAATTATGTCGCCTATTGGCCATAGGACCTCACCGCTGATATACCCCTGCCCAACTAAACCAATACAAGTAGACTTCCAACCGGTAGCCCTATTTTTACCCCGCATTTTATATCTAACTCTAGTCACCATACAAATTAATTGCGCGTCCGGCTTTGGCCCTGATATCACGCGAGCTACAGCCTTTCCTTCCATATCAAAAACGACTGTCATTTCCTCCGGAAGGCGGGTGTCTGTGCTACTGCTTCTACTTCCTAAACCATTCCGCTGGGTAGACGAGTCTAGACACTTGTTGACCTGAAAAAGGATCCGGAATAGACACAGCACAAGCAACGCGGTAGTCTCCGTTCATATGCTAAGCCCATTCTAGGGCAGATTGGGGAATGTAGCTGAGTAACAGAATAATGACTGGTTTGGTGTGTTCCCCTCATCACATAGGGTGAGCCCACGAACATTGATCGAATTCATGGCGCCTATCAAGAGCCTCCTGTTCATGTGCCTTAAAGGTGAGGAAGCGGTGGTTATCAAGAGATCTAATAGGCGTAGCTCACGAGGCATCGCATAGGGAACTCACTTACTCCTGGGGGAAGGTGACTTAGATGGGACCAGCTCGAGAGTTTTCCTCTATAGGCATCACAAACCCCCCAGCCACTTCAATCTTAAAAAAGCGGAGGTTTGGCATTCGAACCAAAGGTTCTTCCTCTAGAAACTGGTTGTCTGACTCTGTCTTTCACGGCGGAGTTTCTGAAACCCTAACAGGCTCAGGGTCAGTGACTCAAGCGTCTAGTCCGTCTGTCTTCGGGTCCGGACGAGGGGACGAGCATTTTGGCGTCCGTCCGGATGGTTGCCCCGGACGGACGGACGGACGGGCGACTGCAGGTACTGTATCTCGGGTTGCGGAGTCTGCCGGGTCCCTGCAGGTAACGGGCAGGCCCTACAGGTAACTGGCGGCCGACAGGTGGCAGGCGGGGACTGTAGGTGGCGGGCGGGCCCGGCGAGAACCGCAGATGACGGGCGGGGACTGGAGGTATAGTCCGGGAGTTACCGATCGGTTGATGACTATAGGAACCTGTTGTCACCCTCTTGGACGGCAGCATTTCCTGAAGGAAGGACGCTCCCGCCCACACCCCGAGACTAAAGTTCGGTAGGTCCCTACAGGGCTGTCGGGACACTTGGGATTAGTGCTTAGGGCAGATGTTCACTAACCTATTGGTAGCACGCAGTCCAAACTGTCCAGGCATAACCACAACTCCAAAGCCACACCACCGACACCGCTAATGCTCAGCCGGGGCCCGAGGGAATAGTCAGTAGCCACAGGCGCGGATCCCCTTTGGTGAGCACTTTTTTTCACCGATCACCCGCTTGCCACTTCCCTCCCGCCCTGTAGTAGGTTATTGGCTTCCTAAATGGAGCAGACTTTGCATGTGATATCCACGGGGGTCAAAATTACGCTACCGTGAGCCAGGTGGCCAGCGTTGCAACGCATGTACGAGTATCTCGACTCAAGGGGATATATGAAATTACAATACAAGTAACAATATTAGTAAAAAATAATAATAAAATCGAGAGAAGTAAATGAGTGCCACACCACTCACTAGCGTTTATCCTCTTAAGCATGCTCCTAGCTAAACCATTGAAGAAACTGGAGTCCAAAAGCCTACACTACGGGTACTAGTATTAATGTAGCGAGAGTGTTGGCAGTAGTGAACTAGTTATGTGGAGTTGAGTAGCGGTACATGAGTTACAACGCTGACTAGTCGCGTAATTTTGACCTCTGTCAATACGTCCTTCACGAACTCCCCCAACGCTGCGGGTTTTACATATGAAAGATCTGGTTAGTAGAAGGCTGCCCCTTGGTTGGGTGGATACATCAACTGATACGGCCTCCAGATCGAGCCGGCGCCAAGACCGTTTTTCGAAGGACAAATGCAAGGTGTGGTCAATGAGAGTGTTTTGTGGATGTTGGGCATGTCTGGCAGGTATTAGGCTGTGTGGGCCACTGCTGCTATCACAATGCCGCTCGTCTCACCAGGTAATAACAAAAGTTCCTCCCCTCTCGGAAATACAGCAGATACTGGTAGTTTCCTGACGTTTGTAAAACGACTGCTACTGCATATGGGCAAAATCTTGAGGCTCCGGGCAATTTTTCGCCCGTATGCAATAGCAGTCGTTTTTACAAACGTCAGGAAATTACGAGCAGAGTATGGTATGCATCTTAGGCTTAATCTCTAAAACGGCCCGTCGGAGTCTTTTCTTTGTTATCTTATTTGTGTTTACCGAGATCCCCGAAAACCCTTGTAGGAGGCTGCCACATTCCTACAGTGCCACTAGTCCCGGTACTGCGCTGCCGCCAGGTGATGCAGATTGTGGGATCTTTTCTTTTTGCTGTAACACCTTCTTAATGGTTGTGTGGGGGTGAGGGAAAAAAGTCTACTCGTATGGGGGTATTTGGCTTGGGTTTATGGGGAGGAACATTGAAGGGAGTTGAACAGGGGTGGTTGGCTAGTTATTGTTTATTAAGAATATACCTGTGACATCCATTAAGTCTCTACCCAATGTCGATGGTATAGAGTATATAAAAGGGCGAGTAGTAGAAGTGACTTAAGCATGGCCAGATAAAAGCTGCGGGTATGATTAGGCCTATTGAACTCGAGTAGAAAGCAAAGTGTCGGGAGAAGGGTGGGAAAGGGGGGGGAGAGGGGAGGAAAGAAGCAATAAGGAATAGTTTCTTTTTCTCTTTTTCTACTTCATTCGCCAGATTTGAGGCGCCATTTGGCCCAGACTCCGAAGGCCATGCAACCCTTCCGATAGGGAAATACTCAAATTGGCTTGTCGGACAACCATAGAATAAACATGCCAGAGGCTCGTTTCCCCCACTTTTCTATGATCCGAATTTCCGGGCCTTCCTCATATCCCCATCGAACTATCGACTCAAACTCTTTGAATGCGGGGTCAGTGGTGGCGGATATCTAATGGCTGATGAAAGGCATCTTGAGGAGGTTAACTTTAGATGCCTAGATTATTATGGTATTCTACACTCTAAACTTAAGCTGCACAGCTAGATTCAAGGAACAAGCGTGTCCGCGTACTGCTACCGTCAACCCCGGCGTTTTCTAACTCTTCTGTAACACGAGTGAGAATTTGTGATTAAGCTGCGGAAGCTTGATTCTGACGAATCAATGCGCTAGGTCCCCCGACCACTAATAAGACTATTAGACCTATTAGTATTGCCGAAGATAATACGGATATCCCTAGTAGGAATAATGGAATAAGAGTATTGTGCCCGTCCAGATAGGAAATTGCATTTAAAAGCATGCAAGTAGTGGGTTGAGAATGGAAGTGTTACTAGGGTGATTTACAGTTCCTTTGGTGCATTGATCAAGTTATCGTAGAGAAAACTGAAGCTAGGATGCTTGGAAAAACTCCCGTCAGACCCACGGACCTAACCTGAGCTAAAGTAAGCATCGTTCTACTTCTATTAGCCACGCCCTTGACCCTTCACAAAAGGATTGTTTCCCCCTTCGAGAGCACGGATTCTCTGAGGGGGCCAAACGTTTCACCTCCCTAGAAATGGGTAGATTCACAGTACCAGAGAGCTGAAGGAAATGGTAATGGGATGATTACCTCATTGATGACAATATCCTGGGGGTTAATAACATAGCCCTAATGATGTTTCCTCAATAACCAAGCATTCTGAACTAGGCTAGGATATAATACATCAATACTAGGAACCTGGTTGGTCGCTATGCTAGGCGACAGCAGGCAATGACTGTACATATAATTCGACATCGTACTTTACCTTAACGTGTTACTTGACTTCTCATGTTTTCTGCCTCCTCACCTCCTCTTGAGATAGCCTGGGGAGGAGCAGTTTATTTGCTGATACAAACCTAAATTGGCAGGATCTGTCCCGTCTGTCCTCACCTCCTATAAGAGACAATATGCTATAACCCCATGTTCAGGGAAATAGTTGTTAGCCATGAATGACACTTGCGGCATCTGTGAGTCAATCCCCGCACACGGTGAGCCGAAGGGAGGCTCTACGGTATACCTTTCTCCGTCTATCCTTCAGAACTACTAGTGCCAACCAGCGTAGAGTAAACCTCTCGATAAAAATTTGGAAGACTAGATGCTCCGGACTCCGTTTAGCTACTCTGACCAGTCTAGCAATTTAGATTTGCAACCAAAAGCCTCTCTATTGGCTGCCGCGCTCGGGTATGCGCAGGATCTGGAGTTACTGCTCAAGCGTAAGGATATCGGCCTTAACTAGGCGGAAGATATAAGCAGATATAGCGCACTCTCTTGAGTTGCCGCGAGCGGGTACGAAGGCGTCGTCAGGATGCTGATGGGCCGGGAGGAGGTCAATATCCGCGTGGCAGATAGGCGCGGTCGGACACCTTTTGCCTTAGGCAGCTGCATATGTAGGAGGGGCTGTAGTGCAAATGCTATTGGGCAGTGAGAAGAGGGTATTGACTGTGATACTTCGCCCTGTATATAGAGCATGTCTGGATCCTACGTATCGCCCCGGATGCCTCCTTGCTGGCCCAAACTATAACTGAGGCGGCGGTCACTTCTCATTTGCCTTCTTTCACTGCCTCAATTTGTATAACAGTGCTTGCAAAATAATCGGGTATTAGCGTGATTCACTCCTGCCACCCCTACAATCTTCCGAGGGTGCTCCGCAGGTGTGTTGTTGATGATAATAGTGTGGCTTTGGTTTGAGTTCCCGGTATTGGACGTTTGGGGCATTGGGAATTTTCAGTCTCTGGAATAATTTCTTGATCAGATTTAGTCGTCCTAAGCTCCAACACTGCAATGCTTGCGTGGCCGAGTCGAAGCCGGATACTTGAGGTGGGAACTCCCACTCAAAGTGCTCGGCTTTGACTCCGCTGGACAAGCATAGGGGGTTAGGAAAGTGACGTCGTGTGTGGGCCAGTCACTCGGACGGACGGCGAAATAGCAGGTACTCTCTGTGTTAGCAAAGCTATAGGCTACATGGCATGACGCTGATAGATTTTGAGAAAAAGGGTCTCTTTAAATATGATTTCCTTCCACAAAATATTATGCTAAAACTCGTGGACGTTCACCTAAAAATATATCACAATTACTAGAGCAGATAAACGCCACAATCTAGTCGCTCTCGGATCAGAAAGTTAGAGCCTGATGCTAGGAATTAGCATCAGTGGGAAAAGCGCCTGTTCGAATAAGTATTATAGCAATAGTGCAAGACTATCAACTATTCCATAGGATGATAAACAAATCTCAGTAAACCACAAATGTGTCTATCTCCACTCGTTAGAGATATTAGAATTAACGGAAGCGGATAGTTGTTAGAGTTGATGGATAAAGATAGATGTGAGAGTCGCCGGAAGTAGAGGGTGTATAGTTTTTGGCAGTGGAGGTTTACAGAATGTCATTGGCGATTGCATCTGTTCTGGAGTTAGAATTATTCAGAGATGGCTCTATGGTCATGGTTTCCCTTTGCTATTATTACGGAAGCACACAACCAAATGGGGGCATACATGGAGGGAAATCGGCGAGTGTGGGAAGCGATGGAGTCGAGATGACTACGATACCTTATATATCATATACTCATGTTTTTACTAGTTAGTTGAGTAACGAGGGAACGAAGTCTCCGATCATACCTTTCCTATAGTCTAGCCCTATTCGAGTCCAAGATTGCGATCACTGCTCCATTTATTAATATCTTCCAGCAGAAGAACTCTACAATTTTAAACAACACCCTAGTCTCCCGCCACTCGATTCCTTGAGGAACTTGTCCTAGCGAATAAGTTAGCTCCTTTCCTATCGCAACGACTTTGGGCTTTTTTTGACACGGAAGTTGGCTGTTGGTAAAGATAGTTACGGTGGAGGCTGTAGAATTAACAAGTTTGTGGAACACTTAGGTATCTGCAGCGGTGCATGAGATGAAGATACAAAACCGGAGCCGTTGTTTAAAATTGGGGGTAGGAGGCATGGTCTGAAGGGTGAAAGGGAAGCCGTCTGGGTGGCTTGATTCCTTGCTTGTTGGCATGGTCTCGTTCTCGCCGTGAATAGATACCTTCCGAAAGAGTTGGAGCTTCAGGTATCTCCGAGCAATAGGCTAAGTTGGTAAATTATATTTCCACAAACTCCCAATTGTCGAGCACTCTGGTTTCGAGCTTCACTGCCGCTCTTATGACAAGTTGGTCAGAAGTAGAAGTAATGTGTCCATCTATTCTCCACTCACTTCCAATATCTATTTTTTGGAGGGGGAAGAAAGAAAAACGGAGAACCCAGAAATAAAGTGCACGAAACAATACAAACACCGTTCCCTGAGCATCAGAAAAACAACAACTGAGTGGAATAGGTAGGAATTAGACGCATGAAGCTGTCTTTCTAGTTATAGTAGCAATTATCTCTAACAATGAACACACTCATAAATCATCACTCGGACTCTCGAGTACTCTAGTAAAAACTAAACCTAGATTATATCCATTGATCTTCTTCAACCACTAATGCCCGGTATAGTCCCCCTAGTTCAATTTTCCCGGGCTGGCCAGAAGTGAAAGAGAAGTAAGGCAAGGACGTGGGTGCCTAGGGAGAGCATTATCCTTATCACCCGAGCAGGAGGAAGTTGCAGGGTTCGGAGGGCGGCGGTGAGGATGAAGGTGATAGCACTGAAGGAGATACGGTGCTTAGGGATGTATACAATATCTCCCCTATAGTTATATTTCCAAACCGTTCCCTAGTGCTGCCGGCTTCGATCGGCACTCAGAAATATGGCGTGTCAGCAAAGGAAAAGTATCGAAGGTATTCCCTCGCACTTCTGCATCCTTCCAGATCCTCCCGCAACGTTGGAGGGCAATCACCAAATACTAAACACCTTCGTTGCCTCTGGGAAACCTCTGGACGGCCTTCCCAACTCTCCCTGGAATTTTTAAATTTATACCGCTGCCCAGGGTGGGGGAAATATCGCGAGATAAGGAGGATAGGGAAGTAGCAGCTAGCGGTAGGTTGCCGGTAGTCCCCTATTATATATATAGAAAGGAAAGGATTTTAACGGTGAAATTAGTGGGAAGCAAAGAAAATTGCGAGAAACAGGGTTATTCGGAACAATTACCTACAGCTCAAAAGTATTTCAAACTCAAGACACTGGGTAGATCACTAGATCACTTCAATTACCTTTAGGAATTACTCGCGTGGGTTTAGAAATTTCTCACCAGAGAGGTCCCCATCTATAATTGTTTGAATCGGAATTTTCCAACAGCCCCCTCCCCCCGACCTCCATTTCTGGCGCCGCAAGAGGAGGACTTTTGAGTTATAAATCTACTTGAAATCTCTATACACCCAAGACGGGGAGATATAAAGTGGGGAAGCAATTGGACCGGCGTATGAAATTATTCTTGCCCCAATACCAAACTCCTGTGCCACATTAATGTGAGAAATTCCCCTACTTGACTGCTAACGCACCTACTCCTACTATTCCTTTCTCTCTGTAGTTTCTGTGCCATAAGTGCGAAACCCTTATTGCATTTGATTGAACCCGCACAAGTACAAGTGCTAGATAAGCAAGAGGATTGGTCCCGGATAGTAAAGTATTGGTTGCACAAGGTTCAACTTGGTTGATTGGAGCACAAGGCTGAGATATTATGATGACCCCACTTTCCATCTGCCCGCTCAACTTCCGCTAACCAAACCCAATATCCCAGCAATTCATACCACTACAACACCATAGCTAGCGAGAAAATGTCACACCCTCACATCAGTGGTGGTGGTGATACCCATCCCCCCGGCGGCACCCACTACTCACATAACACTCATTCTTTCAACTGTACCCACTTTTCCAATACTGACTTTGTGTTGAATGTGAATAACCCTGGTGCGGCAGACGAGAGGTCGGAGATTCTAGCATGGTTGTCCCCACTTGAGCCCCGCATTCGACATCAAGACCTCCGAACCCGCCGTGCCGACAACGTTGGGGAATGGCTGCTACAAACCGACGAATTTCAAAGGTGGTGTAATGGTACCGAGCAGTCTGGATTAGAGTGTGCTGCATTACTTTGCTACGGCGATCCGGCAGTCGGCAAGACCTATTTCAGGTGAGAAACAACTTTCGGGTAGAAACAGGAGGGTGGTGGCGCTGATAAGCATCGGTGCTAGTTCACTCGTGGTAGATAGGCTATGCGATAGGGCCGGGGGGCAAAATATAGCTGTTGCATGTTTCTACGTCGATTTCGCGGCGCGGGAGGAGCAGTCCCCAACAAACATGCTCGGTTCACTACTGAAACAGATTGTCGCTGGGTTGGAAAGGATCCCGGAGGAGATAAGAGAGACCTTTCAAAATCATAAAAAGGTGATTGGTGGAAGGGGGCTACGAGTGCCGGAAATTGTGAAGATGCTACAGACTGTTACATCGTTACAGCGGACATTCATATGTGTTGATGCTTTAGACGAATGTGTGGAAGGCCATCAACCTGAGGTGTTAAGCTCGTTGAGACAAATCCTTGAGAAGTCCTCGAACACGCGAATATTTCTAACTGCAAGACGGCACATCCGGGGCGAGATGGAAAGGCATCTTGGCCCCAGAGCGGCAACTTTATCCGTAAAACCCAGCAACAATGATATCGTGGGATACATCCGAATGAGATTGAGTAAGGACAGGTGTCGAGACGCGATGGATGGTAGTCTAGAGGCCGAAATCATCAAAAGCATTGCCAAGAATATTCCCGAGACGTAAGTGCCCAACATGATTGAAATATCTCTTTTGCATTCTTCACTAACAGACAAATCTAGGTTTCTACTAATTTCCCTAACCATGGATACAATCCTTGGGGAAACCACAGCCTATGGTAGGCGGCAAAGGCTAGAGACAATTACACAGGGCTTGAATCTGAAGGATGTATACGGCGCGACCCTTCAGCGGATAAAGGAGCAGGGTGGGGAGAAAGCAAGGCTTGGGATGAGAGCCCTGATGTGGATCTCACATTCGGAGAGACTATTACAACTTGATGAACTTTTCCACGCCCTAGCGGTCGAGATAGGATCTACGGATCTCAATGCTAAAAGGATTCCTTCAGTGGAGACATTGCTGAGCTGTTGCTTGGGGCTTGTCGTCGTTGATAGGGAGGTTTTGACCGTGCGCTTGATCCATTTCACTCTCCAGGAGTACCTTCACACCCGCCCCGACCTTTTTGGCGCAACTCACTCGGTAATGGCGGAAACCTGTCTGACATACCTCAATTTTCAGACCATTAAGGAGATCCCCACAATCCTTGCCCTGCCTCGGTCAACTCCCTTCCTCAAATATTCTTCCTTATATTGGGGCGCCCATGCCAAGAGAGAAGCTTCAAGGAACGTGGTATCACTTGCGCTGAAGCTCTTCAGTCAAATCGAAAGCCATATATCCACCAAGTTACTTCTGGTGAATCTCATATCGATGACCGGTCGATATAATCGTGATATCCCCACTCACGGCCCCCTGATTGGATTCACCGGACTGCATTGTGCATCAGTTTTTGGCATTGCTGAAATCACAACTTCTTTCATAGGCCAGCAAAATCTTGATCTTGACAAAAGGGATTTTCTGGGCATTACACCACTCATATGGGCCACTATATGCGAACAAGAGCAGGTAGTAAAGCTGCTGTTAGAACGGCAGGCTGTCAGCCCCGACAAATCGGATAGGTACTTTCGCCGAACGGCGCTCTCATGGGCTGCTAGGAGGGGGCATGAGGGAATTGTGAGGTTACTTCTTGAGCGGGCATCTGCTAAGCCAGATGGCACAGATGGCTGGTGGGGCAAGACGCCCCAAGTGATAAATGTAGTCCGGGGAAGGAGATGTGTCGACCCCAACCGTCCAGACAAATACGGTCAAACGGCAATATTGCTGGCTGCTGAGGCGGGACACGAAGGAGTGGTGAAGCTACTATTGGGAAGGAAGGATGTCAACCCCGATACGGCAGACGGATACGGCCGTACACCTCTCTTATACGCTTCTAGTTTAGGGCGGGAGGGAGTAGTAAATCTACTAGTCGTACGGGCAGATGTTAGCATCCATATCCCAGACAAGAATGGTGAGACACCACTCCTGTCCGCTGCTGAAGGTGGGTCCGAGCGGGTAGTGGAGCTGCTATTGGAGCGGAAAGATATCGACCCCAACACATGCAGCAAAACTGGCCAGACACCACTCTCGTTGGCCTCCAGGAAAGGGCATGATGGAGTAGTGAGGCTACTGTTGGGGCGGGAAGACGTTAACCCCGATGTGCAAGACATTAATTGCCAAACACCGCTCTCGTTGGCTGCCTCGAATGGGCGTGACGGAGTAGTGAAGCTACTGTTGGGGCGGGAAGACGTCAACCCCGATATTCCAGACAATGGTGGCCGGACACCGCTCTTGTTGGCTGCCTCGAATGGACGTGACGGAGTAGTGAAGCTACTGTTGGGGCGGGAAGACGTCAACCCCGATATTCCAGACAACAATGGCCGAACACCGCTCTCGTGGGCTGCCTCGAATGGACGTGACGGAGTAGTGAAG
>Ga0307510_10004883_pt1 | contig 15859 bp, 20 predicted proteins | sample 12_EM_MG_FD_207224 | JGI IMG/M metagenome (GOLD analysis project Ga0307510, IMG submission 207224) | Populus trichocarpa ectomycorrhiza microbial communities from riparian zone in the Pacific Northwest, United States - 12_EM | ecosystem: Host-associated > Plants > Roots > Unclassified | place...
GCTGAAGGGTTTGGGTCTCTCTACCTGTACGTTTCTATGTATTGTTTCCTTACGTGTCTGGGGTATATTATCTTAGGTGCTAGGCGAGGGGGACTTTTCCTATGGATTCGGGGTGTTTGATTTTTCCTATGACGAGGTGAAGCAGGCGGGATGACGTTTGCTTATAGGTTTTTTATCTCCATAGCTAGCGCTGCATGAGTCTTTTGTACCTTTAAACATAATAACGATTTGATTAAAAAAATAAAAAAAAATAAAAAAATAAAAAACGACCAAGGAATAGGATCTTCACGCAACCATCTAAGTACTTTTCTATACTTCAAGATATTGCAATACGATTATACTTTACTCTCTTTACCTACACTCCCCCTCTACGAGAGCCTATGCTGTAAGAACCCGGAGACTATTGTGATAGTCTCGACGGGCCACTCGGACATAGAACTATTGTGATAGTTCTATCAAACCCGACAATCCACTCATCTTACTATCTGAAGAGATAGTATCCTTCGACGGATCGCTCAGACAAGCAAGCCAGTTCTGTACTATCTGAAGAGATAGTATTTCCCTACGCCTTATTACAGACGCGAAGACTTGCTCACCCTAGGAAACGACTGTCGTTGCCTGTTGCCTAAATACCTAACAATAGGATTGTTACATATAGCTAGTAGTCTTAAGTCAATCTCATATCATTTTTTCAAGCTCTAGGCTACTCTTCAAGTTTCACCATTCAAGTACTAGTACTAGACTAAACTTAAACTACCAACTATATTATGAAAACCTACTCCTTATAAATATTGCAGAATTTCATACATTAGAAACAGTATTTGAGTCAGAAAAGCTCTATTCAAGATGCATTGACACTTCTCTTATTTCCTCTTATTGTTTCAGACTACTTCAGTCACTTGATAGAGCTTTAAATAAGGCATTTAAGTCCTACTTAAGAGAGTTTACTTATAATTATATGAATACTGAGAGAAACTCTGATTGATTAGAACCTGAAGGTGGACAACAAGTAACAAATAGGTTACAGCCACACCTCTTGTAGCAGAGATATCAGCTACATTTACTTCCCAAAAAGCCAAGTTAATAAGAAAGTCTTTGCACAATCTTTGTATTACTCTTCCAATTAATAGAAGCAAAAATGACGAGATTCACATTAAAAACTCTGATCATACTAGTATTAATACCTAAATTGAAGACCTTCCTCTTGCTCTTACTTTTCTGCCACTTGAGTCTTATAGCTCCTAATCTTGAAAAACTATTTTTCACAATCCCTTAAGGTCTATGTGAACCTATAAGAACTATATTTATTTGTAACAATATATCTTGTATCAGATGCTGCTACACTGTATCTGCATACATGTTGCTCAGATTTTGCATCCACAGTATCTGAAGCATCTTGAGATAAGTTGTCATACCAGAGTATATACAATACTGGTTGGTTATACAATATTATCTCCTGCACTTCTACTATTACTTTATAATACTATCGCACATCTGGATTCACCACTTATTCACCCAGCTTTCTAAGTATCTTCTTAACACTACTAGCCTTCTGAATAGCCTTCCAGTCTTCTCTTACTCTTAAAAATGAATAGATCCCAAATGGACTCATAATCTCTACCTAAATTAGTTTACAAACCATAGTCGGCCCAAAGGGTATGTGTACCATATCCTAGAAGAAATTGACTTGAAGCTTATAACTAATACTATAGAATCAGAAAATATCACTTACTGACTTTGAAATAACTTAAAGTATTTGTAAAGATAGCTTTTATTTTGAGTCTGGTTTTTTTTAATTCTAGCATAAAATCTATCTAGTAAAAGGGGGTTTAGAGTTGGCTGAATCTCTATTCTCCCAATCACTTGTTATAGTATTTTTGAACTTCATATTGTATTTAAGTAGATTGTTTATCATGTAAAGTATTATCTTGTGTCTTACTCTTACTAGCTATATATTACTTTTCTTATTTATAATATTTCTCCTTTTGACTTCACTATCCAAATTATATGATAAGATTGCAACTTGTCAAAGTCAATTTCTAAAATTATTATTGAAATATTAATTTCCTTCCAAAGCAGCCTGAGGAAGCACTTTCTACGCATCCTATCTGAAATTAACTTACTTGAGAAAAGCTTAATTATTCTAGATTTTACAGTACTACTAAAATTCTTTAGTGATAAAAACTCATATAAAACTAAAACTATAATAAAATAGATAGAAACTTGCAAAACAATAATGGGGAACTTCCGCTCATGGCTGGATATTATATGAACTAGAAAATTGTTTATCCTATAATATACCCTTTCTCGCTTATTAAGATTATAGTTAGTTAAAATATAATAATAAAGGATATAAAATTCAGATAAACGATTAATAAAACTAAAATAAAGTGTGTAAAAGGAAAAATAAATAATCATTACCTAATCATACTATAAGAACTAGAATAATTGAATCTTGCACTAAAACCTCAGCGATTCCCTCTTTTATATACAGGAAAACACACAGAGTGAAAACTAACTCTCAAAGACCAAGCGTCAGACAGAAAAGGAGAAGAAAAAAACCACACCGTGACTCTGACAACAAAGATACCTCTAACGTCCTACTTGCTCTTAAAATAAGTTATGGTATCATACCTAAGAGTGGAATGCAGCAATGAACTAAAACTAAAACAACTATAATATTAGCTGGTAAATAGCGATCTTAAAGTTAACAAAACAAGGCTTCCAAAACAATAAATCCTCACTTGAATAGTAGCAAGATGAGAGAAAGAGAAGGAATAGGCAGTTGTTTTTTTTCTTTTTTCTCTCATTTTCTGAGATCAAGATAATTATTGTAGAAATTCGTAACTCTTTGCCCCATATAGGTGCATTACTGGGTTGCATACTATACCATAACTTATTCTAAGTGCAAGTAGTATCCAGTTCAATTATTCCAGTTCTTATCATAGGACAATATCAGCTTTTCCTATTTCCTACTATCAATAATAGGAAGATTTACAACTTGTAGCCCCTTATATGGAAGAAATCTCATCAAAAGTTGAGAAAGTTCTCCCTTTTTTCAGTAATAGGTTTATCCCAAGACCAAAAACCACTAGAGCTGAATAATATGTAACACTTGCTCATATAGCCGCTGGTCTTTGAAATCTTCTATTAACCCAGATCACTATCTTATATTTTTAATACATAAAAATATAAGATAGTCAACTCTTATACAATTCTGATCATAATAAAAGTAAATGTGATGAGAGCACAATTGGATTGTGAATAATACTGTGTTTAAAGCACGATTTTCGAGGTATCCTTTCCTCTCTCATTAGAAATCATAGTCTCAAACCTAATTTTTACCCAATTAGCCTATTAGCTCTTAATCACTTCTAAAATACCTTGCCAATATTTGTAGTAAGCTTGATAATATGGCTTATTACACCTCCTACCATCCACTTTCAACCTTGGCCTTAACCTTGGCCTCAACCTTCACGTCAGCCTTTCTTATTAAAGCCAACCAAACAGTAGTAGTGCTAATTGCCAATCAGTTAGTATAAACTCTCTTAAAATAGCTTTTGATGAAGAATAATAAACAAACTTTGGAAAATGCTTTCTTGAATCCACAAACTGTCTGTTGTTGTCAATGATATAATTTGCCTTTTATCTTATATTGTAGAAAATATCCAAGGACTCAAGTCCTACCGTACAACCAGCACTTAGTTGAGTGTAGATCACCAACTGCACTTCTTCTATCAATACCAGGTCATTTGGCAAAGTAGATTTGCAGGAAGGATTTGTAATACCTGTCAAATGATGCATATAGTTGATAAAAGTAAGAATTGTAGGTATGAAAAGCTACTAAGGTGAGAAAGAAAGCAGTTTTATAAAACTTGCTTTGTAGAAAGAAAAGAGAAAGAGCATTTGATTCGAACTGTAGTATGCAGTATGTTAAGTTAAGGGCCTGTTTAAAGACAACAGTTCTGTTCTATTCCCCTATACAAATAACCTGTACACTTTAAAAATGGAGTGTAGAGAGTATTATTGGTATAGTAAAAACAGTAACAAGACTGAATAGTCCTTTGTTTGCCAAACAGACCCTTAACTATTAAGAAGCAACTGCTTCAAAGAATATGTTTTCCAGTCAACACAAGAGGTGGCAGGTAATGGTCAATGTGCAAATGATATGTCATAGAGTGTCAATGAAAGAATGAAAGAAAAGGTAAAAGAACGCAATACTTCACTTTTGTAGTGTGTGCTCGAATGCATAAAGGCCTGAAGACTGCTTCTACTGGTTTGTGCGAACTACCTTACCGCACGCTAGTCGGCTCATGCGGGTAGGTTTATGTTTTGACCATAAGGGCACCCCACGTCAGCGCACAACACGAGTTCACATATTATCACTCGATCGTTTCATCTATTACAACCCAGGCAGTTGACCCTCCTCAGCACAGATTCCAATGGCTCAAGCGAATAGGTGTTATACATTCAACCAGAGCCCCGAAAACCCCATACTAGGTACAATGTCTCGGCCTCTAACCCCACAGGTTCAATTCAAAGAGTACTCGTAACTATATTTAAACTAGTTAAGCAGTCAACTCAAAGCCCAATCCAGCTCAAGAGTAGACACTACGGACTAATGGCATCCCCGACTCTAACTTATCTGATATGTTGCATGCGGAAAAGGGGGAAAAAATAACTAGAAGGGGAATAAGAAAATTTCATCATGACTTCATAAACAAACAAAAACAACCCTCCGGCAATCTTACCCGAGCCCGCATTCCTTAATATCGTACCTTCCGTCTCCTCCGCTCTGCCCTCATCCTTTCCCGAAAACGTGTGATGAAACCGATTGGGCCGAGTTATTTCACTCAACTCCAGATATGAAAAGTGATGGGTATAGAAAGTATAAACAGTGAATGGTGAAAGATTGGATAAGGAAAGGAAAGGAAAGGAAAGGAAAAGAGAGGATTTCGTAACGTTAAGATAAAAAACGAACGCCCAACAGACGCCTGAACAAAATACTCAAAACAGATATGTATATAAAACAGAATGCCATGCAAGGAGAGGAGAGCCGGAATGGCAGTCGGTTTTTTCGAGTAATAGGAATAGAGAAAGCAAGTAAACTAAGCAAGACACCATCCACCATAAAATCTGTAATGACCCAATGCTCCGATAAGTTGTTAGCAATATCCCCCTGCCCTTTTGTCCGTCCCTTCCGTCGTATCGTTGGAAGATACCGATCGTCAATCATTCCCGTCCCACACGCCCTCCACCTAGAAAAACAAACACAAAAGACAAAGAAAGAAAGGGTTGTCATGTCTAATCATCGTCGTCGTCACCATCATCGTCAAGCAAAACAAACCCCACAAACTCACACACCCTAATAATCAACTCAGACGAAGGTATAACCGTTTCCTCAACTAGTATAGCCACCCTCCATCCGTATTATCATTTCTCGATTTTCCACTGACTGCAACACCACCATTAACGAAATCCAACTTGGGAAGTTGAAGCTTAAGCTCCTCTTGTTCATGCTGTTGTTCCTTCTTCCTTCGTCTCTCCTTCTTAGCCTCTTTTTCCGCACCCCGGCTGTGCTGCTCGATTCTAGGACCAAATCGAACGTCGGAAATCTCCCACTCGTCTGCCACGGCCGCGGCGACCCATGTTTTGAGCCCTTCGTGAAGAGCAGTGTGTAACCGCTCCTTGCATGTCCTCAAACTGCCCCCCATAAGTTTCTCCCATCCGGAATTCCTGAGGTCTAAGCGAAGATTGTTTCGCCCTTCACGAGTCTCCAGGCTCGCAATACACCCGTTGAGCAAGTCCATGTGGTTTGCGAGGTAGTTGGTAGCCTCCCACTCAACACCACCAACATAAGGGGCTGCGGGCACTGGTGGGCGTTCTGCTGGGAAATGGTTTGTGCAGTAAGTGTGTTCCCTGCCCCCACCATAGTCCGGCGATGGAGCCGGCAACGCAATGACATTAACGCCGTGGAGGAATATCCAGAAGACTTCCTTGGTGATATTAGAAACTTCTTTGCACCATCTCTTGTACGGCCGTCTCGTATGAGCAACCTCAATGAATTCAACTGGCCGCTGATCTTCACTAGGAACCTTATCAGCAAGGTATGCTAGAATTCTCTTTGCCCGCTCTGGCTTCTGGGCTTGCGATGCAGTGGACAGATGCGTGAATAAAAGATTAATGATTAGCCCTCGGGTCGTAAATTCCGATGGCCCCTTCTTTTCTTCATCAAATAGAAGTTCAATCAAACGAGGAAAAACTATGTTCTCCATCTCCAGTAGCTTCTCAAGGGCTAAAGAAGCTGTGCAAAGCGCCTTCAAGCAGAGTAGAAGCTCGTGAAGCAACAAATCTTCATGCTCCTCCCTAAATCACAAAAACAGTAAATACCCGAATCGCCGAATAATTAGAAAAGTCACCGGGTAGTATTACCTCCACTCAATGCGCAACACCCTCTCCAGAACACCCCAAACTGCCTGCATGCCACCAAGCTCAACGAACCTCTCAACCCACCGCAAGCGTTCATTGCGGAGTACAAGGCGGAGCTTATGAAGCACAGAAACCTCAACATCCTTCATACCCTGCTCACCCCTGATACACTTTCCATCAATACCTTCCACAAACACCTTTTGTCCCTTGATCTTGGGTCTGGCCGCGTCCCGGAGCCACTCGACCCATTCTTGAGGACCAAGTGTAGGAACCATGGTTGGTGAGGTTGAGCCGCTACTCGGAATGGCAGATGTCGAAGTTGGAGGGAACACAATACCCTTCGCACGTAGGCTCTTATCACCGGCAGGTCCTAAATCAGAGCTCTTTTTCTTCTTTGGTGAGCCCAAGAACATAGGGGTAGACGAATCCTTGTCTTTAGAAGCTCCAAAAGTACGGCTACGGGGCCTAGTCTTCTTGGTTGGACTAGGTGGAGCATCGAGACTCCTAGTTCCCTCCTTTGACTTTGGCCTAGTTTCGGACCTTCCCCCATGTGCAGTCTGCGGCCTTCTCCCAAACAAACCAGTTGAAGAGGACGCCACTGTAGCCTTTTCGGCAGTCTTCTCCATTTGAGCCTCCTTCCTAATGAACTCTTGTTTTACCCTGATATCTAGCTTTCGCATCCGGTCCCGGAGATTTTCCGGTACACCCCGCGAATCCTATTTTAGATGCGTTAGTGAGAGTAAACGAGAACAGGTTACAACCGAACTAACAAGCAGAGCTTCAAAGGCAACGTCAATCCCTTCCAAATCCAAGCCAGCGTTATGGCTGCTTTTAGCACTCTTTCCACTCCCCTGACTGCTTTGGCTTCCCTGGCTAGATTGACTCCCAGTAGGAGACCTCCGGCCATCTTCTGATCGTTTCTTCTCCATGCTATACCGTAGCTCGTTGCTCCCCTTTCTTGGTGATGCGACACTAAATCCGCCAGATAGTAAAGAAGCCGAAGGAGGAATGTAAGCGCTCTTTGGTCTCTGCTTAGGCTTTCCGCTACTGCTAGCGCTCCCGGTCGAACCGTTTACAGGCTTCCTGGCCAGGTTGGGCTCGTACTGACCGAAGAAATTGCGTTGGGATGATGGTGTATATTCGTTTGGAGTATACTTCCTAACCAGCTCCTCAGTGCTTGCTCGTTCCTGTTGGGCGGAGATAGAAGTGCTTGAAGATGAGAACGAAGCCCGCGGTTGCTGCTCAATCGATGCGGCGGGAAGAAGACTGCGCTGCAGAGAGGTATTTGAAGATGATGGTGTAATCCGAGAACTACGATCCTTAAATGGTACTGGAGGAGGCTTCTTGCTTTGAGAATGAGGGTGGTCTTTTGGCAGCGAGAAAAGGTGCAGACCTCCAATCGGCCCCGGGTCATTGGTAAACCCCGAGCCTGTAGATGTGCTTGGTGTAAGTCCAGGAGCCGGTCTCTGATTTTCCTTATCTCTTGAAAGGCCTTTGATATCGACGGAAGGCTTCTTATTCATTCTCAAAATTGAAAAATCAATCGTACTTCTGACCTTGTTCGGCTTCTTCTGGCCCCCAAAGCGCCCCGTATTCTGAGCTGAGCTCTGCTCAGCCACCTTATTGAAATTATTGATCAGATCAAACACGGTGCCCCCCCGAACCTCCAAACTACCTCTTGTGGGCGAAGAGGGAACGGATTTGTCCCTCCTCGAAGTAAACGACGAAATGGACAGAGAGGAGAGGGACCTCTTATGCATCTTTCCGCCAGGCTTCTGAGCGAACGGTGGATTTGGTGGCTCCAATGGCGGCAGAAACGAGGAATTGTCTAGCGACAGCTCCGGTAGCTGAGGGGGGGCCATTGAGCCCGTTACCATATAATTGTTCAGAGGATTTGAAGGCCCGCTGCCGCTGAGATACGGAGATGGCTTGTTTCCAAAAAACTTTGTCGGAGATTTCTGGGGTGACTTTGATGGTGACTTGTGAGGGGAAACAAAGGAGCGTATTATTGCGGTTGCCGACCGCTTGTGGCCCGGTGTCTGGGGAGTAACAGTGGTCATGGTGGTCATTGGGGTTGCAGCCGTAGGGTTATCGGGAAAGAAGGGGGTGCTTGAGGCGAAGCACGATAACAATTAAAAACACATGCAATTGCAACAACTAACAACGGGAAACACAGTCGACGAAGGCGAGGAAGGAAAGGAAAGAAAGAGGGAAAAGGGAAGGGAAGGGAATGAAAGGAAAGAAGCAGAAGTAATGACAAAAAAAGTACGGAAGAGCGAAAAGGGGAGGGGAATTGAGACAACCACAACAATAGCGCGAGAGGTGGGAGTCACGGGTTTGAGCAAGGAACAAGGTGGTAGAAATGAGGAATTCAGGTGGAGGAAGAGCAGAGGAGGGGGGATAAGTATGTAGGAGGTAGCGAAGAGGATTTCTCTTGTTTTATTTCACCTACCCGCAGCCATTGTCCACACCTGAAAGAACCTTGAATAGCGTAGTCTGTTGTTTACCACTGAGCTGGCAACAGTGGTGAGGCTCTTTGGTGGTTGCTACGGCAACATGGTGGGCCACTAACCCCCGCACTGTGAAATTTGACGGATGTGGAAAGTTTTGGGGAAAACTTCTTTGCTTTCCTGTCTGGTCACCTAGAGCAACGGTGGCAGAGTAAAGCAGCAGGGGAGATTGATCCAATTCGACCAATCCGACCGGGGCTTGTTTCCCTGGCCAGCCTTTCTTTACTTTTTCCATTCCCTTTCACTGAGCGGTTCTCGAGTACTCGAGTATGGGTATCCCCAATCGATCATTGTTGGCTATTGACCTCCTGCGCCCTGCATCTCAACGCCTGTCAACTCGCCCATTCCCGACTTCCCCTTTCCATCTTTGTCGAACCAGACTGCGAAAGCTATGGGCCGCCATCCCATTTCTGCAGATAAAGACCGTACATGCTGCACGCTTGTAGCGGTACATGCTCGAGTACGCAAGGAGATTCCAGCAACTACGGCAACCTCCTCTCCGTCAGTCATTCAATTCAAACCAAGTAAACAATCAGCTTAGAATGGGCCGCTTTCCCTAACACGTGAATCCCCAATTGGAGTTAACTTGAGGGCAATTTTTGTTGTTTTCTTTTGTTGGCCCAAGAGGGGAGCGAGAAAGAGGGGGGTTCCCCACATCCTCTTTGCCTGCAAACTAGATCGCTGACAGTGCAGTGTTGGGAGACCGTCACACATAAAACAGATCATAACACAGGCATTTTCTTCATGTGCCGGTGACCTCTACGAGTACCACAGCACTGTAATGCATCGCTACACATCACCTCTGCATACCACGCACTGACTGTGCATGACATTCGAGCACCGGTATCGCTTTGATTCTTTGCAAAAGCCCTTCAGCCTAAATTTTATCCTGTGCTTTCTTTTTCCTCAATCACATTCCCTTATTCAGTTTGCTCCACCCATACCTTGGCACTTGACCGTAGCTCGGGGCAACCAGATTCTTGGAGCAATTATAGCACGGTACCACCCACCACGTGTAGACTTTCAGGCCCTCGAGCGTCGTGATCAACCTTTGCAAGTACTCGAGTATATCATACACAAGGATATCTCCCCGAAAACCGGTCTCCATCCATCCCCTATGGCAACCAGCTCACAACTGCCATCAAGCTACCAAACTGCCCATTCACCCACGACCTCCTCCTCCGCTTCGCCACCTCCCAGCCAAGTCCGGTGCGGTGTGAAAATTGTATTTCTCGGTGCTCCAACCCGCTCAGCGATACTCCACGCGAAATCGCCCAGACTCCTTAAAGACACCGAACTATTGGATGCTTTCCGGGATCGAAATAGCAACGGAACTGATGGCGATGTTGTCCCCACGCCGACTATGGTCACCTCGGCAACAAGCGAGCATGCAGCCTGGCGGATACTCCCGCTGAAGAGGAAACGGCTCCCAACTGGCTTCTCCCAAAAGCCTGATCCACACACACCAATCATCCCACCAGCTGAGCCTTGTGATGAAACATCATCCACGGAATACTCATCCTCCCCCGTCGCTCCGTCCAGCAGTGAAGATCTCACCCGCTCCTTTGCTGTTCATAACGTCCCATCCTCTCCCGTGCACATTTCAACCACGGCCTCAGTCAATACCTCCGTGGTTACTACTACGGATGGCTCCTTCGCCTCCTTCACAAGTGATGCTGCCTTGAACTCCTGCATTCCAACACTGCCGCCTATCGGAATGCTTACAGACTTACGGAGTCTTCCCAACGCCCGGCACTTGACCTCAATCCAACCGCAAACAATGTCGATATCTGCAGTCGTGGGAATAATATCCATCTCCCCCGTCCGGAATGTAGTAAGCAAGAAGTTCCACAAACCGTTAATACTTCAAACGCTCTTGGTGGGAGACGAGACGGCCGCTGGGTTCAAGATTGACGTCTGGATTCCTCTCACATCCACCACCCCGGCCAGCAGAGCCTTCAGAGAGACGATAGACTCCCTCCGTCTTCAGGATGTCATACTTGTTGAAAACCTGGCTTTGGGCGTTTGGAACAATAAAGTCAATGGGGCCACGTTAAGGAAAGACCGTACACATATTAAGCTAGTCTACAGACTTAATCGGTTCGGGTCACGAGAGCGAAGGAAATGGGGGAATGTCAATCTGCAGAGTGGGGATGGGGATCCTGGGCTAGAGAAGGTCAGGAGGGTCGCGGAGTGGGCAGAGAACTTTGTTGATCCTGGGAGGGCAAGGAGAAATAAGAAGCCGAGAGAAGACGCTGAAGACAGGGAAGGGGAGAATATCCTCGAGGATTATGAGGAAGAGGAAACACAGTTACCAGACGATACCCAGTATTGACAAATGGGGGAAATTTGGTCTTTGGCTGGTGAAAATGTTTCCACCGGCTGGGCTTGGCCAGTCACCAGATCACTGCTATGGCCTAATATGGCTGCGACAAGTGTTTGCGAGAGGCCATCGACAGAAAGAGGCCTTCTGGAAAGGCGCGATTGTAGGTTCCGTCATACATAATCCTTCAAGACATTGTAATAAGCTTCTATCGTGCCGCCCTGTGGGGAAGAAGCACTGTCGCGATCGCAACTGCACATCCTACTCGCCGTTTGCCCTTCTGGGGAATGAAGAGACAGAGCGAAGTGAACACCAGTATACCAGATTGAACAATCGCAAGAGCCCACACTCGTTTTACAATGTAGGTGGTTACAAACACGTGCCCGCCGAGTTTCCATGTCGTAGACTGCGCCGGCGGTTACACAGTGCCCTGACCAAAGTCATCGTTGGTGGCCACTTTTACACCAAAAATGACATTTTTCAGGGTGCTAGAACTCGACCATCTGCACAGCAAGTAAATCAATTCCTGGTAAAATAATGGCCCTGGCTATTCTAATTGTGATGTTTCACTATTAGGACATGTGGTATAATATTGAATGAACTGTTAGCTGTACAAAATCGGTGGTTTTCAGGGCATGTATCTTTTTCTGTGGGAGCCCATACAAATTCTTGGCACTTTGCACCAGTTTTAGGATGGGCCTGCCAATTGATGAGCGCTGCCCACAGAATAAAGGAATTTGTTATAGGAATGTGAATTCCAAATTCACTTGATCTTTAGTTATCTATTGATATTTCCTTTGTGTTAATTGATTAAGAGGTGGGGGGTGCAAACAGGCATTTTAGGGACTATGGATTTCGGTAGTTTTGGTGCGTTTTTAATGGTACTTAGGCCCACCAATGATGACTTATTTAACAATCGAAGGACTTGATAATAAAAAATATATACACATACCGGTACTATATTCTTCCTGCAGCTTAAAACCATCGTTTGCGGGATACTTCTCGGTTACCCAACCGAGAATGGAGCAAGCACCCGCAGTGATGGCCTCTAACTTTATCGTATTATGGCGAAGAACGCAATGATTATCGTGCATCATTTCCCCGGCGAAAGATAGCGTATAGTTGTGTCCAGCGCCCCACCCCCCGCTCGCTACAGTACTCGAGTACTCGTGCACCAGAATCTCCCTAACAACTCAGGATCTTCATCGTAACACCTATCCCGAATACTCGAATACCCCCGTCCCACTATCGACCCCGACATCCCCAATATGGCCCGTAGCAAACACAATGAGACCACCTCCTACTGCACTAAACCGGACACAACAGCACGCGATCTGATATAATACGTAAGATATCTCTCGCATTGCATGGGTAAAATGACGCGTAGAGCACTGACTGTGCTATACAGTACCGTACTCGTACAGTAACCACAAGGCTTAATCAAAAGATGAAGCGCTTTTGGCAGGCTGTGTCACAGCACCAAATTACGCGGCGTGACTGATATGGAGTGTTCCCTGGCGGCAGGGACTCAGTCTGAGCAAATCCAGGAACTGGGCTGGGCTGGCTAGGTTTTGGCCGACGTGTACTCTACTCGAGTACAGTACCCGAGAGCACAGTCCTGCACTGTTACACTCACCTTGTAGCGCTCTCTGCTTAACCTATGATACCTACTTACTCATCATAACTTGCTTGTCTTGTGTTAATAATTCCCCTCAGCCTTCTGACAGGTCTTTACAAATCAAGCCCTTTCTCTCTCCTCTTAGGTTTGTTTGCCCTTTCATTGCCCTCTACAAAAAGGGGCCGACGGGGAAACCACGTTAAACAAACTCTTTATCGATACGTACCCGTAGCAACCCAACCCAACACACGAGAGAAAAAAAGGAAAGAAGAAAAAAAAGAGCTTGTTTCCATCAGATTGTCTCCATCAGATAACGGAAACTTCCCCAAAAAGCAAGCCACCCACGTTACCAAACAAAAAAAATGCCATTCGGAGCACTCATCCGTCGTGGAACCTCGTTCTTCAACAACGGGAAATCTGTTGGCACCGCAACAAAAGATACTTTGTTTCCCACCGTTTCCAAGGAGGTTGACGGTGAGGATTGCGACCACGATTGCGACCATTGTCCCGGCTATGGAAGGGCATTCGACAAGGTTGGGATTGAGACTGAGGGGGAGCTATGGGGTGGGATCAAGGGATTTGCCAACCACATAATCGTAGCTACCGGCGAGACTGATTGGATTAGAGATGTGGAGGACATCTCGGGGTCCGTTATGCGGGAACTCAAGAAGAATAGTGAGATGTTGGAGCAGGGCGTGAGTCTTACTGCACTTATCCGTCATGGGACAATCTTTGCAGAAGGTCAATTTAACTAACTGGTTCTGCTACTCTTCAGAGATTGATGATTTCGGCTTCCAATTTGCAGCCGCCTCTAGAGTACCATTCCGCCCCTGAGGAAGGGAGACCACAACCTACAACTGTTATTGTTCTTCCTTCATTCACTGTCATCGAGAATGTCACTCCGAACGAGACTCCCGAGCTCATCAGGCGATTCATTAACACTGGTCCGATAACTTCGACTCCTTTAAACCCTCCTCCATCGACTCCCATGAGCCCCATTTCTCCAGCTACCCCGTCGACCCCTCTGAGCCGTCCCTTTCCATTCCCCTTCAGAACCGAACCCGAGAGTGAAAAGGAACCCGAAATAGTGGAAGTCGAAGTTCTCTCTCCCACTGCGAAACCTTCCTCCGAAGCCGGCGGCGTGCCCGCCGCAGAAGGGGAAGCCGAAGAAGAACGCATCCCAGGACCCTCCCCCCTCGATGACTCCTTCACGACCCTCTCCCTCGCGCCCTCCTCGACACTTAAATCCCACCCCTTCCCGCATGCCTACCTAATCCTCATCTGCTCACACCGTCGCCGCGATGCACGCTGCGGCATCTCAGCCCCCGTCCTGCGCAAAGAATTTGAAAAGCATCTGCGCCCGCTCAACCTCTGGCGCGACCTCACCGACACCCGCGACGGCGGTGCCAAGGTCCTCTTCATCAACCATGTCGGCGGGCACAAGTACTCTGCCAACGTCATCATTTACAGGAAAGAGGATGGCCAGGGGATTTGGCTGGCAAGGGTCGCGCCGAAGCATATTGAGGGGATTGTCAAGTTTACCGTTCTGCAGGGAAAGATTGTCCATCCGGATATGGTTCGTGGGGGGTTTAATAGGAGGGTTGGGGGGGTTAGCTGGTAGGGATCGCAGCAATGGTTTTGGGAAGGTGCCTTTGGTGGTGGGTGGGTGGGATCTTAAAAAGTTTTTTTCTTCCTTCTTCTTTTGACCACATGGTGCTCTAATAGAGTCATGGGATACAGTCCTTGCTCATGTGCAGTGCATACATATGTACATACCGGTACTCGAGTACCCCAACAATATGTCAACTGTTTTGTTTTTTTCTCTTCCTTTTTGGCAGCCTTGCTACCGTATGATATCCTGTTTGTTTGTTTGTTTTGTCTACCAGCACTTGTGCTTTGTCTTTTTGCTTTTTGGCTTACTACTCGAGTACGGTTGCCCTTGCTAACCACGTGCACGACACTATTGCACCATGCACAAATCATCCTAAATGTACTGTACCCTAACTTCTAGCGGCTCTTGATTTGTCTCTTTCTAGCTATACACACTCTAGTCCTTCCTACATTCATGCATCAACCAATACAATACTCGAGTACAAACATTTCCATAACACAATTAGGTACAGTAATGCAGTTCCATCCGAGGATGAATGAATGAATAGAGCTGAGGATAACTCTCTCCATAACTAACTATGGCAGTGAAAACAAGCCCCTTATCGCAGAGCCCCTGGCGTGGCAAAGTGGACTACCGGTAACCTCGGTTGGAACTGACATTATTTCCCTCACTTAGCCCGGCCACCCCGCTGTCTGTCACAGTAGGTGGGTTTTTTTGTCTCTATCCGACCGAGCGAGAGTCGCAATTGCCGGTAGGGTCGAATTGATGGATTCTATGGGAACTCCCGAGGAGGAATTAGTCCAGGAGTTGAAGGAGTACACCTCCTGCGACGTGAGTTGGTTCTACCATTTGCCGTGCAATGGCCAGATATGAATGCTGACGTTTGAAAGGTATCAGACGCACTGTTGAAACTTGGGTATTCTCATGGCGGATTTCTGTGCGACATTAGTACTTCCCTCCCGTCCGTCCGTCACTCCTCAATCCCTCTCTCCACACCACTGACCCCGCCCACCCCTACCTAGCACCCCGCACACCCCTCCCCCAAACACCAATCATAGCCCCCGCAACTACAGTCCAGTTCATGACAAAGTCAAATGCATCCTCCTTCCACCCGGGCCCAACATGCACCGTTCCTCCAGTGGAAACCCACTTTGCGGACCTAATAGCGCCTGGCCATGCCGTTGTGATAACGCAGGAGAAGTACACTTCCAACGCACTTGTCGGCGGCCTCGTCGCGGCAAGAATGCGCAAACTGGGGGCCCCGTTGGTGGTTGTGGACGGTCGGGTGCGGGACGTTCCGGAGTTGAAGCTTCCAGTGTATGCGCGTGGGACGAGCACTGTTGGCGCGGGCGCGGGGAGCAAAGTTG
>Ga0307510_10004884_pt1 | contig 15857 bp, 14 predicted proteins | sample 12_EM_MG_FD_207224 | JGI IMG/M metagenome (GOLD analysis project Ga0307510, IMG submission 207224) | Populus trichocarpa ectomycorrhiza microbial communities from riparian zone in the Pacific Northwest, United States - 12_EM | ecosystem: Host-associated > Plants > Roots > Unclassified | place...
GCTGCGTGGAGTGATGGCTGTAATGTGTAAATTAGTTGGACTAACATGTGTCAAGCTGTTATTGAGGTTGAGATTTTTGGGCCCTTGGACCAGGGCGTTAGATTTTTTTGTGTGATAAATTTTGACCGCTTCTAATATTGGAGTGTTTGGGAAAACGCTAAACTGTATTCTTAAAAATTTTGATTTTTTTTAATTTTTATTTAAAATAAAATGTTTTTTTATATTTTAGATGATTTTAATGTGCTGATATAAAAATAATTTTTTTAATTTTTTTTTATTTTGATACATTTTTAACCGAAAAACACTTTAAACCATCATCATTATCACAATCCAAAACAAACTCTTAATCTTCTAATTATTCTCAATTTATTCTCATAAGAAACACAATTTTAATAACATTTTCAAATAAACATGAACAACTATTATTTGAAGGGATGAAATCCTTATATTTGGATGGAGCATTTATGTGGAATTTTTACAAGAGACAATAATGTAGTAATTTTTTTTTATATATAATTGGAGTAGGGTCAAATTAGTTTAGAGGGTCGCATTATGTTCCAGTTTGAATTGGGTTAAATTCTTTTGAACTCTAGGGCATTGGAATCTATTTAATATTATTATTAAACTCGATCTAATAGATCAAATTAAATTATAACAGTTATTTCAACATAACTCAATCTATTTAAGAGGTCCAAAAACAAATTAAACAATCAGTAAAAAACATGGTGTGACTTAAAAAAAATCATCTTGGTTTTCTTTATATTGAGACGATGAGATATTTGATCGACCCGGTCTTCATAGATTAACCTGTCAAATTAACACTTCGGTGATGGACTCCATTGAGTCTAAGAATTTTATTTTTTAAAACTATTTTTAATGAATTATACAATAATAATAATAATAGATACTTGTAAAATTAAGTACAAACTATTATCAAGATATTTGTTTGAGACTATAATAACCTTATAGAAAATAAATCGAATAATTCATGAAGGTAAATATAAAATCAAGTAAAAAAAAAGACAAGAAAAAAGAAAAATAAAAGAAGAAATGAAAAAAAAAGAAAAACCACCTGCTTCATTTTTTATATAAATAGTGAAGGAGTTCGTTCCCCCAAAGTTTTATATTATACATATAGTAGAAATATAAATTTGTAGATGTGTCTGAATAAATTAATATTTTTTTATTGATTGTTATAAGGGTTTTGTTACATAAATAAATATTTATTTTTATTTTGGTGATATGTGAAATAATGACAGTAGATTATGTTGGACATCGTTACAAATGGTAAATATCAAATATATTAAACCTAACATAATAAATACATGATCCAATTCAAGGTACAAGTTATTGATTAGATTAACCAAAATTAACTACATTTCAATATTTGTTTTTCAAAAATCAAAAAGTTAAAATGGTGCTTTTTTTTTTAAAAAAAAAAAGTCAAATTATATTTTGACCAGATTAATTTGATTGTTTGTTGACCTATAAGGTTGATCAAATTAATCACATTGGGTTAAACTTCTATCTAGTTTAATTTTAAATCTAGTTTAGGCCAAGTTATAGGGTCAATACATCTAAGAGTTAACCCATTAGACTGAACCAGATTTAACGAATACTAGTAAATATTTATAAATAGATTCTTTTTATAGCTGGGATAAATATAATGAAAAGTGTAGGCTTTCTTTCCTTAATAATTCCACTCGTATTTGCCTAGTAACTAAGTGTTTACCTCACTTGAGAGGTTTTCCCCACTTTCTCAAGTTAAAAGACAAGCGGAATACACAAGTAGAATAAGTTAATTAAAGTGCACAACAAGCTTTACAGGAACTCTTTCCCAACCTTTATTAATCTCGTAAACAAAGGAATACATTATACACAAATTCGTATATGTGCTATGCACAAAGAACGCGTGCTACACCAAGCTTACATTCCTCACAACTAGGAGTTGAAAAAAACTATTTATAGACAAGCATTTACAAGTCACAACTTCTATTCCTACATTTAAGGAAGTAGTGAGACATTATCTCAACTATCTTCACCCATTAACATAGTGGTCCCATTATCTAACAAGTAGTGGGTAGTTTTACCCCATAATCCCCCATGATCTTAGTGGATTGAAATCATTTCCAGCCATGCCCCTATATTTTCTAGCACATTTCCATGTTCGTGGACAACTTCCCCCACTAACAATCATGGCGTAACCGCCCAAAACCACTTGCGTAACTGCCTATCCTTGTTATCCATGTTGTTGACGTGTCTCTTGCTTGCCTTGGACAGTTCTTCGTCCAAGTTTCAGATCGTGCCAAGTTGTGGCGTAATTGTCAATCCTTGTTGTCCTACATTTAAGCTGTTGCGCGCTGTCGAATTTGCATCTGCGTATAGGCTGCCAATGTTCGCGACAACCCCTATTTTCGTCAGCCTACCCCCCTGACAAATTTTCCAACATGGCATGGATAGTCCAACGTTCAGCCCATGTTCGTCAAACAATCTACATTGTCGATTTTCCCTAACGAGCCTATAGCTGCACAAATCTGCGCTCCCGATTTTTCCCACAGCTGGTATGACTGCCAGCACCCAAAGCACTATTTTGGACAACCTACCGAAGTGTGCACCTCGTGCATATTGATTAGAAGAGTCAGTGACAAAGGTCCAGCCTAGTCGATGAGGATTTGGGTGTGGCCAAATTGCCTTGGGTGAGGCAGAATTAGAGGAGTTTTGTAACTTTGACGATACAAAGATCATAGTGATGGAAACAGAGTTGATTGCTGTACAATGGACAAGTAAGCAATATTTAAATTTTATGCTTGCAGTTTTGGCACGCAGAATGGTTGAAAAATTAGATGTTTGTATGGGAGCTTATGTGGTTCTTCAAAGTGATTTTGTGTGAATGTATTTTGTGAAGAGGGATGGATACCTTAGATGCTTGTGATTAATGTCTGAACTTCATGAAAACATGCTTGCGAGTATGATGTGTTTGGCATTTGTGGAAAACTAACAAGCCAAAAGAGAATTGTGTCACAACTTGGCTTTGAAACAAGTTGATGAAGATTTGGTGGATTAAATTGTTGTTGAATGTGGGCAAAGCTAGAGGTTTTGTAGGGAGAAACATGGATTGTGACAAGTAACAGATGTGGTGTAAGGGTACTTCAAGTTTTTCCGACGAGGGCGCGTCGGGTTCTTTTAGTGGGGGGGTTTGTAACAATGTCAAATGTGCATGAGGTGCACACTTCGACAAGCTGTCTAAAACACTATTTTGGGTGCTGACAGTCATGCTAACAATGGAAAAAATCGGCAGCGTAAATTTGTGCAGCTATAGGTTCGTTAGGGAAAATTAGCAGCGCAGATTGTTTGACGAACATGGGTTGGATGCTGGACTATCCAGGCCAGGTAGGAAAATTTGTTAGGGGGTAGGCTGACAAAAACAGGGGCTGTCACGGACATTGGCAGCCTGCACACAGATGCGAATTCGGCAGCGCGCAACAGCTTATGCAGGTCATGATTTCGACTTGGCACGATCTGAAACTTGGACGAAGGACTGTCCAAGGTATGCAAGAGACACGACAACATCATGGACAACAAGGATGGGTAGTTACGCAAGTGGTTTTGGGCGGGTACACCATGATTATTAGTGGGGGAAGTTGTCCAAGAACATGGGGATGTGCTGGAAAATATGGGGGCATGGCTGAAAATACTCTCAACCCACAAAGATCATAGGGGATTATGGGAGAGAACTACCCACTACTTGTAAGATAATGGGGCCACTATATTCATGGGTGAACATGGTCGAGATGATGTCCCACTACCTCGTTAAATGTAGGAATGAAAGTTGTGCCTTGTAAATGCTTGTCTATAAATAGTTGTTGCAGCTCCTGGTTGTGAGGGGTGTAAGCTTGGTGTAGCACGCGTTCTTTATGCATAGCACATATACGAATTTGTGTATAATGTATTCCTTTGTTTATGAGATTAATAAAGGTTGGGAAAGAGTTCCTGTAAAGCTTGTTGTGCACTTTAATTAACTTATTTTACTTGTGTATTCCGCTTGTCTTTTAACTTGAGAAAGTGGGGAAAACCTTAGTTACTAGGCAAACACGAGTGGAATTGTTGAGGAAAGGTTGAGTTTAGTGGAGACTAGGTTGCCACATGGGTCTATTGTGGAGCAAAAAATTTACCCGGTGACAATTGGTATCAAAGCGCGGTTGCGTTCTTGGTAGGGTGACGAGACTGTGTTGTGGATAGATCGAATGACTGATTTGTTGAAGCTATCATTGGAATAATTTGTGAAATTGGTGGCTGAACTTTCTATGCCTAGAGCTATGGAGGCAATCTAAGAAAGACTGACTTGATTTGAAGAGTTGATAGGGCCAATTCTAGAGGATGAAGAACAACGCTTTATCAATGACAAGTTGAGGGAAGCCATTGAAAGTGTTGAACGGGTTGAAAGCTTGTACATTATTCTCGCGACTGAAACAAGTGAAAGGTTAGAGGCTATAGAGGAAGCAATTGACATCTTGAAAAAGGACATGGTTAACACTTTTGTTGGGACAAGTATTTCTAAGTCTAAGGTTTTGGAGCTGAAACCATTTGATAGGGCGTGAAGTTCCAAAGAGTTTGAGAACTTTTTTATGGTACATGGAACAATACTTTAGTATGGCTAAGATAAGTTTGGATGAGCAAGTGAACATTGCAGTGATGTATCTCATAAGAGATGCAAAGTTATGATGGCAGACAATGTCCAAGAAGGATCTTAATGCTAGAAAACCAAAAGTTAAGACATAAGAGATTCTAAAACGGGAGTTGGAAGAACAATTTCTTCCCAACAACACGTCCTGGATTGCGAGGGAAGACTTGAAGAAGTTGAGGCAAGATGGGTCGGTGCGGGAATATGTGAAGAAATTTAGTTCTTTAATTCGTGATATTGATAATATGTTCGAAGATGACAGGCTATTCAATTTTCTTTCAGGACTTCAACCATGGGCACAGATGGAATTGCGAAGGCAAAAGGTTTCAGACTTGTCATCAACTATTGCTGGTGCTGATGTGTTAGTAGATTTGAGGCCAAATGACAGCGATAAGAATGCTGAAAATACTAAAAATTCAAAAGTGAAGGCTAACGGTAAGGGTTTAAAATCAAATTTACAATGCTTTATTTGCAAGGGAAATCATTTTGCAAATGAGTGCCCGCTGAAAGCACAACTTAGTGCTATTTTCAAGGAAAAGGATGGGGAAGGAATGACATACGTAAATCTTATACGTGTGCTTAGCACTAAGTAGAAGAGTCAGTGACAAAGGGTCAGCCTAGTCGATGAGGATTTGGGTGTGGTCAAACTGCATTAGGCGAGGCAGAATTGGAGGAGTTTCGTAACTTTGATGATAGACAGATCATGGTGATGGAAACAGAGTTGATTGCTATACAATCGACAAGTAAACAATATTTAAATTTTATGCTTGCAGTTTTGGCAGGTAGAATGGTTGGAGAATTTGATGTTTGTTTGGGAGCTTATGTGGTTCTTCAAAGTGATTTTATGTGAATGTAATTTGTAAAGAGGGATGGATACATTGGATGCTTGTGATTAGTAACATGATAAATACATGATCCAATCCAAGGTCCGAGTTGTTGATTAGATTAACCAAAATTAATCCAAATTAACGACATTTCAATATTTTTTTTTTAAAAAAACAAGAAGTTAAAATAGTGTTGTATTAAAAAAAAATTAATTCAAATTGTATTTTGACCAGGTTAATTGGATTGCTAGTTGACTTGGAAGGTTGATCAAATCATATTATGTTAAACTCCTATCTGGTTTAATTTTAAATCTCGTTTGGGCAAGTTGTTGGGTCAATACATCTAAGAGTTGACTCATTAGACAGAAGTGGAATTAATAAATACTAGTAAATATTCATAAATAGATTTTTTTTATAGCTAGGTACACAAATATAGTGAAGAGTGTACGTAGGCTTTCTTTATTCACCTGATTTCACTTCTATCGGTATGAACATATTTTTTTTATTTTTTAGTATTACCATAATATTATTTTAACAATTAAATACTCGATCTAGTCTAATATTTATTTAATTGTATCCATCATATCGACACAAATCTTGTAATCTTGATATTGAAAGTCAAAGTAATGTGATTATAAAATATTAGAGGAAACCAAAAAAACTTCATTCACATGGTTGACTTGTCTACCTTACTAATATGTGAGATGATTTATTCGATATTTAATGTTAGCATACAAGAAACCAAATTAAACTATATTCATGATTATTACTATTGCGGGGCAATGTCGAGTGGCGTCGTTTCACCTCCTGTGATGATGTTAGGAAAAGAAAGAGTTTTAAGTATAATTAATAATAAAGTTATGATTATAAAGTTCAAAAATCATTATTTAATTTTATAGTTACTAAGAAATCTATGGTCTGTAAGAGTCCGGATAAAAGACTGGTTGTGCAAGACGAAAATGCATTACTTCTAGTGTCGACTGAACTAGACCATAAGTAACCTATTATCTATAACTCTATTGATATATTTCAGAGGTCAGAAAAGAATTACTGCAAATACCATTATTACTAATGAGGTTATCGATAGAACTAGACCATCAATATATTCTAGAAAGTTGAAAAATAATTATTGTAAATGTCTGTGACATGTTATATTTATTGATGAATATACTAACAGACAAATAATTAAAAACATCGATGATATTATATATAGTTTTCTTTTCAATTATATGTTAAATTTACTGGTGGAACTACCGATTGATTTGGGTGGGAACTGGGAAGGCATAGTATTTGTTGTAATCAAATAGATTTAAGAAGGGAATTGGCATTTTAGGCCATTTCGGCATACAGGGTCAATTGATGAAGCACCAGGCTGGAAACATTTGAACATGTACTGAACTTAAAGTAAAATTTTTCTAAGGAGGGCAAAACATGCATGTGCCTACGAACTTACGAGAGAACTGCAGATCAGAGAGCTCTCTTCTTTATACAAAAGGAAAGACAGAAATAAAAAAACAAAAAAACAACGTGCTGAATAGATGAAAATTGCATTTAATTTCTAAATTTCATGCAGCAGACGATCATTGGACTCCATCGATCCAGCTTCACTTGTTCATGCCAGTTGCATTCTTTACTCCTTCAACAGCTCCCTGTGCCTTTTCCCTCACCTGCTGACCAGCCTACACAAAGAAAGAACTATCAAAAAAAAAAAAAAACCCTACTGCAAACTCACTCGCTAAGAATATCTGTGCCAAAATATGTAACTAATTAACACTTAGAGTGTTGCAAATTTTATTCAACACTCTTTTTTTCCTTTCCTTTTTGGTTTATTATCATTCTTAAATCTTATGCACAATCCATTGTGCCATTGTGGTGAGAATGAATTCTCTAAAAAAGTACAGAACAAGAGAGATTGAACAAAAATATGTGAACCTCTTGCACTGATTCCTTTGCAGATTGAGCAGCATTGTCAGCTCTGTCCATCAAGTTGCTGGCCTTCTCCTGAAACAAACAAAATCGATATGCTATAGACCATTACACATTAATTTATATATAAAAACAAAAGCGAAATCGAGAAAGAAATTCATAAGCTAGTTAACCTGAGCTTGGCCTTTGGTCTCACCAGCTTGGTAGCTCATCTTCTGGGTGTTGTCAGCCATTTTTGGTTATTGATTTCTTTGAAAGATTGAGAGAACACAAATGAATTGAAAGCTAAAACACTTGTAAGATTGAAAACACAACTTTTGGTAATAAACATGAGCCATGGTTGCCGTAATTTATAGTGATTAAAACCAGGCCACTGCTTGACACGTAAAATGCTACGTGGAGTGCTGGCTGAAATGTGTAAATTACTTAGACTAACAAGTGTCAAGCTGTTATTGAGGTTGAGATTTTGGGGCCCTTGGACCAGGGCGTTAGATTTTTTTGTGTGCCAAGTTTTGACCGCTTCTATAGCGGAACAACAGGTTCGGGTTCTTTATAGATTGAATCCTGTTGATATTGTGAATAAAATTTATGTACCTGGAAGCCAAATATTGCACTGACTTCAACTTAGTCTCCTAACTATTCTCAATTTATTCTCCAAAAAAACAATTCCAATCACATTATCGAACAAACGTGAACAAATATTAGTTGAAGGGATGAAATTTATGTGGAATTTTTACAAGAGACAATAATGTAGTAATTGTTTTTATCAATGGAGTAAGGTCAAATTAGTCTAGAGGGTCGCACTACGTTGCAACGTGAATTAAAATCTTTTTGAACTTCAGGGGGACTATTTATTATTATTATTAAATTTAATTTAATATATCAAATTAAATTATATAAAAATTATCTAGATATAACCCAGTCTATTTGGGAAATAAAAAAAAAACCCAAATAATGATCAGTTAAAAACATGATTTGATTTTAAAAAAATCATCTTAGTTTTTTTTATATTGAGACGACGATATATTTGATCGATCCGGTCTTCACAAATTAACCTATCAAATTCACGATCCAGTGATGGACTCTACTGAATCTAAAAACATTATTTTTTAAAAACTAATTTTTAATTAATTATATGATAATAATAATAATAGACACTTGTAAAATTAAGCACAAATCAATGTTAAAATATTTGTTTGAGACTATAATAATCTCATATAAAGTAAATCAAATAATTTATGAAGGCAAATTTAAAATCAAGTAAAAAAATAACAAAAGAAAAGGAAAAATAAAAGAAGAAGAAATGCAAAAAGAAAAAACCACCTGCTTCTTTTTCTATATAAATAGTGAAGGAGTTCGTTGCCTCTAAAGTTTTTTATTATACAAAGTACTAGATGGCATGTCCATGCGCTACCGCGAGCTTATGAAACAAATATGCTTGATGGTATTATAATTGCAAATTAGTGCTAGATAAGTAATAGAAACTAAAGGTGTGATGGAGCCAATATTCCATGACGGAAAAAAAGTTGTGTTGGTGATAAAAAAAACTTAGAGACTGAATAGAATGATTTGCAGCAATCCACAATGTTTTATGAGGAAAGATACAATGTTTTTCCTACATGATTTAGCTTTTTTGTTAATAAAAAGAAAAAAATTACAAAGTTAACTTCTCTACTAGCTCAATATTAAAAAAAGTTAACAAATATAAATTTAGAAAAAAAAATTATGAGGGGAAACACTGTAGCAATCCATATTGTTTTGTGAGGAAAGCTACAGTGTTTTCCCCGCATAATTTAGCTTTATTATACAAAGATAATTTTGAAAAAAATCATAATAAAAAACAAAAAAAAAAAGCCAAGTGGGGAAACACTGCAGCAATTCATAATATTTTAAAGAAAAAAAATTACAAAGCTAAATTCTCAACTAGCTCAATATTAAAAAAATAAAATCGATAAAGATAATTTTGAAAAAAATCATAAAAAAAACCATGTTGGAAACACTGTAGCAATCCATAGTGTTTTATGAGGAAAGCTATAGTGCTTCCCCACATGATTTAGCTTTACTTATAATTGTAATTCTCAACCAACTCAATATTAAAAAAATAAAATCAACAAAGACAATTTTGAAAACATCATAAGAAAAAAAACTATGTGGGAAGACATTGTAGCAATCCACAGTGTTTTATGAGGAAAGCTACAGTGCTTTCCCCACATGATTTAGCTTTATTGTAATTGTAATTCTCAACCAACTCAATATTAAAAAAATAAAATCGACAAAGACAATTTAAAAAAAAATCATAACAAAAACAAACCATGTGGAACCTTTATTTATAGGTAAAGTGGTTTGGTCCCCAAAACACATTGGTACCTCAACTCTTTTTTTTTTTGTATTTTGAATTTATTTTGAAAAAAAATAATATCAACGTCGACTCAACAAGAAAAATCAGTGATTATAAAATTAATGTGTTAAAAGTTGAACGAGTTCAAAATACCTTTGAAAATTTAAATTCTCTTGAGATAATGTTGAAAATGCTAAAAATGATGGAAATATATCAAGAATGCATTTTTTTTTGGGGTTTTCATTGTTTTTTTCTATTTTTGGTTTTTTTTCAAATATTTATCAAACATTGGGACAAAAATTGGGTAGCAACACCAAACACAAAAAATCTATTTGATGTTTCTTTAAAACAAACTTGTTCTAAAAATAATTCAAGTGATTCCCATGGGCATGTTTGAAAGTCTTTGTTTTGTTGTTTTTGGTAGAAGAGTTAAATGACGTTTTATTGGTCAAAATAGTTCAAGATTTAATTTCAAGGTTTCAGATAACTGGTCTTTAAAGCATTCATTTTATTTTTATGAATAATGGAAAATGTTTCACATGGAAAAACATTGTCTATCGATCTAGATTGTCTGCCTCTGATCAGAAAAAGCTTGAATGAGCACGTAATGTAGGTTTGAGCACTTGGTTATGAAGTAAAAGGATATTTATAAGCTCAAAAGGTGTTTAAAAAATTTCAAGACTAAGGATCATTAGTGCTTGTTTCTTAACCTCGTTTTGGTCCATAGATTTCTGGACCTTGGAATTTATTTGCAAAATGGTCCATTGTGCCCCTCGGTGTCAGACTTGGGCGTTTTCTCTTTCTTTATCTGGTTCTAAGCATCATTATATAAGTTATTTTTGTGGAATGCTCAAACCCTTTGGATTCTTTCATGCCCCTCAGCTTTGTTTGGGCATCTTTAATCATTGAAGTTCTTTTTACATGTTTCTCGCACTTGCCTCCCATTGTGGGTGTGATCCTAGCCATGATTATTTTTCAAGAAAAACATATCAAGCTCAATGGGGATTACAAAAGGTATATTTTAGTCTTGTGAGAGGATTATCAAAGATGGTTTTTCCTCATTTTAAACCCATGCACTTATGATCGGTAAGCCATGCTATCTTTCATGCGAACATGCAAAATGCTTTCTCATTATTCATTTAGCTAAAACTCAGCTTTGTAGTCATCTCATGGTGTTTGGGTTACTCTTCAGGTTTTTCTAGGTGTATGGTCACCTTTCTAAGAGATCACCTGAATATCTAAAACTTATTTGTTAGAACAAACACCAATTTAATTTCTGTTTTTGTACTAAAGCTTTGATTTCCCAAAAATCCTTGTGAAAACTTGAGATCATACATAGATTGTTTGGGGAAAAAAAGAAACATATCAAAGAAATATTAAAGAATTCTTGTTGCAGTGGTTTTATGAGTAAAATGTATGCTCATCTAGGTGTGTTATTTGCATGAAACAAAAATAAAAATAAAGGAACATCATGAACACGAGAAAATACATGATGTTATTAAAAAGAAAAGCTTAATTGACAGAGAAAGTCTTGTGGCATTATGAGCCAAATTCATGACAAGACTAAAACAAGTTGAAAGATGACAAAAGCAAAATAAATCTGCAAACATGATCAGACAGAGGTAGTTATTTTTTTTTTAACACAATAGGAGCAGGCTCCATTTTCCAACTCTGGTACACTTCCTCTTAGGCTAGTTTCCTTATAAAAGCTCTTGTAAGGACCTTATCAATGGTGTAGATAAAAAATTATGGTAGATACCTGTTTGAATTCGAGTTCCTCAAAAATTCATGTTGCCTTCTTCACACCATGCTCTTACCATCGACACTTTTAAATTCCCTAGGCATTCCGCCTCTAGTACATTTACCGATCCACTACCTGAAGCATGATTGGGTAAGGCGTTCGTACTCATGTTTGGATTTTCTTCGAATGTTATACAAGCAGCTTTAATCAACTGCATGAGCTTCTTCTTGAAAGCATTGCAAGTGTGAATGTTATGTCCTGCAACACCAGTATGGTACTTTCATGTTAGGTCTGACTTGTACCAGTTGGGGTATGGTGGCTACAAAGGTGCCAAGGGTTCGGGAGCTACATGTGCAATGCTCAGTAGCTTTTGATACATCTTGTTTAGGGGTAGTATTTCCTGGACTCTTTGGTAGTTCTTCTTCGGGAAATTTTCAGTTTGGTTTTTGGCTTTGAGGGTTTGGGGCATAGGTTTTCTGGTAGGAAATGAGGAGTTAAAGTTATTATTGGCAATTTGGGATAGAGGGGATGAAGTGTGGTAGTTTTGGAATTGGTTTTTCCTACCCCTGTATCGACCTTTAACATGGTGAACCTCTTTCTTTTTCCCTTCAAAACCCTTTTTCTCGGTGGGCATGGCAATTCTACCATTCATGACTCCTTACTCTATGTGTTCAGCTGTTGCCACAACGTCAGTGAATTGTTGTGCTGAACAACCCATCACATGCTCGTAGTACAACACCTTGAGTGTGTTAGCAAATAGAGTGACCATTTCTTTATCCAAGAGTGAAGGATGCACCTATACCGCTAGATCTCTCCATCTTTGAGCATATTCCCTTATACTTTCTTTATCCCTTTTTTTTTCCATGTTAGACAAGCTGGTTCTGTCGGGAGTAATGTCCATGTGTACATTAACTGTTTGATAAAAGCATCTACCAGATTTTTCCAGGTTATTTCTTCGGGTTGAGTTGCCGTTTGATTTTGAACAAAAATGGTAGGTCTATTAGAAGGACCCTTACTAGAGGCATTCCTTAGTGTTTGCTCGAGTAAGCTGGTGATCAGGTAAGCCACACTAGCCTTTAGAGACTCCAACTTTTCTTGAGAATAAGCATCACGACGAGCGCGCTCTTCATCTTCCATGTTTCTCGCTCGGAGTTGGGTGTTATAGACTTTGTGGATTAGAGCTTTCTAGGGACCTATATTTCGACCTGGTGCATGCATGCATGTTATTTACAGTAAAAGAATGTATGTGTATGGATGCACATCGGGTATAGATGGTAAGAACCCATAGCCTGAACATCTCAGATTCCTTTTAGGAAAGCCATGTCTTTAGTAAAGTTCAATTTAGTCATTCATTGTAGATAACATGCATGCATGTATTTACAATGAATGAATGTATGTGTATGGATGCACATCGGGTATGGATGGTAAAAACCCATAGTCTGAACATCTCAGACTCTTTTTAGGAAAGCCATGACTTTGGTAAAGTTCAATTTAGTCCTTCGATTTGTGATTTCTCTCAATTACACCTCTAATTGACCATAAACTTTTAATTTTGTGCAATTTTACCCCTAACAAACTTCAATGTCAACCCTGAATTTCAGCGCCTTTTTTATTTTGGTCCTTGGTCATGAATTTCTTCAATTTGACCATCAATTGACCGTTAAACTTTTAATTTTCTTAAATTTCACCCCTGATTTCAATCAATTAAGCCTCCATAGTTTAGTGCCTTTTTCAAAATGGTTTTTGGCTGCAAATTTCTTCAATTTAGCCCTTAATTGACCATAAAACTTTAATTTTCTTGTGATTTTACTCGTGATTTGAATCAATTGACTTTGTAAAAATTACATTTGGTCACCTAAAATTCCAATATTCTCAATTAAGCCTAAATTGGGCTCCCAACTTATTTTTTCCCCAATTAAGCCCTCAATAAAATTAATTTGACCCATTTAAAGTATAATTAAGCCCCTGCACCTCATTAAATCCTTCAATTAATTCTTAAACATAAAACTTTAATTTGACTCATAATTAAATCAAATTAGCCTATTAAAAATTTAATTATGTCTTTAGGCTTAATTTTTATGTAGATTTATCCAATAATAATATAATTTGACATTGAATCTGCATTGTTTCTCTAGTTTTTTGTATGATGGGGTACAATTAGGCTCCAGATCTTATCCAAAATTACAACTTGATTTTTCTACATTCGAAATCCTTTCTCAGCGAGTTTTTTCCACGTCGTCAGTCTTTTTACTATTATTATTTTATTTTTTATTTTTATTTTGAAAAGAAAAAAATGTGAATTTAGAAAATAACCCAAAAATAGGTTATGACAATTAAATGCATTATTAATTTATAAATTAGAATTAAGAGTAATTTTAAATGATTAATCAATCAAATCAATAATGTAAATATGTTAAATATTTCTTAAAGAAGGCATGAAACGAATTGAAAAACAAAAATTCTAGCAAAAAGACACAATATTGGGGCATTTATCCTATACGTGTGCAAATGAAAATCAGCTTAGAGAGAATAAGGGCTTAGATTCTTAGAATTATAATAACTGGAGCACAAAATGTTAAAACCCAATACAAAATTTAGAAAAAACTAGTTTCATCAATGGGCTAATTTACTTTAATAAAAAAAATATTAAAAAAGATATCATGTTAAACCCACCACCAAGGGGTGAGAGTTATTTCTTTGGTCTAAATACAGACGATAATGAATTCCATGCAGTGAAGATCATTAAACATGGACGTGATCAAGTGTTCTTGCATGTTTCATGATAAAGCATGATAATCTGAAAACAAAAGTTTCATACAAATAATATCCAACATTTTTGCGTAAGTTGTACTGTTCTTGTTTTGCTATACTAATTAAAATCCCCAATAATCCAACATTTTTTTTTATTGCTATTTTTAATATATCATTCAACTAATTATTAACAATTTTACTATACAGCATATAGAAGAATGTTTTGTTCCCTACCTTGAGCATCCTTGAAATGGAACTGTTTTCAACCAAGGGACTGTTATATATATATAAAGAAAAAGAAAAGTAACCTATAAAATGAAAGAATAAATTACTTGTTCAATATGTTTTTTTTGTAAATATTTTTAAAATATTACTGATGGGTTACCAATAACACAACTATATCGGTATATTTCAGAGGTCGGAAAAAGAATTACTGCAAATACTACTATTACTGATGGGGTTATCGACAGAATTAACTAGATTGTTGATTTATTCTAGAAAATTAAAAAATAATTACTGTAAATATCACTGAAAATGGTAATACACCAACATAATTATGAAAGGTATTTTGTCGGTGATATATTATATTTACCGATGAATATACATACAGACAAATAATTAAAAATATCAATAATATTAAATACTGTTTTCTTCTCAATAATATATTAAATTTATTGATGATGATTTGGGTGGGAAGGCATAATATTTGTTGTAATCAAATAGATTTAATAAGGGAAATGGCATTTTAGGCCATTTGGACATCTACGGTCAATTGATGAAGCACAGCTGGAAAAATTTGAACGTGTACTGAACTGAAAGTAAAAATTTTCTAACGAGAAAACCCCGCAGATCAGAGAGCTCTCTTCTTTATACAAAAGGAAAGACAGAAAAAAAAAAAAAAAAAAAACAAAGTGCTGAATAGATGAATATTGCATTTAATTTCTAAATTCCACGCAGCAGACGATCATTGGACTCCATCGATCAAGCTTCACTTGTTCATGCCAGTTGCATTCTTTACTCCTTCAACAGCTTCCTGTGCCTTAGCCCTCACCTGCTGACCAGCCTACACAAAGAAGGAACTATCAAAATTAAAAAAAAAAACACTACTGCAAACTCACTCGCTAAGAATATCTGTGCCAAAATATACAACTAATTATTAACACTTAGAGTGTTGCGAATTTTATTCATGAGTGCTCCTCACTCTTTTTTGCCTTTTCTTTTTGGTTTATTGTCATTCTTAAATCTTATGCACAATCCATTGTGCCATTGTGGTGAGAATGAATTCTCTAAAAAAGTACAGAACAAGAGAGATTGAACAAAAATATGTGAACCTCTTGCACTGATTCCTTTGCAGATTGAGCAGCATTGTCAGCTCTGTCCATCAAGTTGCTGGCCTTCTCCTGAAACAAACAAAATCGATATGCTATAGACCATTACACATTAATTTATATATAAAAACAAAAGCGAAATCGAGAAAGAAATTCATAAGCTAGTTAACCTGAGCTTGGCCTTTGGTCTCACCAGCTTGGTAGCTCATCTTCTGGGTGTTGTCAGCCATTTTTGGTTATTGATTTCTTTGAAAGATTTGAGAGAACA
>Ga0307510_10004885_pt1 | contig 15855 bp, 19 predicted proteins | sample 12_EM_MG_FD_207224 | JGI IMG/M metagenome (GOLD analysis project Ga0307510, IMG submission 207224) | Populus trichocarpa ectomycorrhiza microbial communities from riparian zone in the Pacific Northwest, United States - 12_EM | ecosystem: Host-associated > Plants > Roots > Unclassified | place...
ATGTGAGGACCGGTTTTTATCTCAATAGTGGCCTGGCGGTGACACCCTTGCCAGAACGATAATCGACGTCTCACCACCATCCACCGCCCCACGGCCCATCACCACAGTTGTCGGCCAGTACGTGTTCTTTTCACGACTCCCTCCTACTCAGGACCGATTGCCAAGTCTCTTTCACAGTTCGACCCAGGAGTTCGGATGCAACCCAAGCTTTTCGGATCTGGGTCATGCCCGGGGTGAATCAAGCATCGGGTTTAATCTCACCACTCGAAGGCCTGATCCTCCCCCATCTCTTGTGTCGCAATATGGGGCTGCCGAAGATACAGTCATGAAATTACGGACAGAAAGGCAGACGTTGCAGCTCCAGCTTTCTTCTTTACAGCACCACCTTTCCCTCCATAAATCACAGATCGAACACGCTCAAGATCCGAAGAGGGAAACAGAATACAGGGTGGATGCCTACCGCAAAAAGCTTCGTCTTCTCGGAGAACGTCGCAAGTCCCTCGTCGCATCGCATTCTACCTCAGCTCGTGGCCAGTATGCCAAAGAATACCGAATACTCTTTGCAGAACATATTCGCCTTGAAGACCAGCTCCGCCAAATTACTGCCTCTCGTGTGGTAGCGCGCTACACCCTTCAAAAGCTCATCATAGATGTCGCATATTCGCACAACAGTACTCCACCCCCAGTAGTAAGTGGACTCCCTTATCCCTCACCACTTAGCCTTTTTACCTTGCTCGTAGACAGCAAACCCCATACCCAAGCGTTCTGGTGCTCCTTCCACAGACTTGACGATTCCCGTGTGTTGTCTCCCCCCACCGCTGTATGCTCGACACCCTGATACTATATTTACAGGTCTATTCAGCTCTTCATCGCGAGGTCTGGCCATCCGGATCAGTCGACCTAGTGCGCTCGCAATTCATTTTTGTTGTTGTAATCTCAACGCCGCATACAGATGGAGGAGGCTGCCGCTGAGCGAGCCGATAATCCCACTCCTGTATGTTTTACTTCAGCACTATTCATACATTCCTGATGTTTGCTCTCGCAGGTGGATGTCGCTGCCCCCAAGGTTTTCGCCACCTCCCTCGCCACCCAGATGGATCACGTATGCTTCTCCATCCACCTCTGCTGTGCCCCCAATCCCTTGACACTTCGTTCACAGGCTGTCGAAAGTGTGCTCAACCGTTGGAGCGTCAAGGTTGTGGAACCGGCAAGCCAAGTACCCGTTTCTCCCTTGCCACCCCTTTCTGAGCCCACTGTGCAGATGGCAGGTGTTGTTGATTCGTGCCACGATACCCCCTACCCGGTCCCAAATAGCCCTGTACGTCTGAATCGCCAGCATTTCCTATTCATCCTGCTGATAACCCCAGGCGAGCGTTACTTCGATTGCTGCTTCTTCTCGTCTCACAGATTTCGTACGTTCCCATCCTTTCCACACCTTCAGCGTACTAAAATTGTAACTTTAGATGTCCCATATTCTTGAAGTTCTTCCTCCGCCTGACCTCTCCTACCCGCCCGACGAACTCGACCTGGATCAGCCGGTCCTCACCTGGGAAACAAGCTACATGAGGACACAGATCCCAGAGGATGACCCACCCATCGAGCCTCAGGATTCTAACGGGGAGCTTACGACTTTACACGCCATCGTGGACCGGTTTATCCAAGAGAAAGATGGCCACCGTATCTGCACCATGTGTAGGTATGTATGGCCCTCTCGGTTTCCTGGGTCGATACTGAAGGTTTGATTGTCAAGTGACATCGTTAAAGTCCCGGCCGTTGTTAGATCGGATGACCTAGGAGTGCTGTTAGACCATTTACAAAAAGCCCACCCTCGGGGCTAGGGCAAGCAGGCTGCATCTAAAGCTACCGTAGATTTCTTTGACAAACATGTGTACGCCTCATGTAGAATATCTTAATTTTCGTGAGAAAACCTTCTTGACTCCCTTCTTTTCCTACCTGATGGTCACCCACAAGTACGAATACGTGGAAACACTCCTCGGACACACCAGTTCAATTACAGTTCTTCTTTTCTCCCCCGACGGCGAATATCTTGCTAGCGGCTGCGAGAGTGGAGTCGTTCTTGTAACTGCCACTGACCCCTGGAAGACCGTGAAGAAACTAGTGAATGTCTCGCCCGTAACAGCGATTCTATGGGATCCCACATTTCCGATGACAATAGTTTGCGGATTTGCCAGTGGGGCCATAGTCACTGTTCATATTGGCGACAGCGATACGGTGAGAAGATTTTTCATAAAGACAATTCTCGAGTGCTAACAACTTACCAAGGAGGACGCGGAGCATAGAGTTTGGGCGGATACGTTCGATGGTTCGATCCATTGCATCTCTATCGACAATCTCAGCCGGACGTTGGCGGTTGGTCATGGTCGCGAGGTGACCCTTCTCAACCAAAAGACATTGTGTATGTTCCATTGCGTTCGTGACGTCCATGCCAATCTTGAAAGATGGTCTAGCGCATTGGGAAAACATTCGAACGTTGCCAAGCCCTCCAGAATTCACCACAGGCCTTCCAACCCCCAGCCCGCGAGCCTTGCACTTCACGACACAAGATCATCTCGTTGGTGTATTCTTGGACCATGGCATCGTGTAAGCCGTCTTTCGTGTACCCCGCGGGAACCGTCCTAACCAACCAACAGGTGTTGGGATCTATCTTCAATGGCTATCTTATGGAATATCGTACCACGATCTTGCAGCATGTGGGTACTCCAGAGTGTAATTGCCTGATCAAGTTACCGATTTCGCGCGTAGCGGTTGGTCTGCAATCTCGCCAGGGGGGAAGCACCTTGTTGTCTCGAACTTGTTTGACGGCCTCGATTTCTACTCCATCGCAGATCACGCTCTCAGCCACTCAGTACCTTGCCCAATCAACCAACAGAAGAACACTCCAGTTCCCGTCCTATTTAACGGTGACGGGAGTACAATTATCGTAGGTGGGACATCTGGGAGTGTGAGGGTGATGGATTCCAGTTCTTGCGAGACTCTCCAGGTACTATCCCACGATGGTCAGTTGTTTGCTTTTTCGTGATGTTTTTACTCGCACTTAAGAGCCGGCGTACACAGGGGATCTTATTCAGGCTATTGTACGTATAGATGTCCAGCTAAATAACCTAACTTACATCCAACAGGACTCGTGCACAAACCAAGAGGGTATTCAAGTCATAGCGGCCGGTGTTTCGGAACTCGGGGCTGAAACCACCATTAAGATCTGGGCATCCAGGCCAGTCCCAGCACCACTGTTGTCACCTCCAACGCCCCTTATCCACGAACCCAAGCCGGTAGATATAAATGCCATTTGGCCCCCTTAATATCGAGCCCTATTGACCGCTTCTCCTCGCAGCTGCCCCCCAGGCGATCGCTTATGCTTAGCCTCTTCGTTGGATTGCTCTCGTTGTGTGGCTTTTTTGTAATAACTCGCAGCAATTTGTGGGCTCATGGGTGGAGGAAATTCTTGGCGCAGCTCACAAAGTATGCCGAGACAAATGTGTAAACTATTATTACAGGCATCGTATTTATGTAACGATATCGGGATCCAGATCCCAGATCTCGGAGTTCGTGGTGGGCTGAAGTTCGAGTCACGCAGGCGATTGGCGCCGGAAGTACCGCCAGGGGACGGCCACCGCCAAACATCGGCGTCCATGGGATTGAATATTGAAAGAGAAACAAGGTTAAAAGCGACACGAACTACACATTATAAATTGGACGACGCGCAAGTGTGGAAGATGGGTAACTGCTGGGCGATCTACAGGGCTGGAACGATTATAATGCGAGGACTACAAGGAGGGTGGCGTCTCTCTCGGCGAATATGAGAGTTTGGAACAAAGATTAGATGTGGAGAATGTAAGGATCGTAAGATCTGTTTGGTGGAATCGTGAATCTAGAGAGGCGAGTGTCAACCTTTTGCGCAGCGCGTGGAGATAGTATGAAGAATACACACAGATCATATGGGCGTGAGGAACAGGTGAGAACGTGATCAGCAGTATTATAGCCTCGAACCGAAACTCCACCCACCGTTCAGAAATCCTCATCCGACACCTCCCCACCTACTAGCTGGGGGTCCCCGGCATACATATGTGCGAACACGTTGGTATCGAACCCTTCAGAGACAGGGGTTGGAAGTTCCCGATTTTGGGCTCGTAAGACGAGGGAGGTGATGCTTTGTACTCCAAATTCACGCTTTGGCTCGTGTCTGGAGATAGTACGGCATTCTGGACATGCACGTCCATTACTGTTGAAATTCGTCACAAGACATGGCCCACAGAAAACGTGTCTACAGTCGAGACTTGTACAGGCATTAGCGTTGTGGTTGGGGCCGAACAGGGGATGGCTGACGGCATCCATGAACTTACCTGTATGGGATCGCATAGGTTTCAAGACAGATCCCACATTGGAGATTTTCGGCTAATCCTGCCAAAAGCTGGGGAGAGAATGTGAGATGGATTAGCTGTGAGGGGGTCGTGGACGTACATCATGTGAGACGAGAGCAGTGGCATCAGTGGTTTGCGGTTCGATGTTGTAAAGCTGATGTTCCAATTCCTCAAGGCGAGCCTCTGCTTCACGAGTCCGATGCTCGGATTCTTCTAGCCGAACCTCTGCCTCTTCAGCCCTTCGTTCGGCGGTTTGAGCACGGACCTCGTAAGCTTGAGACAGCTGTTCTGCAAGTAGAATTTGACGTTCCGTATCCTGATTTATGGTGGCCAACTGCGCATTGAAGTTCTCGTGGAGGGCATTGAGACGCTCCGCCAAAGCAGTGGCCACAGCAGTTGATTTGAGATGCTGTTCTCTGAGTTTTGTGAAACCCATCTTCAGCAGATGGCGGTTCTGTAGGACTTGTGAGTTCGCGGACTTGTGAGGGTAGACGGCATTCACTCTACCTCTTTCAACTCCTTTTTCTCCAAGTCCTCGACGCGGTTAGACGCAACATGGGGTGGTCCTCCGGGGGCGCCAGGGGAACCGCCGGCATCAGCGGTACCTGCTTCGTATCTTCTCGGCGGTTGGGCTTGTCTAGCAGCCATTTTGGCTGGAAGCTTGGCTAAGAACGACGGCTGGGGAGAATAGCTGAGTAGGGTAGGAGGTGGGAGGGGATGAGATGAGATAGAAAACGGGTGAGGAGGTCGGGTTCTTAAACGTTCTTGGGGGTGGCCATGGGTTGCATGGCGATGGATGGATGCCTTGCATGGCTTGCCCACATTTGATGCCATCAGGCCGTTTATCGATATCGTGACTCGGTGGACGTCTTGGCCGATGTTCGATCCAAGTCGCATAGAATCGTTGCACACGGTATATCTCAGGCGGTACTTCGGCATGTTTTCTCAAATCTGTCTCTCCTCATGAGGAAAAATCTCTGCGACTAGGCGATGCTAATTGATGCGTTCTACGGTGCGTTTAGCTTCTGCTCACTCAGTGAGAGTTGTGATCCGGCATCGGGTCAACGACAACCTCCTTCGGACGGTGGGTGTCGTCACCTCTTACATTATCAACGGCACCGACCGCCACGTTCCCGGGCTAGGCCCAGACTTTTCGGGGGGTATTGAGCAGCAGAGTGTTAAATAAACGTGGGCAATAAACAAACTGGGCCCCCTGTTTTCGTACCCGTTCCGAGACATGACGGTACGTCGTTCCTACTAAGCTGAATCATCGTGATGTGTGGAAGATGGGTAACTGCTGGGCAATCTACAGGGCTGGAGTAATTATAATGCGAACAGGAAGCATATCAGGAAGGGGGCGCAAAGCAGATGTGGACAGAGACTACAAGGAGGGTGGCGTCTCTCTTGGCGAATATGAGACTCTGGAACAAAGATTAGATGTGGAGAATGTAAGGATCGTAAGATCTGTTTGGTGGAACCATGAATCTAGGGAGGCGAGTGTCAACCATTTGCGCGGCGCGTGAAGATATGAAGAATACACACAGATCATATGGGCGTGAGGAACAGGTGAGAACGTGGTTTGCAGTAAGTCCGAACAAAGGATTTGTAGTATCAGGGGGATAAGCACTCGAGCAAGATTACAGCGAAGTGCCTACCTCAACAAAGATAGTTATTTTACAGTATGCCACGAGAGGGAACAGCTGCCGACTTCGGTGATTTCAACGCGAGCTCGAACACGACACACCTGCAAACGTGCACGTCAGCAACCGGAGTCAAGGGTGGAAACCCGCCCGGACATACGGTATCCGCAACCTCTACTTTTCGGAAATCCACCAGGATGTCACCGTTCGGTCCCCTGGTGATTGAACCAATCTCACCGAACAACTAGAAAGCGAAAATAAGGGATGTTTTGTATAGCTGGAAGAAAAGACGCACTTCGCACCAGCGCTTTGCCGCTTGATAACGACAGTGATCATCCAGGGGAATCCCTCCAATGACAAGCCGTTTCCTTCTGCCCCTCGGTGGACCTCCTGAGAAATTGCGGCTAGAGAGTTTTATCAAGAACGGAACCATGATGGTACTTCTCGATGGTTGCGATACCAGCCTGGTGGACCCAGGGGGGTCATTCATGTGCGTGGCAGATGGCGGGATGCTCCATGAACTTCGGGAAATCTTAGCAAATCCCGAAGTGAATCGGACAAAGTTGTGAGTTCCCGTGGTGTCGAACAACGCCGTCGCCTCCAGCGAAGGCCGGCTTGGAGAATACGAATCGGTTGAAGAGTGTGACTTAAATGCTTCAGGTTTGGAGATAAGCGGGGAATGTCTAGGATGGGGTCCGGCCTCAAGTTCAGAGGCGGGGAGGGCGTAACTAGAGGAGGGAGGGTCCAGGGGGGAGGGTGCCTCTGAAATGTCCCATCACACTCGGGCGCTAGAGCTTGGGGAAGGGTTTCGTCGGACTTTTCGGGGGGTATTGAGAAGCGGAGTGTTAAATAAACGTGGGCAATAGACAAACTGGGCCCCCTGTTTTCGTACCCGTTCCGAGACATGATGGTACGTCGTTCCTACTAAGCTGAATCATCGTTGGGTAGAGGTTGCCGCTAGACATCTTCCAATCTGCACTCAGGAATCGCAGGGTTTCCTCGCTTTGAATCAGCGTATCCGGGCCTGGGATCTGACGACAGGGGCCCACCCACGATTACTTAGGCCGGAATCCAGCCTCGAGATCAGAGGCGGGAAGGGCACAATTCTGAGGGGGGGTACAGGGCAAACGATTACTCAAGTACTCGAATCCAAACCCCTTGGCGCTCGCAACATAATCGACAAACGTGCCCAGTCATTCCCGGGACTGAAAGTCCTGGGTCTTATATTTTTTGGGGACCTGTGTTCATGTAGTGTATTTGAACCTCGCCATATCAGCTTGCACTACGTGTTCTTAAATGAGGTGTGGCACGCGCCAGTCCGGCGCTGACAAGTTTACAAAATCATGAATAGAACTGAATGTGTGGGAATTCCGCGTGGAGTCAAAAATTGGCAGGGGGTTGCCGGTCCCCATATTTTTTTGTTCACCCTGCAAAAAACGCAAAAAAGCGGGCAGTCACGTGGCCCGTTCTCACGATCAGTTAAACGATTCGGATTCATTGGGGGTGCGGGTTCCTCCATTTCTGCTGGGCGATGCAATTTTATTGGCGGGATTACAGATTAATCCGAATCGTTTAACTTCTGTCTATTTAGAATTTCTTAGAACTCGTTCTCAGAGGCTGGGGTGAGACTCGGCTCGCTGCCCACCGTAGCAGAGACCCTTAACAGACCTCGACTGTCACGTGTCACAATGTGACACCCCTACGGGGCTGAGATCACCGTGGAAAGGAGCTTATTTCGCGATCTCGTGAATAAGCGCATATAACATAGGTCATGATTTTGTATAACTACGACTCTAGATAATATCATATCCACCGTGGGGGGTGCCATTCAAAGTGTACCGCCGTTCAGCCTCATCGCGACGTCGACACGACCACGACATCATTTTTATTTTTATTTTGAACTCAGGATCCGATCGCGCGGTCTCTTTCCAGCTCTTTCTCCCAACTCCGGCCCAGACCCTCCCATCGAGCATGGCTCCGCGTGGTCTCCTATGCCCAATTCACGGCGGCTGATTCAGACAGCGGAAGTTTCTCTGGCCCTGTGGCCGGGCGACTACCCCGTTGCTCTCGTTTTAGCTGCCTGCGGAATGGCGCATCTAGGTACGACAACCCCCCCCCTCCCGAGTAGTTGCACCCCACCGCTCCCCCCAACCCCCCTCCCGTCTCCCGAACTCCCCACGACACCTCCAAGGCTTATCCTTGAATGGCGAAAGTAACCGCTCTTCGTTTCGCCCTGAGCAACGGTCGATCTCCCGTCCCGTTAGCGGCAACTTTAGTGCCGAACAAGTTCAGCGCAATCGTGCAGTTAATGTAGTATGGTGCTTGATGAAAAATTGGACGTGAAGATATATAGTAAGTGTCGGCCACTACTATAACTTGATGGGTGTTTCTGACAATCGCCAGACAGATGCAGCCTAATTTCAAACTTCTGATGGTCTCCTTCCTGCCCCGCGAAGCTCTCTACCTTTTCCGTGGCACTGGACCTTGTTTCTTTGCCGCAAAATGCACGTAATCGCAAGAGGTGTTCTGAACGGCCCCAGATGCGACCTTCTCGTGAGGTCAGCGCTCTCCACCGTCAAGACCGTCACCCGCTATACCGCCATTGAACTTAGCAAGCGATCTGTTGCTGTTGCTGAGAGACCGCCCCCATGCGCGAGTAAAATTTCGCCTTCCCTGCCCAGAACAGGACCACGGTCTGTATATCCTCGCAATTCTATGACAGGCGTAGTCTGTACTCTTTCAATCTTCCCCATATTCAGCCCGTATCAACCCTCTGGTTTCTCCTCATTGACCAGCCCTCGACACCAATCCGTCCCTGCCACTCTTCAACTCTCTCGCATCTCGTTTATTTGACTTCCACTTCTCCAAGAATGCGAGAAATCATGACCATGGGCGGTGGCCTAGAACGTCTCGCTCGTGTCCTTCACGACTACTCCATTTATCTCACCCCTCCAGAGAAACCCGCTTTCATCTACGGACTGTCTCCTCCCAATTCTCATCCACCCAAACCAGCCCTGTGGTTCAATCCAAAGACCTTCGACATGCAAGCCACGTATCATTTCTCTTTCGCTTTCCAGTGCGTCTTCAACATCGGTTTCAGGGAAAGCGAACATGTCCGGAGCCGCGTTATCCGAGCCGACACTTTGGACGCCGCCGGCTGTATCCTCGAGGCCTGGATCGCAGATAAGGGTTTCGCCATTGGGCATAGCTCTAGCGCAAACGATATGCCTCGCGAAACCCGAGAACAACGACCCACCTGACGCCAAGCCCAGGCTGAACAACACTAGAGATGCTAGGCTGCTCAATTATCTCGCGCCCTCCAGCGCCAGACTGTGCTGGCGACTTCGGCCGCTATGGCCGTTCCACCCCCGCCGTAATCCACTTACGTACGTTGCTCAAGTAAGTCTTTATTTGTATGGTCACCCAATCAATGGTTACTCATCACCCACTCGCCAAGGATGAGCCCATGGCTGGCGCAACCCAGGATCCGCCTTCATCCGCTGCCTCAGTCAATTCTACAACCTCCCTCGAAACCTCTTTGGAGAGTACACTAGTTCGTTCAGCCGGAACATTCACCGTTTCCGCCCGTGAACACAGTAGAACAGCCATTGCCCGACCTTGCTGGGATTCAACACCAACACGGGGGGCGGAAGGCACGGGGTCTACCTCTGCTGGCAACTCGCGGCCAGAAACAGGGACTGAGGATGGCGGAGATGTCAAAATGGACTATGACTGGGCAGACACCTCTCCCGAACGTACGGGAAACCCTCCTCGGACTTCACATACAAGGCAGGCAGATAGTATCGTTACCGGCTCCCTCTCACCACCACCACCAGGGTATCCCTCGAAGTAAACTCTGGCGCTTACATCATTATCAATAACGACCCAACCCATGGCCCTAATGAAGTGAGAGTCGAGGATGACATTGTTTCCCTCGAGCCCAACGGTAATCCCGCCATGTACTCCTCCCGGCGCTCCAGGTGCTATCAAAGGTGCTGCGCCCATGGCAGCGCTGGCCCATCTCGAAACAAAGTCGAGGCCGGGACAACCAGATGTGACTCCTAGGGCTGCCACTAGGTCAAACTGGGCGCGAGCTCGTTGAAGAAATCACCGACGTCCTCACCGCCGCCCTCGGTCTCACATGAGGAAGTGATGCCGGTGGTGAGAAGAAGCGAGTCTCCCCCTCACCCTCAGTCCCCTAGTACACTTCCATCTCTGTATCAAGGCTCTTGGGAAATTCGGAAAACAGTTGGATTCGAGACCTGAAGCCCGCGTGGGGTCACCCAGACCTTGTTCCAAACGTTGCAACTCTACGGGGGCCTAGATTTGACGCACGACATTCCATGGATGTGATTTTTTTATTTTGCACCCCTACTGCTGGCGTTCGTGCGTTACTCAACCTCACCCGCCCCCTCGAACCCACAACGTTTGGCACGCGGTTCGTTATTGGCACGGTCTTTCGTGAGGGACCCAAATCTATCTGTCCCGAGGATTTTTGCCCTGGATGGAGCGCACGAGTTTACCACCGGCACTCTCTCATTTTTAGGGCTCCGTGCACTCTCATATACCCCGGCTGCCACCCTCATTGGTAGCTTCCCTCTCGGATTGGCGTTGTTTTTGGTTGTTGGGACGTTGGGATTCCTGTCTGGCTAGAAGCAAACTTCTGATTCGTCGTATTTTTCTCCCTAGATCCACTGCCACCTAGCCATACCATGTACTCCCTGTGTGTTGCGCTCATTGATGGTTCACATGAATGCATTCAGGAAGTATTGATCGAAATATTATATTCCCCATTCACGCCACCATGGGCCAGCAGGACTACGGTGCTGAAGACTAAGTACTGACGGACAAAGTTGCCACGAGGCAGACATTCAATACCGGGCCACAGCGTGGCATGTGTGCCCACCCACAACCACCATGATCAGAAACGGACCCCAGAACAGGTCACGCAATGCGAAACCATACCGCCGTGTACAGATTCCTCTGGAGGTTGTCGAGCAAATGGATCGCATTGGTTCGTCGACCTTGTCATGTCTCCGATGGACTAACCGTTGATTTCTCTAAAGCCACGACGCACATTTCATCACGAATTTCTGAGAACCCGGGGGCCACAGGTGTAAGACTTGCCCTCTTCCCGGTGCGGGGGGCATCTAATAAGATCAATTCTAGGATCGTTCAGGGCAACAAAATGAACAAGCTAATGTGAACGTGGTTTATGGTCATTCGAGTATCTGCGCCACTCCACTGATCATCGAAGCAATGAACACAGGCCTCCTCTTCTGGACACCAGCAGGAATCTCTATGGAATCCTCCGACAGGCAATTTTGTCGGCTCCGACTTGAACTACACGGATCTTGAAGCCTCGAACGATATTACAGATGATGATGCAATCGTGGAGGCTGCGAATCGAATTGCAACAAAGGCGCGTAATGGATCCTTGTTCTTCTATCATCGACTCTTACATTAAGCTTAGCCGGCCAGTGCAGCTTCTTCGACATCTTCTGGTCCTTTGGGGGGGGGCATGGCTGGAACATCTCAGCCAGGCGGAAATGCCCACGTTCTGCCCGTGCAACTCCCATCCAGCCTTACAAGTAGCACATCGTCGTCTCGGTATCTGAGTGTTTGTCAAACACCATCCACCCGTCGTCAAGCGATTGCTTTGGACCATGACACTGCTGTTTGTATCCCATATATTTCTTCCTTCAACGTCTTACACGAAATCATCCAGGTACCCCACAAAGTGGTCGTGGATGTTGATCAATTACGGCTGGATTTGAGGAAGGTCTTTGACGAATTCATCGCACAGGCTAATGCGGTGGTGGATCGTCATATCGAAAGGTTTTCGTAGTGTTTAGCTTGTAGTCGTGATAGGTTATCGTCTATGTAGCAAGGAGGTCTGTTATTTGTCCACGTCCGGCGCGATCGGGAGAACTCTCAACATGGCCACCGACCACGACATCGATTCCATTCTATCCGCCAGCGATACCTTTTGTGAAACTCCAGAGATCCTGTATTCCTCCCCGATTGAAGATATAACACGGGCCATCGCCGAGCACGGCAAGTCCGGTGTCCCATGTGTGATCACTGGGCTCCCATCTACCGCAGATGGTGAACAATCCCCATTCTACAAATCGGCGGAGTGGATAGAATCCATCTACAACAACCGAGGTAGGCCATGCTCTCGTTCTCGCACACGCTTTCTTTGAAATCCCACAGTTCGCAGCGACGTGTCGACCGACGTCCACAGGGCAGAGGGCGCCCACAACGCCTTAGGTTAGATTTGAATCAACGAAACGGTGTTTCTCGGCCTAACTGCTCAACCATACAGTACCGATTCTCCCATGTCCTCCGGAGTGGATCACCTGGCTACAGGAATCATTCATCGTACCTAATTGTTTGGTCCCACACGGAGGGAACGACATTCTTCCAGATGGAGCACATAATGTTCTGTTGAGGCTTTTTGGACCGGAACTCGGTGCGTCTGATAGATATGTTTGTTCGCCGCCGATTATTCATTCAGTAATAGGACCACTGTTCCAGGATAATTCGTCTTCCACATTCATGCACGATTTGCTTTGTGTCGGAGGCACGGATGCCGGAAAATACTGGTTCATGACAGCCGCTGATGATTGGTTGGAAGTCACGGAGCACCTACGGGCGCGCGATGGCTCAAAAACGATCCGGGCGTGTTCAATGTCCCTCCGAGAGTTATCAGAACTTCCATTCAATGTCTACGTCCACCTGCAGAAGAAGGGAGATATTGTCATTCTGCCTCCCCGAAGGTTGGGTTGTCTGCGTTCACTGCGTTCTATAATTAACCCCCTGCCCAGCTTTTCCCAGACCATCCATCGAGGGATCACTGCAAGTCTTTGTTGGGAGCGCATGACATTCCGAGCATTGGAGACGTTTATTTATCATGATATGATTTTTAAACAACGGTATGATGATCGCAGACCTGTCCCTAACAGGCTGACCCTTTCTAGTATCTGCGTTCAGATTCGTCACCACCCTAATCGAATCCTCTGTGATACCGTTCTCAAACTTCATGAAGAGCTAGTCAACCTCAAGCGGTCCCAACCAAACGATCTTGCGTTGTTGTCAGCCAAGTCGGGAATCCTCGAGAGGGGATTCAGATTATTGGATGAGGTTGTCAACTCTAGCCATTGTTCGCAAGATGAGTCGCTCCCGCTGATCGAGTTCACCTCGCAACCTCCCTGTTCATTCTGTGGGGGAGAGTTATTCCGAACTGTCTTCTGCTGCACTGACTCTTGTACTCGTGACGGTGCGACGGGTGGATCGGTGGATTTCAAAATCCTGATATGTAATTTTTGTTTCATCGATGGTCGCGCATGCCGTTGTGGATCCATGAAACCATACCGGTTACAACCCTTAGAGAGACTGGTTGAACTCAGGACAAACATCGCTGATCTTCTGGGTATAGAAGACGAGGGCGGGTCTTCACGCTCGTGGGTGGTTTCTTAACACTAACATCAGGGGGACGTTTAACGACTGACCACCTCCAGGGACCAGGGAATGGAGGAATGTAGCGTGTTCAACAGCGCAATTGCCCTATGCGAGATTAAGTCAAAAAACACACAAGTAAGCACAACTTCCGTACAATGTGGACTGCCCCGCTTATGTGTGTCGATAGTTGGAACGGTCGTGCACGGTTCGAACAGCTCCTTCGCATAACGTTCCCAAGGCTTCGGTCATCACCTGCCAACGTTGCCACGCAAGTCGTTGTTACAAACACATACTTTCAAGCTACCACGTCCATTCTGCACGAGCCCTGCGAGCTCGCCTAGCGGATACCACTAGCACTCGATGGCATAGCCTCCACCAAGAAATGAAGGACATATATGCCAAGGACTACCCCCGTTTAAGGACCGCGGTCAGAGACGGATCAAACTACACCCTTTCTCACCGCCTCGCTTATTACGCTTCAAAATTTGCACCGGTCACACCTCTCAACCAAGCAGTGACTCTGGGGTTCTACGACACTCCAGATGTCGAAATGGGGGCGGTATCTGTCCCCTCGTTCCTTCATACGTGTTTATCCACTCATTGGCATTATTCAGGCAGATCAATCAGTTCCACTCCGCCGCCCTGTGTCAAGACATACATCGATCGCATCAATTACGGGGTCAGAAGCTAGTGGACACCGACAGCTGCGCCGACGGGGTTCAGGTGTCTATGCCTCCTCTACGGTCGGCGAAAGGTCCAATTCACGAAAACGGGGACTCAGTCCACCGGGGGAGGGTGCTATTGCGGACAAACGCCCCCGAATTTCCGAAGCAAGTGGAGTGCAGACGAGGGGGGCGACCCAAAGGGATACAAGGGCATCCAGATTGTTAGGAGCGACCACAGTGCACGAAAATCACCGGCAAGAATCAGAAGATGTGGTAGGTTGTGGTCGTCCAAGTTCATTCGCAGATGTGAAATGAAAGCCCCTTCCCCCCTAGCAGGATGGACCATCACCGAATGCTAGTTCGTCTGAGAAGGAAGGTGATGGGCTTACTACTCCGTGCCGTCGTCCTCTGGTTCGGGGGTATCAGAAGAGGTCCAACAGGAAGTCACGCCAGGTAATCATCAATGGGATAGGCCAGGGCCATCGCTGATAATCCGAATAGGGCGATCAACCCTCCAGTCCTCTCCACCAGCCCTTAACGTACTTCGATCCTGATGTTGACCTGGGGGTAGAAGAGGTATGTGTCTACTAGGCCATCGAAAATGATGCCGTTCCCATCGTTTATTACTAGCCTGGCTCGCCGAAGTCTGAATATCGTTCTACCTGGGAAGAATTATTGAGAGTCCACACCACACGTGTTCCCCAGCCAGATTCAGGCCAAACATCCACCGTTGAACCAGGGACCCAGGAATCTGCCCAAACAACCGTGGCACCCCCCTCCCCTTCCTCAACATCGTTCCAGCATCCGAACCAGACCAACCAACAGCCCCACGTCTATGCGACATTACAGTCTCACGAAGTGGAGCCTCCCGCACAGGTCGTGTCGAGTGAGGCTCATAATTCGCAGAATACATTCAGGCATGGGAACCGTGTGCGTTGTATCACACCCGCACCTCGTCAAGAGCAAATTACTTCTCACCCCCAGCCACGAACGGGCGAGGGGACTAGTTCCGTAGACTTTCCAACTTCGACTTTTTCTTTCCGAGCTCAAGATCGCATGAGCCACCCAGTCCACAGAACACCTCAAGATGACCGTGGCCCCCACCCGATGCACACAGGAAACCACTCCACCCAGCCTTCTGTTCAAGCCTCAGCTCAGGTGAACGGGGTGCCAGCTAGACCCAGTATGTGGTATTCTCACGTCTCAGTGCATGTTTTTGACAGAATGTAGGGAGATTAATCGTGGGCAATTCATTATCTTCAGAGAACTTGAACAAGTACGCAGAAATTCTCCAGGAAGCCGAGAAGGAATGGAAAGGTATTGTATCTGTTCCACTTGAGTTCGGAGCCCAATTACTGAACAGTTGAGCCTCAAGCTACTTCCCGTGCAGGCGGGCTGTAAATGTGCGGAATGCTGTGTTGCCATACTACATGTCTCGGCCCTAGACCAATATTTTTTTGGGGGGAGGTTGTTCCGTCGTAAATACAAAGATCATTCTATTAGTGGCTATGCGTTTTTTGCTGCTGTTTTGAAACACCGCCTCCTTGGGTTCTCATTCAATGTCATATATCTTGTGTCTGAGATCTTTTCGCGGGAGGAGCGATCGTGAGAACGACTTCACAACACGATCCCAAACGTCGTGTCGTCGTGTCTTGTTATTCCTCCATCCTGCACCACACGTACCGGCTGTCCCTGCAATACTTCACG
>Ga0307510_10004886_pt1 | contig 15853 bp, 15 predicted proteins | sample 12_EM_MG_FD_207224 | JGI IMG/M metagenome (GOLD analysis project Ga0307510, IMG submission 207224) | Populus trichocarpa ectomycorrhiza microbial communities from riparian zone in the Pacific Northwest, United States - 12_EM | ecosystem: Host-associated > Plants > Roots > Unclassified | place...
CAAATTCAGCTACAAATGTAGCCAGTTAAATTACGCCTGAACAGCTGGTCAAATCGCAAAGTCGTCTTAAGTGACCCCCCGGCTCCTGACCTATTCTATTCCTCTCTTTATTTTCATATTTTTATCTATTTTAGTCAATTTACTATCGCTGATTTCTCAAAATGATCGGCTTGAGCTGCTGCAACACTAGTGGGTGATTGCTTATGGATTGATATGGGCTAGCCTGAGCTCATCAGCAAGGGAAGTTCATCCATATTGTAGGCCAATGGAAGCATTTTGCTTTCGGCAGCCATCCTCCTAGCCACATATTGTGTACCCAAAGTGACAGCATCATAGGTCAGCCCATTGTGTGCATAGCAGGACAGTGCGATACTAAATATTATGCTGCATGGGAGGTGCCTATGCAAATGAGTGCATATGGTTTTGTTATCTGACGCTCTAGGTGGGACATGAAATCACATCATGGGCTAATGCAAGAGTTTCGCTGGGCAGCCATCCCACTAACAGAAATTGATGCAGGTCCATGTGGCAGTCATGATGTATAAATGGGCCCATATGAGGGCTTTCACCCAAGACCTTTCCAGCTGCCGTTGGTCAACATGAGCTCATTGGCAAGGTCAGTGTATTTGCATTGCGGGCCAATGCGAACATTTGGCTCAACAGCCATCTGGCTGACTGAAATTTATGCTAGTTCATGCAACATTCTCATACAGCAGCAGCCCATGTCATGCTTGATAGGCAAATGCATGCTAATTGTGAAAAACCTATGGTGCATAAATGGGCCCATGCGACAGCTTGCACCTGCAACCTTTCAAGGTGCTATTGGCCAACTCAAGCTCATTGGCAACATCAGCGCATTTGCGTGATGGGCCAATCCGAGAATCTTCTTGGCAGCTATCTGAATAACATATATGGGCCCATGTGACATTCTTGTGCAACAGCCCATATCGTGCTAGATGGGCCAATGCATGCTAATTGTGAAAAACCTATGGTATCTGAATAGGCCCATGTGATGGCTTGCACCTGTGACCCTTCAGGCCACTGTTGGCCAATGCGAACTTATCAGCAACATCAGTGCATTTGCATGATAGGCCAATCCGAAATTTGCTTGGCAGCCATCTGGATAACCTATGCGGGCCCATGCGACATTCTCGTGCAGCAGCCCATATTGTGCTCGATGGGCCAATGTGTGCTAATTGTGAAAAACATATGGTATCTGAATGGGCCCATGCGAGGGTTTGCACCTGCGGCCTTTCAGACTACTGTTGGCCAACTCAGGCTCATCGACAACATCAGTGCATTTGTGTGATGGGCCAATCTGGGAATTGTCTTGGCAGCCATCTAGATAACCTATGCAGGCCCATGCGACATTCTTGTGCAGCAGTCCATATCATGCTGGATGGGCCAATGCATGCTAATTGTGAAAAACATATGGTGTCTGAATAGGCCCATGCGATGGCTTGTACCTGTGACCTTTCAGGCTGCTGTTGGCCAACTTGAGCTCATCAGCAACACCAGTGCATTTGTGTAATGGGCCAATCCAAGAATTTTCTTGGCAGCCATCTGGATAACCTATGCGGGCCCATGCGACATTCTCATGCAGCAGCCCATATCGTGCTCGACAGGCCAATGCGTACTAATTGTGAAAAACACACGGTATCTGAATGGGCCCATGTGAGGGTTTGCACCTGCAGCCTTTCAGACTACTGTTGGCCAACTCAGGCTCATTGACGACATCAGTGCATTTGTGTGATGGGCCAATCCGAGAATTCTGTCAGCAGCCATCTAGATAACCTATGCGGGCCCATGCGACATTCTCAAGCAGCAGTCCATATCATGCTAGATGGGCCAATGCGTGCTAATTGCAAAAGACCTATGGTGTCTGAATAGGCCCATGCAATGGCTTGCACCTGTGACCTTTCAGACTGCTGATGGCCAACTCGAGCTCATCAGCAACATCAGTGCATTTGCATGATGGGCCAATCCGAAAATTTGCTCGGCAGCCATCTGAACAACCTATGTGGGCCCATGCGACATTCTTGTGCAGCAGCCCATATCATGCTCAACAGGCCAATGCATGCTGCCCATGCGACATTCTTATGTAGTAGCCTATGTCGTGCTTGATGGGCCAATGTGTGCTAATTGTGAAAAACCCATGGCACATAAATGGGCCCATGTGAGGGCTTGCACCCAAGATTCTTCAGGCTGCTGTGGGCCAACTTGAGCTCATCAGCAACATCAGTGCATTTGCATGATGGGCCAATCCAAAAATTTGCTTGGCAGCTATCTGGATAACCTATGCGGGCCCATGTGACATTCTTGCGCAGCAGCCCATATAGTGCTTGACAGGCCAATGTGTGCTAATTGTGAAAAATACATGGTGTCTGAATAGGCCCATGCAACAGCTTGCACCTGCGACCTTTCGGACTGCTGTTGGCCAACTCAAGCTCATCAGCAACATCAGTGCATTTGCGTGATGGGCCAACCCGAGAATTTGCTTGGCAGCCATCTAGATAACCTACGCGGGCCCATATGACATTCTTGTGCAGCAGTCCATATTGTGCTGGATGGGCCAATGCATGCTAATTGCAAAAAACATATGGTGTCTGAATAGGCCCATGTGATAGCTTGCACCTGTGACCCTTCATGCTGCTGTTGGCCAACTCGAACTCATCAGCAACATCAGTGCATTTGCATGATGGGCCAATCTGAGAATTTGCTCAGCAGCCATCTGAACAACCTATGCAGGCCCATGCGACACTCTTGTGCGGCAGCAGCCCATATCGCGCTTGACAGGCCAATACATGCTAATTGGGGAAAACCCCTGGCATATGAATGGGCCCATGTGAGCGCTTGCGCCTGAGATCCTTTAGGCTGCTATAGGCCAACTCGAGCTCATTGGCCCGGTCAGTGCATTTGCATTGTGGGCCAATGCAAGCACCCTGCTCAGCAGCCATCTGGCCAACTGCAAATTATGCAGGCCAACCGATATGACACCTTTGAGGAGGAAATGGGCCAACGTGAGGCTGTCAGTAGCAACACTTGAATCAACTCTGTGGCCATCAGGGTGTTATCGGCAGCACTACTTTGGCCGGTTCTGGGCCATCTGGAGGTCATCAGCAGTGTGCAGTTTTACAGGTGCTGGGCCAATTCAATGTTATTGGTCATGCCATTTTGAGGCATCAGCAGCATCTCTCAATGAAAGGCTTGGCCATTTCAAGGTATTCCACACTTCAAACTAAATTTTCATTATGGTGGCATCAAATGTTTTGGAGTACTAGTATGGTGTTTTCATTGTGATACTAAAGCTTTTAAAACATTTGCGTAATTATTTAGTTGGGCCCATCTGTAAACTATGGCATCTTTTCTTTGGTTGGCCAATGTGGGCTTTCACGAAAGCATAGGTAAAATAGCAGATGGGATTTAACGTCTACATCGGCAACATTTCACTGAATTATATGGAGAGAACATGTTGATTCCCTTTCAGCATGTCCCCATTTTCCACAAGATCAAATTCAGGAACAGAGATGGCACCATTGTCAATGCCATTCACATTCGGCCAGAACAAGTTGACATGCATGGGCAGATCATACCAGCGTGCTTCAACACTGTGCTAGTCTGGGCTGGTCAACAGCCAGGCAATATATGCAGAAGTCAAGGAATGTATTGATCTGGTTGTTATAGAGTCAAGATCTTGCTGACTTTGGTTCCCTCCAGGTCATAGGATAGCGCAAGTTCAGGTTGTTTTTCAAATTCCAAGTACAGTGATCTTGCAAATACTCCCATCCCCCCAGTCCTCTCATGCTGCACAAGTTCCAACACATCTTGCATATGTTGAATGGTTCAACCCCATTCCTTCTATGCCAGATAGGAACCATGGGATGTATAGGATTTCAAGGTCATTAAGTGGGGGGCGCAGGCAAGCAAGTATCATTTCAGTGGACGATATAGCTTCTAGTATATATCTAATCCTGAGATTTCTTCCAAATTCTTCACCACCTGAAGACTGGAACACATACTCAGTTTTAGAACTTTCTCATTCTTTCTATATCAACCCCTTTAGTGATAGAGATGTTTTTCTACTGTTTTCATAACTTAAAATTTAGTCGTAATCATTACAATAAACTAAGGCGGGTCTATTTTGGGACTGCGTGTCAGTTAGGACCTGTCCTTGCTCTCAGCCTCTTGCAAACTTCAAATTGTTTCCTTGACTGATCCTGTCCTCCACCCTCTGCAGGAGGTGAGTATCCCTTACTTGCTCTTTTTTTTTGGGGGCCTGACCAGTCCCTCCCTCTGCTCTCCCAGTTCCAATGGCAGTACCATGCCCTCCCCATACCACCCCACTGTGGCCAGCACACCATCCCAATCACAACCTCCTGGAGCGACATTATCTTTCCTAGATGCCACCTCTTAGTTCCCCAAACAGAAGCCTGCCCAGAAGCCAAAGCGGCCACTCTGTCGCAAGGTCTTGGTCCATTTTGGGACCGTGTGTCAGTCCCAACCTTTGCCCTTGCTAGCTTGTTTCCTTGACCAGTCCCGTCCTGCAGGAGGTGAGTGTCCCTTACTGGCTCATTTCGAGTTTCTTTCGGGGTCTGACCAGTCCCTCTGTTAAGGCCTATTGAACCTTAAGGCATGATGTGCGCGAAGGCAAGATATGCAGCAGTGATGAAGTTATAAGGGTTGTAATTCCCTTAATAACCTGAGGTGCTTTGGAAGGTGATAAAAGCAAAAAGGTTGTTAAGACCAATGTCTGGGTGAAGATAAAGAGGGATAGGAAGTATCTTCAAGGATTTGAAGATAATCTCAAAGAAAGATAAAAAGGGAAATGTTGGTTCAAGCAACAAGGACTGAGAATGCAATAGATTGCAAACTAAGTCAGGCTTAAGGCCCAACTCTAGGATATAAGCCCAGCTTATATACAAAAGGGCAGCTACCTGACTAAGCATACAAATAGGGAGAACAATAGAGTCATGAACAATAAGTGTCACAGAACAATGGGGTCACAAACAATGGTGGTCACAGACTACTATAAGAAGAGAACAATGAGAAACGTACAAAAGGAGAGAACAATGGAGTTCCCGGCAAGATGGCTTGGATGTAAAGGTAATCAATCATGTGAGTCGAAGTCAGGTGATCATATAAGTACATAACGGACAAGAAAAGAAAGAAAAATGTGGGCCAAGTGCCCCAGGAGTGTAACATGACACCCTTCCTAGAGAGTTGCTACCATGCAACTAGAAAGAGACTGCATAGAACTCCTCATCATAGTCAGTACGAGCTAACTCCAACTTGTGACACAGAGTGGGGGAAGACATAGCTGTGCACATGTCCCCAAAATTGGGATGAGTGTGGGGAACAGTGCAGTACTCAGTGTCACATTGTTCATGGGGACGATCACACTCGTTGTGCACATGCTGGGTACTAAGACACCAGTGACACATCTTCCAGAGGGGACACTCCTCCTCAACGTGGTTGGGGCGCAACTCATTGCATTTGAGGCAGTAGGGGAACTTGGGTTTGCCTCCTTGACACCACTTGCCTAAGATGGTGCGGCACACAAGACTGTCTTCACCTTCATCAATGTCTGGTGGCCCCTGGGCAGCAAAGATACGAGGGATGTGGATCACGTTAGTGGAAGGGGGATGGATATGGTTAAGGTGAGGGGTGAGTCAGGTGTGGACGGCGGCATAAGTGAGATGGCATTCCACCATACTAAGTTGGCTTTGGGCATTATTTTCTTGCCTATTGAGCTCAACTCACTGGCGCTTTACCACCTCAAGTTCGCTTTGATGCGCTTGATACCTATAGATGTCAGTGACAACACCAGGGTCTTTGAGATCGATAATGGCATTATCGATGAGGAGTCGGGAGGTAGAGGAAGGATGAAAAATGTTGAGGTCATAATCTTTGACCCCAGGATGATTGAAATTTGGTGCGGGATGCACTCATGCATAAAGGGGGATAGAGTACTTGGGGTTGCTGCACTTGCAAACCCCTACAATGTAAGTATCAATGCCAACTTGTCTAAAGGTGACGTAGCGTGCCACCTCATCTTGACCATACTCATTGAGGAAGACAAGTGGGTACTGCTGCATGTCACCATGATCATATTCACTCCACCCTCTTCCTGGATGGTTCGGGTCATCGAGCTGTTCAGTGAGCTGAGGGACGTTGGGAATAGGACTGGGTGTGGATGAAAGAGAAATGGTGGGGTTGTACTCAGCAAATCGAATTGGTTCATCGCTTTGTACGTCACTGTCTGACATGTACCCTTCAATCTTCTTGAGGATTTGGGGAATGAGGAAAAGGTGTTCCACCGCAGTGTAATCATGAAAGGTGGTGGTGAATACTTGGTCGTCAAGTTCAGTGTTCCCCAGAATGTTCAGAGCTGGGAGGAGGTCCTCCGTCCAAGCCAAAAGCGCCCCAGTGATACGCTTCTGATATTCCATGTACTTCAACAAGGCTCTGGATTGCTTTCTCACATGGCGAACCTGTGCCGAAGAGGGAATCTGCCCTGCTAGTGTGAGTATCTTGTCGTCTGGGAGTGTGTCGACGACTACGTTTGAGTGGATGCTGGACGGCTGGGGTGATAGAGGGTGATGGTACTGGCGTTGGAGTAATAGGGTTGGGGGTAGGGTCAATGAGGGGAAGGGGGATGGTGCTCGAGCCATACTGTCCTCATTCTGAGGGACGATACAAGGTGGGATCAGGATAGGGGATGGTGAAGTGTGGCCAGTAACTGGGATGGGGAAGGATGGTGGTTGACCTTGTGATGCACCCAGGAAGCTGCTCAAAGCTATCCTCAGATTGGAGTAAATATCTGTCACCGTAGAGGTGACCTCTAGTCCAGCAGTGATAGGTAGGGCCAGTGGTGGGGACGATCATGGAGAAAAGGGTAATGTCTCCATTGCCATAGATGGACTGCTGTGTATGGACTGTGGTACCTCCTGGTCTGACGTAGACATAGCTGAAGTGGGTGGGTTGGGTGAAGTCAAGGGGCATTCAGCGGTGGTAGGGGCAATAGTGCTCCTTACAAAAACAGGAGTGTTCAAGGGCGTGAGTGTGAGTGGGGTGGATCATTCTGTACAGTGACGAAGTTTTCTGGGTAGCTGGGGTGAAGATGTGGAACTTATGGCTAGGCCAGATGGTAAGGTCTCTGAAGAGGTGACAGAACGAGTTGAAAGGGGGTTCAATGGTAAAGGTGTAGAATGCCTGGTTGGACATGCTGGGGGTAATTTGTCAAGGGGAAGGGTTCTTATACTGCTTGAGGTATTTTGAAAGTCCAATAATAACTCCGGAGCATGGAGGTCCTTGGTGTTAACCCATGAATCATGTGCTGGCAAGTAGTTCTTCCAGCGCACAAGGTATTGCTTCTTCCAATGGCCAAAAGACCTCTCTTTTAGAATCTTCTTGACTTCCCATTCTGGTTCGCCTTCTAGTATTTCTGGTGGTGGTTCTAGAAAGTTAGGTCCATGTTGGTTGGTTTCTTTGTAGGGCATGAGTAGGGAAGCATGAAAGGCGTCATGGATTTTCCAAGTGGAAGAGAGTTCAAGTTTGTAAGCAACTTTTAATATTTGGGAGACTACCTTAAAAGGTCCGTATCTCCTTGGGGAAAGCTTGGGTGTAGTGTTGCTTGGGAGTTGTAGGTTGGTTCCTTCTAACCAGACTTTTGAGCTGACTGTAAATGGAACGTATCGTGGCTTCTCTTTTATCCAGGATTCTTGCACTTTACATTGGGCCTCTTGGGCGGCTTTCCTGGCTTCTTCAATGGATGAGAGTTGTTGTTCGAGGGAGGGAATGGTGGTCTTTCTGGTTGGTTGGTGTACTTGGGATATGTATCCAATGAGTAAGTCATATGGTGTTTTCTTGGTAGTTGCAGATGGCCATGAGTTCTTGGTGTATTGAGTGAGTGGTAACCATGCATGCCAGTTGTTCTGTTGTGTTCTGCAGAATACTCAGAGATATTGCTCCAAGGTTTGATTGGTTCTTTCACTTGCTCCATCAGTTTGAGGGTGATATGCCGTGCTGATGTTCTGATGGATGTTGAGGATACAGCAGAGTTCTGTTGAGAATTTTGATACAAAGCAGATATTGCGGTCTGATATGATTTTGCGGGGAATGCCATAGTGGGGAATGACGTGATTGAGATAGAGTAAGGCCACTCCTTCTGAGTCAATGGTCTTGTGACAGGGGATGAAGATAGACGCTTTGGAGCAATCAGTGTCCATGATCGTGAGAATGGTATCAAAACCACCTGATTGTGGGAGTTTAGTGATGAAGTCCATTGCAATGGTTTCAAAGGGTCGTGCATTGTCTGCAGGGGTGATGGGGAACATAGGTGGATGGGTAGGATAGGTATTGACTTTGGTCATTTGGCATGTAGTGCATCCCTTGATGTATTCAGTGACAAAGGTTTTTAGGTTGGGCCACCAGTAGTATGGGGTGATTAGTTGAAGTGTCTTGGTAATTCCGGCATGCCTGGCAGTCATGTGGTCATGAAAAAGGGAAATTACTCCCCTCCTAAGAGCATTGTCTGCCATGACAACTAGGGCAGTCCCATGATACCAGTGTGTGCCATCTAATAGGGAAAGGTTATGTGTTGGTGCCCATTTCTTGAGTAGCGGTTGTTCTTTGTATTGAGCCAATTTGATGCGACTATCCAAATTGTTGCCAATACTGTCCATATTGAATACTCGAATTGAGGTATGATTGTCGCAGAAATAATGATCTGGCCAGATGGTGACATCGTCATTAATTGGATTGGGTCCTTTATAGTCAGGTCTTCTGGATAGAGCGTCTGCTTGATTGGTAGTGCCAGGTTTATATTCCAAGATGATGTTGTATTGCTCTCTTTCAGGTAGATATCCAGCCACATGAGGTCCTATTTTTCTGGGTTCCCGGTAATAACAGAGGTTGGCATGATCAGTAAAGACTAGAACAGGTATGGTTGTCCCTTTGAGAAGATGAGACCAGCAGCATAGTCCGCACATAACTCCCAGGAATTCTCAGTCATAGATGGGGTAGTTTTGCTCAGTTTGGGTGAATTTCTGGGAATGGAATCCTACTGGTCACCTTGGTCCTGGTTTTTGAGTGCCATCTGGTTTTGTAATAGGGGGGTCACATTGATATAATATGGCACCTGTTCCAATTTGTGATGCATCTGTTTCAAGTTCAAATTGTCGGTCGGGGTCTGGTTGGACGAGTACTGGTGCATGGGTAATCATGTTGATAAGTTTGTTTTGAGCTTCTTTTTGTTGGGGTCCCCATTCAAAAGGTACATCTTTTCCAGTGAGCTTTGTGAGTGGTGCAGTGATGATACTGAAATTGGGGCAGAACATGCAGTGGTATCCAGAGACTCCTAGGAATCCACAGACTTGTTGCTTATCTTTGAGTTTGCATGGATAGTCCCTGAGTCCTGCAACTTTAGCTGGGTCAACTGTAGCTCCATCTTTTGATATCCGAACACCCAAGAAATCCATTTGTGGTTGCATAAAAACAGATTTTGATAATTTGAGGTGTAGACCATGGTGTGCAAGAAGATCAAATAGGAAATGGATAATATCGACATGAAGGTCGAAGTCTTTGAGTAGGGTTCCTATTCCACAGTTGTCCATGTAGTTTTGGAGTATACGTCATATTTCAAGTACACCTTTCTTCTTGAAGTGTTTGTATAATTCTTCAAGAATACCATTCATGAAGTGTTGGAAACTTGCTGGTGAGTTGCTCATGCCAAAGAACATCACTTTTGGTTTGAATAGTCCTTGGCAGGTTTTGAAGGTGGCTTTCCATTGGTCCCCTTCACGTATTCAGATGTTATTATAACCCCATCAGATGTCAAATTTACTGAACAGTTCCATTCCCTGTAGGTTTTTAATACATTGTTTGAGGTTGGAGAGTAGAGTGACATCTTTCCTGGTGACCGCATTGAGGGGGCGATAATCAATAATGTACCATTTCTCTTTAGAGTCCTTTTTAGGGACCATAAAGGTTGAAAAACCATAGGGGGAGTCCGATGGTGTGATATATCCTTTGGCCAAGTTTTCATCGATGAATTGATCCTCTGCTTTTTGTTCATCCCTTGAAAGCAGATAAACTTTGCAATTGAAGTGAGTGGGGGTGGTATCCATTAGTACGATTTTATGGTCTCCTTCACCACGAGTTGGTGGGAATTTGTTTGCTTCTTCATCTGAAAATATTGCCATGTGATGTTTGAATTTTTCTGGGAGGGTGATTTCCTCCTTCCCATGTTCCGTTGCATACTTATGGGCCATTTCTACTGCTGTATGGGTGCGATTGACTTCCACTGGGCCTCCCTTTATTTCAAAAGGGGTTACTCCCAACCATGGAGTGCACCTGGTTTGTTGTGCTTCGAGGATGAGGTCTTCATTGACTGGTGCTTTACTTTTGACCCATGTTTTTGTGCATTGAAGGGTTCCAAATAATAGAGTTTCCATTTGAACTTTTGGGCCTAAGAGTGTCCCTTTTTCCCAGTTGATTTCTGGTTTAAAAGCTTTAAACCATGGGTAGCCAAAGAGAAGTCGGTCTTGTCCTAGATTAGTGACAAAGAATCTTTGACGTTCCCTTTTGTTGCCTTTAGTAACAAGTAAGTCACAAGCATAAGTGATTGTTCCATGTCGGTTAAGGGTACCATTGACATTGAACACTGGGCAGGGATAGGGGAGTTTCTTCATTTCTAAGCATAGTTTAATGACGGTTGTATGGTTGATAAAATTTTTGGTTGCCCCAGTGTCAAGTAGGACTGTTTCTTCTGCCTTCCCTTGATAGTGTGAAAATGCAACTTTTATTTGCACAGAATTTGAGCAGTTTACAAAAACACTATCAAGGCAGAATGCCCTAACTATGGCAGCTAGTTTTGGGCTTGAGGAAAATCCTTCAGCATAAGAGATTCAATGATGCTCAGCTTGGTATCTTCATCAAGCGAGCCCATGTGTTCTGTTAAGAAACTGGAGATGTCATCTGGGGTCATATCAATGGGTCCTTGGCCTTGAACAGTAGGTGTGTCACTGTTAGCAGTTTTGCCACTTTTGGCATGGTCCACTATTTTCTTGCAACAGACACAGGCTTGGTGTCCTTTGATTTCGCAGTAGAAACATTTGTTTTCATTCATGAGTTGCTGCTTTTTGGCGTCAGAATGTGTTTGTCCCATTCTGTTGGCATCAACATCCATGGCGTGTCCTCCTTGGGAGGTGGTGCATGGTCTGGAAGTTCTGTTTCTTCTGTACTGATTGTTTTTCCCTTGGTTTGTTTTGGGCATTAGGCTGAAGGCTCCGTAGAGTCCTTGTTTTTGTTGACTGAATTGAGCGGCTGCTAGCCACTTCTGATAAGACATTCTGGCCTGGTCTTCCCATTTTTTAAAGGTCCATGGGGTTTCTGCATTTGGGTTGAAATCAGGGGATTGTATAACTGCCCTGGTGAGTGGTTGGTTCATGCTGTGTTTGAGGGTTTCGATGGTTCCCTTATCATCTAGGGGAACTCCTGCTTCATTGGCAAGTTGTTTGAATTTAGCAAAGAAGTCATCAAGGTTTTCTCCTTGCTTGAGTTTGCATAGTTTCTGGTAGGCTTCCTCCTTTTGATTTTGGTTGGTAAAGGCTGATTTGAACCTTTCTATGAAACTGTCCCAGAGGTCTTCATCTGTTTCCTGAGCTCCGTCGTCCATTGCTTCCTGGAGTTTGTGCATTTGTTCTTCTTTCCAAGCATCTACCAGGGGACCGTCCATGTAGGTGAGGAGGGTGACAACCCTGGAAAAGGGTTTCCTCATGGTGTCATTTTGTCGGTTAATCACCTTCCAGAGGTCAAAGTTGTTTATAAACTTTCTGGTTGTGCTCCTATCTCCAGTGAAGGTGGGTGGTGGGTTCCCTTTAAGAGCACCATTGGCAGGGTTAGTAATGATGTTGATTCTTTGTGCTCCCTGTCCACTTTGGCCAGTAGCGATGTTAATTTCTTCATGTTGTGTTCCCATTGTGGTTCAGATGGATAACTGGGGGTGAATATAGTGTTTTAAGGTCCAGTCTGGTCCGGTTTTCGGACCGGATTTGACCTTAACCAGGACCAAGACCGGTCTAGACTGGTGAAGAAAATACCTTTAACTGGACCGGACTGAAGAAGACCAGTCCATTCCGGTCCAACTACGGTCTATGGACTGGTCTTGACCGGTCTTTGTGAGGACCAGTTACCATCGGTCCCATTCAGTCTTTTGATTGTTTTTTTCTTTTCAAAGTAACAGGTGAGTTGTATTCACAATCAAGCTTCCAGCATTCTATCTCATTGACCTATTCCTGCTCAAGGGGCTGAACAATATGCAGAAGGGCGATATGGTTTGCAACCATATAACGCGTAACTACCGTGTTGGGGTGATGCGTCATCTCCTACAGCCCAAAGACAGGATGGTTTCCACTGTACCGGGCACACATGAGCTCAGTTGCTTTCTTTTCCATGTCTTGGCAAGGCCCTCACTCTGCGTTCCCACATCCAATCCACTCTTCCCTTGCTCCACTACTTATAACCACAATGGAAGGCCCCCTCAAGCAAGTTTTTGAGTACCCCAGGAACGCCGACTTCATTGATGCTACAACCTCTGGTCTCACCCTTGATTCCCTTGCTGGCCTTGATTATCTCCAGTATTCCTGCACCAAAGCATTTGGCATGCCCTCCCTTCCTCCCTTTGCCATCTCTTCCAGAAGGTGAGTCCCCTTCACACCGTCGCTTTCTTTCTGTGCCCTGACGAGTTCCTCCCTCTGCGGCCCCCAGCTCATGCCATTGTGAGGTCACTTCCATTCCGTGACCCCTCTGCAGTCTCCAAAGGGCGAGTGGCCCTTTCCCAGCCACTTTTGTCCCGTATCGTGACACACCCATCCCTCTGCGGTCTCCAGAGGTGAGTACCCCTCACTTGATTGCTTTTTCCCCATGTCCTGACATATCCCTCTCACTCGCCCTCTCACGGTGATGTCTCAACTCCATGCCAGGCCCCGCTTTGGGGTGGCCTTTCGCGCCTGCGTGCCTTGCCATACGCCCTGGGCTCCAACGCCTCGGATTTCGCAGCGATGGCTTTCTCAGCCTCACCAGCAGATTCGACGCAGGCAGTGCCTTCGGCCATGGCAAGTGCAGTGCTCAGGATCTGCAGCACTTCCCCTTGCTGGTGCGTGCCAATGCCTGAGGGTCCAACTTCCCTCACGTCCGTGTCGGCATTTACGGCCATGCCAGGCTGCCAGCAAGACCGAGAGGGTCAGGGAAAGGTGGATTGGCCACTGCTGACCATGCTCCCCCTCCTCCAGGCTTTTTAATGAGCCCAACAACGCTTGATTCTCTCCGCGTGCCACCTGAGTGCAGGCAAAATGTTTAGCGGTGGCGCCAGCACCAGCGTCATCGACCACACATACCATAGCTTTCTCACATCACACACCACCGTCGTATCACCCCACCTCAGCAATGCGACATCCCGCATCGCTGTCGCTGCCGCTGCCATTATTGCCATCACCATCGCTGCCATCGCCACTGTGACCACCGCTGCCAAGGCACCACGCACCGATGGATGCAGCCCATGGGACGGCAACAATTGCGCTGCTGGAGGTTCTGGAGGCAGAGGAATGCCATGTGGTGCTATGCGGAAGGGGTCGCGCCATGTCCGGGGTTGGCACTTTGGGATGGAATGGGTGAGCTCCTTCTGGGCGGTATTGTACTCATTCGTTATGATACGCCTATTCTACTGATCAATACAAGTGATATGACACATATACCACATATAAAATGAGGGAAATTGGGCACCAGCGTGCTCGCTGTAGTCCCCTGCTCATGCATTTTGCTTCCTTGTCTACTTCCAATTGTCACTTTGTAGTCTAGACTAGCCTGTGTACAGTGTACTGTAAAATGGCATGACCTCGACGCTGGCCTTTTTGCCTTGATTGTGGTCCCTCTGTTTCTGGAACCTTATCACTATTATCAGCAACTTTCCTATGTTCGCACTAAGTCATGTCGTGTGGGACTACTCCCCGTTCCAAGGGTGCATGCAGCTGTAACCCCTGCTCATGTATCCATTTCCTTGTCCGTTCCATTTCGTTGCTTTGTAGTCTAGACTAGCCTATGTACTGTAGAATGACACAACTTCAATGTCATGATCCCACCTTGCCTGCTCCCCGTCCGCGACCAGAATGTCTTGATACTCCCCCATTTCATCATCGATTTCCTCTACCTGACTTGAATTCCAAGTGGCAAGGTTGCCGATGTTATTTCTCCATGCAAATTTCATAACTTGAAGTTCTTCAAAACGCGTCACTCCTAACTGAGCACGATGTCTTGTCGCGATCTTGCCACCACTAGAGAAGAGCCGCTTGCAAGGAACGGAGGATGCTGGACATGCAAGAAAGTCGATTGCGATACGTCGGAGTGTGGGGTAATAGGATCCGTTATCCTGTAAGCAGTTAGAAATGAGTAATACCAAGCACATTGAAGCCAACTACGCACCTGCCACCATTTCACGATATCAGTATCTTTTGTGATGTTTGCAGGCATGTCATCAAGATATCAGTGCAACTCTGCCTGCCATCCCTCCCCCTCCTGGCCCGATAGCAATGTTAGGCGATGATGATCAAACTCTAAAAGAAGTGAATTGGTCTTGGTGGGGGGATGCGTCAGCGTTGGGGTCATAGTTTGCTGGCTCATGTAGTAACATTCCACCTGTAATGTAAATGCAAATTAGATATATTGATATCCACCAAAGGACGGGCACATACCACACCTTCAAGTATCTTCTGGGCCTCATCTTGCCAATTCTTTGCAAATGGGTCACCTGCCTTACGTTTGGCTTCTTGTTCCACTGCTCCGCCCCACGCAATCTCGATGTAAGCCAGTTTGAAGTATGGGTGCAGGACTATGGAAGTCAGGGGGTCATTCAAGATTCAAGAAGCCCGAAGCTCAAAGAAAGACGTACCAAGAGCAATTACATACGCAGGCTTTTCATCGAACCGCGAATAGTACTTGGCCAGCTTTCTGAGGCCATCATTAATTGCTGTTCGATAGGCTGAAAAGCGGTCGTTATCCCGCTTGGCTTCCCAGGTGGTTTGGAGTTCTTCGATTGCAGGCAGAGCTTGCCATAAGGTGGGACATTTCTCAGCAGAGAAATATTGTTGGATTTTGTTTGAGTCCTTGTAATGCTAGAGGGGAATTAGTCTTTTACAGAAAGGGATGGAACATTCACACACCTGTAGTATTTCCGCTGCTTCTTCCACCTGTTCCCAATCCCCCTTGGTGAATGCAAAAGCCGACCACGGAATGTTCTTGACAATTTTTCCTTCGCGCCGAATGGTTGTGATAGGACCATAGCGATGGTCAGCACTTGAAATGAAGAGATTGATGGCCTATAACATTTGATATTAGTGACGCAGAATTCAAAGAAAACAGAATATCATACCTGATGGAGCTTGTATGACACACTCAGCATTCTATGGGCAGTTCCCCACCTCACATTGCTGTGAAGAGGGATGACGAGGGTGTTGGCAAGTCCACATTCGAGCTGAAGCGCCTTGAATGCCTCGACATGTTGACCAGAAGACTGTATCTATACCAACAAATTAGATTTGGGGAGGATAACTTGAAATAAGAACGGATGAACCTTGATTGTGAGTGTTTGGACAGCTGTGACAACATCGAGCAAACTATTAAGGACACGGTTGTTGGGCAGTGATGGGTCATATTCCCAAATGGCAGTCGTCATTTCTACCGCCGCAATCTTTGTGATGCGGTCCATCACAGCAACATTTGCAAGGTTGACTACGTGACCGAGACATCTGTAATGTGATCAGACCAAGTCAGTAGGACCATAAGACAACGGAAGAAAAAA
>Ga0307510_10004887_pt1 | contig 15853 bp, 6 predicted proteins | sample 12_EM_MG_FD_207224 | JGI IMG/M metagenome (GOLD analysis project Ga0307510, IMG submission 207224) | Populus trichocarpa ectomycorrhiza microbial communities from riparian zone in the Pacific Northwest, United States - 12_EM | ecosystem: Host-associated > Plants > Roots > Unclassified | place...
TTTCTAACAACATAATCTATTAAAATTTATTATTTCAAAAGGTTTTTTATAGTGCTTTATTGTTATCTTAATATATATTTTTAATCGTGTCATAACACTTTTGTCTCATAACTAAGTTGGTTAGTGCAAGGGACAAGCAAGAGATTACAGGTTCGAGCACAGGGGCATAAATAAACTATTTATTTTCTGTCACATCTTTTTTTCTCAAAAAAATACATTTTATACACACCTTTAATAATAATAAAAAAAACTAAAGTAGGGCATTTTTTCAAATAAAAATATAAAAATAAAAGACGGACAATATGTCATTCTGCCTTCTAATAAGAAAAATAAACAGGGCAAAGCGAGCAGGTTTGTCCTGGTACTGTCAGGCCAGGCATTGGGTTTAGCTTTTTGCTGTCTTTTTCTTTTTTTTTTTCCCTATTTTTTTGGGGTTTTTTTACCCTTCAAAATTTTTTACTAAATTCGCTTACTCTTTAGTTTTAACTTGGTTCTTAAATACTATTAATTCACTTACTCTTTAGTCTTGACTTGGTTCTTAAATACTATTATAAATTTTTATTTGAATTTTAATAATTTATTTTTTTCAAGTATTATGTATCTGATGTGAAATAATAATACCAATTATGAATTGTTTATGAAAATTTGATTGAAATTGATTTTTTATTATTAAGATTTTAAATAGATTTTGAATATTTTTTTATTATATTTATAATTTTCATTTTAGTTTTTAATCACACAAAATATAAACATATTATTTTAATATTGTTTGTCAACTTTTTTTAACAATCATTAAATATTTTGTTTTTAAACAAGAATAATAATTCAACTTAAAAATATTACATTAGCTAAAATAAATAAGAAAAGTGTTTATATAAAATTTTATTTTGAAGAAAAAAAATTTCAAAACAACTATAATTTTAGATTTTATAATAATATTAAAAAATTTAAATTTTCAAACGATCATCATGACACCATACACGTGCCACAACATCAAATAACAGCAAATAACATAGGACGGATATACAAAATAATTCCTTGTAAACAAACATATCATTTATGTTCTTACAATAAAAGATGGCATTAAATAAATATTTTATATACCACTATTTTATGAGTGCCAAGATGAAGCTCAACCTTGAAAGCACTAGCGCGTCTCAAACAAGCGCGTGAGATAAAATTGCAAAAGGTAAGGAAAAACAAAAGAACTCTTTGTTTACAATAATATTATCATTTTCTGTCTTCTTCGTGGCGTGGGTCTAAACCAGGACGCAGAATCCAGGCCGGAAACCGCAGAGATTGACAAGTATATTATAACGGATGAAAAGAAGTTGCCACTGATACTAAAAGAAGCTGAAAAGCAAAATTATATATACTAGCAGAAGTGCTTCATGATTCTTAGTTTTTAATGATTTTGTTGTTAATATTACTCCCTCCTTTTCTTAATACAAAGAGAAGATAGTAAACAGTACAGAAGGGAGATAGAAACTGGAAAAAAAGAAAAAAAGAGATGGTGGTAAGGTTAATAATAGAAACCTAGAAGACGAAGAAGAACAAGAAGATACAGCCCATCATCATCAGTTAAATTATAACTAAAAATATTCAATCACAGCCACAAAGGCGGGGGCTCGTTCAAATCTATTGGCAGCCCACGTCGCACCATCCCCAAAAATGAAACTGGAGCAACATTTTCCGGCGCCGGAGTTCCAGCAACAGCACCAGGACCCTCATTCTTCGCTACTGACCCAGAAGCTGCTGCAGCCTCGGTAGCATGGAGGTTCATTTCATTAAAAACTACTCCAGTCTGCAAGAACTCACCAAAACCACCAAACCTGTGAGACCCCAAATGAGGACATGAACTCCAATGAAGATGGTGGTGGTGAGGATCCGATGGAAGATTGAGGTCAAAAGAGAGACCAGAAGTGGAGGGAGGTGATGGGAAGTTAGTCTTTGCTTTAGCTCCACGAAGAGAACGAGCTGCACCATCATAAGCAAGCGCAGCTTCTTCAGGTGTGTCAAATGTGCCTAACCAAACTCGTGTTTTCTTCCATGGGTCACGTATCTCTGCAGCATAGCGACCCCATGGTCTCTTTCGAACCCCCCTGTAGTGTCCTTCCCTCGAAGAAGCCATGAAAAAAAGGAAGCAGAAAGAGATAATAGAAAAGGAAGCTCTGAAGAAGTAGTAGTAAGAGAGAGAAGTGAAAAGAGAAATGAGAGCGAGGGAAAGAGAGAGAGAGTATAAAAGTGGAGGGTCCCACTTAGTCACCCGTAATCGTCGGCTGGACGGCACGACCAGGTTGTTTATATAAAGAATTGATTGGCCCTTTGTATGTGCAAATCCATATTTTAATTAATTTTTCTCATTTAATTATTTAAAAGGTGTCTGCAGTCCAGTTAAACTGTAATTTTGTAAATATTTATTTTTTATATTTTTTTTATCAAAAATAAATTTTAAAAAATAAAATAAAAAATATTTTAAAAACTAATACCTACAACACACCCTTTTATCTTAAAAACAGTTTGTTTACGTGTGTTAAAAATATTTTTAAAAAAAATTAATTTTTATTTTATTTTTTATTTTAAATTAATATTATTTTATTTTTAGATCATTTTGTTATATTATTTTAATATATTTATAAATAATTTTTTTAAAAAAATAACTATTACCACCGCACATTAAAAAAATAATAAAAATTATGCAATTCAAGGCAAGTTAACATAAAAGGACTTTATTTGGAGCTTGTTAAACCCGGTCTGTTCGATCAGTGATCCAGTTATTCGGATCCCAAGTTGGATTAGGTTTATCATTGAGTCAAGTCTGCGATTAATTAATTCGTTATGTCAGAGTCATATCAAAGCTCACTTGATCATAAAGCAGAGTTGGATTGAAAAACTAAAAAGACTAAATACCCCCTCTCGTGTTTTTCTTCACCTCTAAGTATAATGATCATTTTGTCAAACCAATCAAAAATTACTTCTCTTTTAACCAGAAATATTTTGATATTTTTATACGGTATATTAATTTAATTAGGGTATTTTTATCTATTTAGCATTTTAATGAACAATTAAATAACCAAAATATCTTCAAAAGTAAAAAAATAAACAATTTTGGGTGGAGGTATTTAGGTATTTTTGTTTTTTTTACATAATAGAATTTTAATTCATTAGGGTCAGGGGTATTGGGGTATTTTAGCCTCGGTTTTTTTTTGTTTATTAATAGTCTGGTCGAGAGTAATAACATGATTTGGCATTAAAATATTATCTTTTATTTGAAAAAGCTACTAGTGTGTTGGAGCTATCACACACTTTAAGCGGTGCGTGCAACGGCTTCTAGTAGTAAAAAAATAAGCTTTAATCGTATCATTTTATTTCTCTGCATCTTCTCTTCCATTATAAGTGAAGCGTGTCATCCCAATGTGACTAGTTTATCGTCATTAATCCAAAAAAAAATGAAAGTTACTTTTTTTTGTGTATGTTAACTATTATATGTTACACTGTACATAAAAGATTTTTATTCCAAGTGTAACTCTGAGAACACCACCACCAGTATTTTAGAAAGATTTCGACGAAACAAATCCAATAGCACCAAATAAGATCACCAGCGGTGATCAAAATATGCCACATGAACTGCTAAAAGGCAAATGAGCCCCACCACCTTTGAGAGGCTCGTGTGACCCACTTCGTTCAACGTTGATATCGTTGGATTTGTTTCGTCGAGATTTTGTCGATGATACCGTTGGTATTGTCATTAGAAATTTAGTGTGCTTTTGAGGTTTCTTTCTTTCTCTCTCCTCTCTCCCCTCTTTTATATCTTTATTGTAAATTGTGTTACGTCATTTTACAATTTATGAGAATCACCAGTGTCCCTTCCGTCTTGCGAGTCTCTAAACTATGATATTTTTTAAAATATTTTTTGAACTATAGTATTTTAATAATGTTTTTTTTAATGTGTAAAATTCAAATAAATAAAAAAAACTCGTTTAATATCACTAAAAATATGGAAGGATATACAAGTGAATATCTAAAGACACAAGTCAGTCTTGAGTATTATCATTGATTAAAATACGACCAGGTCCTACATACTTAAAAAAAAAAAAAAACAATAATAAATAAATAAAAAGAACAATAGAATATCATAGCCGCCGCCTGATTAGACATGAGACGGGAGAGCGTGTGTGACAAAACACAACATATGTACGTGAGCGAGTGGATGTCGTGTGACCACACATCAGTGCTTGTAATGTTGACGTCAGCCCTAGCAAGCGAGCAAGTAAACAAATCCCCAGATGGCCAGATGTACGGTGCTGCTGAGCGCATTGATATAAAAAGTAATTTTTAAAATATAAAAAAATAATTATTTTAAAAAATATATATTTTAAAAAGCAAACACCCCTTATATTATATTTTAAAATAAATAAAGAGGTGGTCTCTCAATTTTGTAGAGGCAGCTAGCTAGGGTGCATGCATATGCGTGTGTTATAATAATTATGATTATTAGATCGGATCAGATATTGCAGGGTCTAGTGGTTGGCGTGTCTGTTAGTGAGTGGATGGTAGCTGCTGTCGTTTTTTAGTTGCAGAGAGCCGAGAAAAAGAAAAGTTGCACAGAGCCCCCACGTGGAGGGTACATGGGGTTGTGGTGTCTGAGTTGGGGAGACAGGCCCGAGTTTCAGTTATATTTAGATAGTGTGTTTGACTCAGTTTTTGGGCCTAACAAAATATACTGAAACAACTATCATCAAAATGTATTATCGTGGTAAAAAAAAATCTGAATATTTCAGAGTAAATGACAACTTAGCCTTCTTCTTCTTTAGTTTACCAATGTATCAAATCGATTTTGCCATCGTCATAGGAGGCAGCTCGAAATCATCGTCTGTAAAATTTTGGTCACCATGCTTAGCCATCAGATTCCCTACAAACCCTGGATATCCCCTTTCACCTAAAGTATCTATCTACTCCGGCAACTCCATGGCTGCCACCGATGGAAGAGCCCCTTTTGGTTTCTTTCTCCTTTTTTTTCCTTTTCACTTTTAATAATGTCATATCCAACTTAAATGTATAGTTATAAAATCTAGTTGGAGCAAGGTTCAGTTTGAATTTGGACAGTCTAAAATAACGTAATTTCAAGAATTTTTTTAAAAATTACAAGTTGTTTAAGAAAATTACCTGGATTTTATCTACGTTTATCATGTCATAATTTAACATATTAAATGGATTAAATTTAACTGAATAAAATACAACCCTAGCCAAGAATCAAGTTAGCAGGTTATCAGATTTACCCTCCAAACCTGAACTTTGTTTAATAACACTTACTGTTGTATGTCTTTGAAAACCCGAGTTGTCAATTGGCAAAAAAATGAAAGGTAGTTTTGTTTTTTAACTAAAAAGAAAAACAAAGGAAAGTAGGGCAAGAAAAGAAAAGGAAAAAGAAAAAAAGATTATATATATATATATATATATATATATATATATATATATAGAGAGAGAGAGAGAGAGAGAGAGAGAGAGAGAGAGAGAGAGAGAGAGAGAGAGAGAGAGGTGGTGAATCTTGGGGGTTGTGTTGGTGACTGAAAAATCTCAGGGAGGGTAACTGACACATGTTCACGTGAAAGGGATATTATGATTATTATTATTATTTTCATGATTTTAGTTCTTTTCTTCGACTGTGCTTTAATTATTACATCAGAGACACGTGTGGTGTATCTAGGAATTTTTTTCATTATTTGTTTTTTTTACATAACAAGTTTTAGGGGAGGCCGAGGAGGAGGGTGTCTTGTGTCTTGTTCTAATCAGAATCATAGTTGATAGGTCAGTTGCATGGATAGGACCACGATATGGGCTTATTATTATTATTATTATTATTTACTCCCCTAAAATCTGGATCTGCGAGTGCGATTTTTGTCAAGCTTGCATCAATGGGTTTATACTCGTAAGAATATAACAAATACATTTTTCTCTGTGTTCATCATGCCTTATTAATGACTGCCACTGATTTGGAGGATAGGAGAACATGAATCAGGAAAACAAAGAAGAAGAGGAAGGAGAAGGAGAAGAACACCCTTTTAGCCCTATTCTGCTTTTGCTCTCTGTGGACATTCAACACGACACAGAGTGAAAAAGTTTGCCTCTGCCAAAAAGCTAGCCTTGCGGGAGGAGTGTTTGAATGGTTATTTGTCCGAAACGTGGTCCAAAAAGATCAAACTCGATTAAAGAAGAAAAGTAAATTCACTCTCTAGCTATGAGGTCAGCTTTCTTCAGCTTCGAGCCCCCAACTTAGAACCAGATTTCAAATTATGGGTTACTAGCAGTTAGTACAAGATCTGCTTGCTGCTGGCCAAAGTGTTAAATAAGTTTCTGACACAGAGTTAAGCTTTGTTCTTAACTATCTGCACATATATTCGTTGAATAGTCTTGAGGGCTAGCTGTATCTTCTGCTTAAGCACACATGCATGCATCCAGTAATTAAACAATGACATCATTCATGGATTGTAGTACTGTCTGTGTTAACTCTAACCATTTATGCTTGCTCCTTGAGCATATCCTTCACTGGATAGAGATGAAGAGCTAGATGATGTCGCGAAAACCTCATATTCGCCCCTCTAACGCCACTTTAGACTCTCTCCCTTTCCAATGCTAACCCTTTTTTTAGGTCATGTTTGGTTTGAGGTTAACGGAAATATTAATTTCCAATTCCTTGACCACTTATTAACCTCCTTTTTTTTTAATAAGATATATATCCTTTCAAAGTATAGACAGGAATATTACTGATAGGATTTTTATTTATTTTTTTTTTTTTTTGAGAAGATGCATGGAACTACTGGACTTGCATGCACAAAGGCTTATATACACTACGTACCTCCAATCTAAAAATCTTGTATATAAAAACACACACACACACACACACACACACACATATATATATATATATATATTTTAATGTGAGAATATGTTTATCACTCGTATATGCACTCAACAAATATCTTCTCGCATGGCAAGTCAGTCCCATTTAAGCTCAACTCCTCTAGCACAAGTACTTAATAATATCCAATTAAAGCTTGGAGCTAATTAACTCAACACTGGAGAAAGCAAACAAAGTTTTGGGAGCTTTAATACTAGTTTGTTAGATTTTTTTTTATATATTCAAGGAGATGTATATGGGTCTCTCCGTTCACATTAGACTTGTGTACACAAGAACTTATATATTGATCCAGTTTTATATATTAATTACCTCAGCATTAGTGCTGTTACTTTGTAAAATTAAGAATATGCAAGTCAAGTTTTAGAAAGAAAGATAAGAAAAAAGAAGAACGTGAAAGAATAAAATAGTGAAAGGACCTTCAATTCTTGCAGAAATTATAGAGTTAGCATGAAGGGAGTGTCGAACTGAAATATAGATGAATCTATAGGGTCAAAATGCAATTCAGCAAGGCACAAAACATGAAATTAATGGAATCAATGTATTCTTCTGGAGAAAGGTAACAACAGGATAGAACAAACATGAAACAGCTAAAAAGGTTGGTGGCAATTAAATTTGTGTATCTGTTATTATTTAAATCATAGTTTGTGTATATATTACAACAATCTCTTTCTATGAACCTAAAAAAAAATTAACAGCAACCATTTTGCTATCACTATGCACCAACCCTTTGAAGCCATACAACCTTACCCTGCCAGAACTGAACCAAAGAATGGGAGATGAGAAGCACTCTGTATGATTTTTCACTCTATATGACATTTGATGCCACCGAAGTAGGATAGGATCATCTATTGATGTTTCTGACCTTATAAACCTCATCACAAAAAAATTTGCTGAACCCTGAGTTCCACGAGAATGGGAGTACAAATCGGATTGGGAGGGTTCATGTTCAGAAGGAAACTAATCAGAATCCAAAAACTCGAGTAGAAGCAAATTTCAAACGCATTGGATTCTGTGTTACTTGTTGATTAATCATGAGAGTAAGATAGGTCCATTCTCAGCAGCTGTCCGGGCGTTGCCATGATTATAATGCCTTGTCAACTGGATATCATGCGATAAATGTGTCCTTGCTTTTGCATAAGGCGCACCTCTTGCTGTAAATAACAGAAGAAGGAAAATATAAGCTTGCAAACAAGAGAAACCTAATGGTCCTTCTCAAACACGCATGTGCTTTTGAGCATTCCATCTATAACTGTGTCTGAGACCAAAGTATTCTCTCTATTACAGCAACGAATATAAATTGAGTTGTCATTTACAATGAACTTTACGTGCTACAATATTTTTCAGTAAAAATAGCAAGAAAATCACTATTAATAAACGTTGGGAAACCAAATTATGCCATCATGTAGCTCAGAGTTTATCATGAATACCCTTACCTGCAATCTTCTGTGCACGGAGAATATTCTGTCGTCTTTTCCACCAACACATTGAACAGATAACCATTAGAAGGAATCCAACAGAAGCACCAAATGCAACACCAATTTTTGCACCAGCAGAGAGGTGAGGGCCACACGTAGGCAATCCAGGTATGCCACAAAGACCTGCATTATCAGTAAAACTGCACAAACTACAGTGAGTATTATTGTAGACCTGGTAATGAATGGAATTCAGTTATGGCTTCTTTTTTTCCCACCATGATAAAACAAACCAAAGGTTATGCATGTCTTTAAGTCAACATGTTCAAACATATCATAAACATGTTATGGCATGAATTCCGTTCAAAGCCAGCAAATATTTAAGAGAACCACTTATTGCAACATACTTGAAGCTAGTTCCATGCAAAAGCCTTCCTCCTAGTGCTGCTGGGACTCTTCCAGACAGAGAGTTACCATTGAGATTCCTACAACATAACAGCATAAATTATAGTCTTGAATACAATTTTTTTGTGGATTAATTAGTTGCGTGTGAAAATTCTTACAGTCTTCGCAATGATGTCAACTGTCCAAGGCTTTCAGGAATTGATCCATTGAAGAGATTGTAGGAAAGGTCCCTGCATGCAATATATATGAGGAGAAATGTTATTAGTACAGTTAGATCACATATTTAGGACCGGAATATGCACTTCTATTTGCATCCAGCTTGTATTTGAACCAGAAGTTAACAATCAGCTGATTCACATCCCACATCAAAGGGCTTTTATAAGAGTTTCAAGCATACTTGAATGATCATGACTAATGATTAGAATGTGTTAGATTTATATGGGTATTATCAGTTTTCCTTTCAAAGAATGAATGTACCAGAGAAATTTATTTTGTGCTCTGTTCTTTTTCTTTAAGCATTCCTTTCCTCTCTTTCTTTTGTTGGGTAACCAAATTGAATTAAGTAAACATCAACTTCCTCATTTGCATCTTATCAAATAATACAAATGCAAAATCAGTGAAAGATCAGAGTTCTATTTCCTGTTAATGTAAGCAGGAGATGTGGCTAGTTGGAGGAACAATGGACTTGATTAGACAATTTACCTATACACAAATTGTTTATGAGAAAATAAATGATAATTCAAGAATTATCATCTAACTAATCATGTTTTATCAAGTGTCAGTCGCATGCTGTCCCAGTAGCTAATTTGGTGGAATCTATTATCATCAGAAAACGGTTTTGTTTGTATAGAAATCAGAATCAATGGTGGGATAAATGGATAAGCAGACTTACAGAACTACCAGGCCAGCTATTGATCCAATTGATGGTGGAATAGCTCCATGGATGCTGTTGTCACTCAAGTTTCTGTGAACGTACAAAGTTAGAGTGAAATAGAAGATGAAAGCGAAGTGTTATTAGAAGGTTGAAGTGACCAACGTTTCAGGAGTTTAAAATGCAAGTAGAAATTATATGTGCTAGATGCTTACATGCTCTGCAAATGAAGTAGCCTGGATATGTCATTTGGCAAGAAACCCCTCAAACCTTGGTTGTCAAGGCCACTGCACATGAAGAAGTAATCCATGTTAAGTGATGTATGATATTGACATAAAAAATACCAAGAACTGAATTATTAGTTTTAATGTCAGATTAACTGGAGATGAGACCTATAATTAGTTAATTATAAGACAAATTCAAAGGTACAATTTACTAGTAGATGTACATATTAATTTGATGAAACATATGGATTTCATGTTAAATTCTCAATAGAAAGTCTGGTCAGCAGATACTTAAATCAATTAGAGCTTTGCAAGTTTTCCTTCTCTCCCCAAAATAAGTGCATAACTACAGAGAAATACTTAATAAAGCCTCTTTATATGGATGACATTATTTGATAATGCCATGAAACTTGTTATGCACTGCTGCAGAAGGATTTCTTGTTTAACAACAAATGCAGAGGTGTTCCAAATTTTCTACATGATTTTTAGTGGCACCATGCACCAAGATGATAATGAGTTGCACGAATTAATAAAAAGATGGAATCAATAAAAAAACAATATTTATTCCCAGATAAATATAAGTAAAACGTGAAAATAAATCATTTTGAGGAAAAGGATCGAGACAATACAGTCCATCAATAAACCATTTGCTGCTAGTTTTGTCATAAAGGCAATCTGCTCCATTCCATGGATGTTGTTGGGGAACACACGGATCACCATTCCATCCAAACCGAAGAGGAAGGCCCAATGCACTCTTCAATGATTGTAAGGCTCTAACTGATTAAAGAAGAACAACCAGATTAGTAACAGTTTATACATTCCAAACTTTCCAGAAATGCTTTTCCTATCTGTAGAAGAAATCCAAGCAAAAAGCACCACAAGACACTAGAAAAAATGTGTTTAATGTAATGAAGATCAAAGGCAGATTATACAGCAGTATAATATGTGTTCGAAACTATGTCTTCTGAAAACTTGCAGAAGGTCTGTATTAATGCTCATACCACATAAATCAACAATGTGATGCACTTTGTAAGGTGATTAGGAACACATGTTAAATAATGGCCAAAGAGGTGCAACAGAAGATAACAAGAACCAGAAGGTATATGTACCTTCTTCCAATAAAGTTTTGGACTCGGCTGCAACAATCTCAAACACCTCAATGGCATTGATTATGGCATGACTGCCTTCTTTAGGATGCAAGCTGATGGTCAGAGCTCTTCCATTTACAGCAACTGTGGTGTTAAGTACAAGAGCAGTATAACGATCCCCACTCATTTTGACAACATCCACCTCTTCAAATGCAACATCGCCATTAATCAAAATGTCAAATACCCTTTTCCCTGCAGTTGTGACTGAAGATTCAATCTCAGCAAAGTGTAACCAAATTGAGTAGTTTCTATTGGGGTCCACATCCATTGTGTATGCTAAATCTGGCTGAGTATCGGTGCTAACAAGGGCTGTCTGATAAAGAGCTTCTGGATAAAAATTTGGTGCATTTGAAGCCATCTTGATGCTACTTTCAGTAGATGTAGCTAAATCAGATCCCTGGCCAAAAGTTTTGATTGGACTCCAAAATCTATCCCCACCCCAATGATCCCCACTATAATCAACATCAAATTTTGGTTTCCCATTACCACAGCTCAATCTGGCAGCTGTTCTCAAGATTATCCCATGACCCCAGGCTGGGCCAAAATAGTATGCTCTATCATCAACTTGAAGAATCTCAATAGAAAGTATAGCTGGATCTCCATGACCTGTGCTATGGAAACAGAGAGAGGCTGTTCCATCATTTAGAAACACCAGAGCTTCAGTAAAAACTTGGTCATCTTGGTTAGTCCACCCAGATTTCAAAGAATAAATTTGGGTGCCTTCTACTGAAATGTCAAATAAAGGTTCATTATCAAAATTAGGATGTCCATCCAGTCCAAAGAAGACCCTTACAGCATAATGTCCGCTTGGCACGTTATTAATATTGTAGCAATTATTGGGACCAGATGATAGGGGAAAATAACGAAGAGATTTTAGTGGAGGACTGATGTAGCTGGGAAGTGTAGCATTTGCTGGAATCCCTCCTGTATAAGCAAAATCCTTAAACCAAAGAGTATTGGTTGGTGCTGTGTGAACATTTAACCGAGCTCCACAACTTATGCGCATAACCCAAGGTGCTGTGCCAGGAGTAGAAATCTAATAAGTAACACTGAAAAGGAAGAATGACTTTTATAATGTCAAAGCAGATATAGTCATTGATCTATCCTCTGGCACTCCATTCTAACATAAAAGATTGAACTCACATTTGCTAAATGAAGAAAATGGTGCAAGCCTCTTACCAAAAATATATGTATACACCTTGTTACTTAGACATCTACTTATTTGATCGTTCAAATGTGAATTTGAACCCAAAAGGCTACGCATTTTTGCTTTGTCACCTCTAATACTAAACAACTTATAATATATCTACCAATAGTTTCTGCTCTAGACTCTAGTAGCCCGGTCCATTGGACAAAGTTACAGAACAGATCAAATACCCAAATACACCAACAGAATCAACAAAAAATAAAGAAAGAATTCTTTCTCTTGCCATTTCAATTTTCCCTATACATTAGAATACAACATGTTTTCATGTTCTTGTCCCCAAAGAAATGATTAGATCAAGAATAACAAAACCCCAAATAGCTGTCTTAGTCCCAGTTTAGTAGACTTCAGTATTCTTGTTTTCTCGACAGATACACAGCAAAGAAAGAAAAAAAAATGTAACTTTCTTTTCCAACACTTTCTTGCCAAGCAAACAGATCCAAATCATATTCAGCAGTCAATATCACCATATCCAAAGATTTTAATAACAAAAATAAAATAAAACACTCATTGTTTTCCCAGTTCTGCTCCTCTCCCCAAACACCAATACAACACGGAAGTTAAAAAAAACCCCTCCTCAGAAGCAGGCAAGAAACTTAAAAACCAAAAAAAAAAACACAAAATCATTAACAACATTCAAAAGAACAACTCACAATGATAAAATAAACTAAAATGCAAGTGAAATTCACTTCAAAAATCACCAATCCAAATCCCTAACCACAAAAGAATCGATCTTTTTTTGTAGCACAATTGAACAAGAAAAGTCAATGAAGTTGAGTGGAGAAAGCTACTCACGTTGTTTAGCTAAGCAAGTAGAGAAAGCTAAGCAGAACAGAAGAATCCGTGATAAAAATGGAATTCTCTGCATTTTTTAGCTTCAAAGTTTGCTTTCTTCTTCTGTAGCCAGTCGCCCTTTCTCTATTGTTTGATCGCTTGCCACATTCTTGCACTTCCTTTTTTTAAGGGAGAGGAAAGTAGCTGGTAGAGCTAGTGTGTGTGTGCTTGGACGTGTTTGCAGGTAAACTGTTCTATATTTAATTTTATGTTAGCAAACTGCAACTATAGTCCTCGAATATATAATAATGTTTAATTTGGTCCTGTAAGTTAATACTTTATGTGGCCAAACACCATCACTGATACTTGATTGCGGTTGCTTTTCAAATAATTTTTTGTGTTAAAATACATGTCAATGATTTTTTTTATTTTTAAAAATTATTTTTGATATCAATACATCAAAATGATATAAAATATATAAAATATATTAAATTTTAACAAAAACTAAAATTTGAATTTTTTAAAAACACGGTTTACACCAACATTGTCAAATATATATATATATATATATATATATATAGCTGTATCAGATTCGTTAATGGAGGGGCCCATAAAGTGTCTGGTGATGATGCAAGGTTACAACTTACAAGAGCAGGTGCATGTAATTTCAGGGCAAGCAAAGTTACTAATTCCAGTTTCATTTTTGTTACTTCCAAGTGAAAATCCCATTTTCGTTGACAAGGGAAATAGGCAAAGAGTTCACGGGGAAGAATAAAATGGGATGCTTTGTATAATTTAAATGGGAAAACTTCAAATTGGTCCCCGGACTATACAGAGATTCTCAATTGATTTCTCAAGGAATTTTTTATTGCAATCAGGTCATTAAAAGTCCCAGGTTTTAATCAAATCACCCCATCAGTCTCCAATAAAAACATTTGATGAGCTCCTAAATCCATTTTTCTGAAACATGAGTCACCATCAGCCTTGAATTAATTCAAACCACTTTCCAATTGATGTTGTGATTCTCAATTAAGTTTCCCAAATTCTTTGTTTAAACGAGAGCGCATGTACATGTGAGCAATATTGAAATGTTCTCATGGATTATATTAAAAAATATTTTTGAAAAAAATTGAAACTTTTTTATTTTTTTCACTGATGTAAAAAATAAAAAAATATATATTATTTTGATATATTTTTTAGTAGAAAACACTTTAAAAGCAACCACAATCACATTCCCAAACATGCTCAGGTCGATGGAAGGGTTTGATTGAAAACTTTTGATTCTTTGAGAACTTAATTAAGATTTTATGTATAGTTGATGGACTAACTTTAAATTGCTTCCTTCTGAATCTTACGTCAATGCCACTAAGTGTTGTTGGGGCAATAGACTTTAATCGGACGGTTGAGAGTCCTTGTGAGCTCAGCTAGTTTGACTTTTGGTGTCATTTTGACTTCGTCTCCTCTTCAGGGAAGGACCATGAATTGGTGCGCAATCATCGGCGGCGATCAGTGCCTAAAACGAAGATGTTGGGTCAATGTGAAGGGGGCTTGTTCTGACATCTATGAAAACTTGACATGGTCACTTTCATTCTTTTACGAAATCTAGGTCTTGAGTTTTCCAATAATTCAAAAAATCAATATCTAATTCGTTTGAGAGGTAATGTTTGTTTTTTAGGAATAAATGCCCTTTTGATATTTTTATTTTTTTAATTTTTAATTATTTTAATGTATTAATATCAAAAATATTTTAAAAAATAATTACTATTACAATATTAAACACTACTAAAATACCAAAAATTGCCTTATAAACAAAGAATAACCATAAAAATAGAGTGGACTCCTTTTTTTATGTTTTAGTGCTTCGGCAAGAGCTATTGATTAAAAAAAGAAAGAGAGAAGTTAAAGGACGAATGAATAGCCTGTAAACTACTTTACTTCTCGCGGTATGCTGTGGTTGTTGTAAAAATGTCTAAGCTATGGAGTATTTTTTATATTGTTATTAAATTTAATTTATCGAGTTAAATTTAAAAATTCCTCACTTAAATTCTTGTCAAATTTAGATTATTAATTAAATTATATAAAAATTATTTTAATATGATCTATTTAACTTGATAAGTTCAAAGATAAAAAAAAAAAATCTAATGATAAAAAATAAAGATCAAACATTCAAGTTTAAAAGGAATCTAGATTATCGGTAAAAAAGGTTTGAATTTAAAAAAATAAAGCCAATATTTTTTTAACATTAAAAGGATGATGTATTGGATCGATTTCGGTCAACTAGGATTAACTCGTCAGACTTATGATCCAGGTGATATATTTAATTATATGATAAAAATGAAGACCTATCAAAAATTAACTAAATATTAAAAGATAAAATTAAAAAACAAAACAATTAAAAGAATCATCAAAAACCAAATATTGAATGTTTTAGGGGGGGGGGGGAATAGGTTAAGCTAGGCATACTAGCCAAAATGGCCTAGCATATTAGAGCCTTAAACATAAAGTTTATGTGTGTGGCCCGGGTCAGGACCATGCTCCTTGGCCATATTTATTTCTTATTTTTTTTTTTTTGTAAGGGGAAGATATTATAGTGTTCACCCCTTATAAAAAAAGAAAAGAAAAATAAAAATAAAGAAATGGGTGATGTGTCACCTGTTAACATGTCCCACTATTATAGTAGTAAAAAAAAAAAATGAGGTGGGGTTTTTGGATTAAGAATCTATTTTTTTTCAAACAATTTTCATCCAAAAACACTTAATAAATATAATAAAAGTCTTTATAAATCACATATTAATCACAAAATATCCTAAAATCACCTAAGAAAACCAAAATCACTCGAACCTAAAAAATCAAAATGAAACTCGATTTTTTTCAGACATGTTTATAGATAAAACCT
>Ga0307510_10004888_pt1 | contig 15852 bp, 15 predicted proteins | sample 12_EM_MG_FD_207224 | JGI IMG/M metagenome (GOLD analysis project Ga0307510, IMG submission 207224) | Populus trichocarpa ectomycorrhiza microbial communities from riparian zone in the Pacific Northwest, United States - 12_EM | ecosystem: Host-associated > Plants > Roots > Unclassified | place...
TAGCTGATGTGTTCTTGGACCCACCACGACCTTGACCCAACCCAAGCATAGTTTTTGAAGTGGCCGACCTGGTCCAATACCTGAGTTATGGGTTTTAACTAAGTCATCATGTCATTTCAGGTCGACCCCTATCTTTTTTATAAAACAAAACAATGTCGTTTTTGTTTTTAAAAAATAAATAATTAATAGGTTACAATTGGATTTTTGACATGGTCACTCGAGTTTTTCTTTCCCCTATTTTTTTTTAAACTCGGCTTGGTCCGGGTTCCAGTCCCAGATCAAACAGTCTCGGTTTCTTAAAACTATGACCCCAAGACATCACAATTTTAACCAATCAACCAGAGAGTCAATGGGTAAACTTGAATCATTTTTTTTTTTAATTTAACATAACATCTTTTTATATAATTGAAAAAACAATAGTTTTGAAAATAAATTAATAAAAAAGGATCAAATTACTTAAGTCATAGAATGATATACTGGATCACCCAAATTTAACCAGATTAATTACATGGATGATCTTAATAAAAATCTTAATAAAAATCTAATTCGATCAAGGTTCAGGTTAGTAAAGTTAATCCAAGTTTCATGAATCATCCGCAATTCCCTTTTTGCCTCAACCATTTCTATTTTTAAAATATTCTAACCACATATATTTTAATATTTCACTTTAAAATAAAACAATATAAAAAAAAACATAAAGTCAAGACATTTTTAGGTGTTTAAGAGTGATAGTAGTTGCGGTTTAAAATATTTTTTTGCTAAAAAATACATTAAAATCATTTTTTTTATTTTTTTAAAAATTACTTCTAATATCAGCATATCAAAACAATATGAAAAGATAAAAAAAAATAATTTTAAATAAAAAAAATAATTTTTTTAACAACATGATTTCAACTTCGTTTCCAAACACTTCTAAACACCGCCTTCGCCAACCAACTTGTAAATGACAAAGTAATCATCTGCACTAAAAAAACAAATTTATTATTGTTTTTTAAAAAAGAAAAAACTAAATTAAAATATTTTAAAACTATCAAACTTGTTTTATACATAAAATAATATTTAATTATATAATAAATAATCTTAAATATTTTAAAATTAATTAACCTTGATTATTTCATTTCAAGTATATTACATCTCAACTGCATGGCTCTATTTAATAGTTTTAATTACTAAAAAAAACCATATAATGTTTTATTATTGTTTTTTTCATATGTTTTTTTTTTTTTACAATATTTGTATAATTTCTAGAGAAAGAACTTTTTCTTAAGCAATTCATCAAATTTATTATAGAAAATGTTTGATTTTAAAAAAAAAAAACTATTCAAGTCATATATTTAATAAAAATAATCTTAGTTTAAATAATTTTACAAATGGAATAGCACAACAATTTATTATCAATATCATATCAGTAAGAACACCAAGGCCAAACACTTAAAAGTACACGAGGGCTACAATTTCCCACAAGGATAATTTGTGCAAGCATGATACCTGTTCTCAACAGAAGAGAGAGTTAATTCTGCTGTACAAAAGGAATTGCGGTGCGTCGACACTCGGTCATGTTTTGAGAATGGTTTGCTCTTATACTCACATCAAACAGCAGGAATTCATTTGCTGACCCATGCCAAAAAAATATCTGCATTTCAGACGTATGATGCCATTTATTTTCGCCCTTTTAAAGAGAGAACATTGCTAATTCAATCGTCGCCTTGTTCATGTCCATCAACTTGGTTCTCCTCATTGCCTCCTTCATCCCCTCCACCCCCATAATTAACCCATGGCAACATAGATTCAAACAAGACTGCCAATGCATTTCGATTAGCAACATCGCGTGGAGCAGGGCCACCGTCAAGTGGGTTGGCAATTTGTCCCCCATTTTGCTCTGCCTCTCTCATCCTTGGATCAACCATGAAGTTTTGCAGGTTCTCAGGTGGAAGTGTTGGAACTGTATCAGAGAAGTCTGAAACCAGCAAATGGCCATACCTATAATTAAACAAACTGTATCAAGTTCTGCAACAACATCAAGTACAGCAATCATTGGATGCAAGGGATCTATCTCAGTCCAGTTCCAATAATAATTCTGCAGACCCTCAAATCAGCACACAAGCATAAACTTGATTCAGTCATCTGTGGGGCGCGAATTATAATAACAATAAATAACATCATTTCTTGGGACAAAACAACAATCAACAACAATCATTAACAGCTACTAATAGGTGGTTAGAGCGAAATATAGGAACAAGTCCATAATTCAAAACACTTACTCATTGTTCTCAGATGAAAAGGCCTCTTTTCTCACACAAGCCCAATCCTTGGCATCACTACTACTATGTTCTAGAGTTTCAATCACTTGTAAAGCACTGTTCCGAAGCAATTTTTGCAGGTCTGGAAGCCTCCATATGATATAACTTCTCTCTACATATATATTAATCAGATGATCCAAGGATGCAGACCCTGTTTTCTCTGATTGAAAAAAGGCATGCTTTAGTATATTTGTCCATGCCTGATCTTTCAAAGGTACCTTGGCTACTAACTTCTTAAGGACTGACGGGTGGAGCATCAAAGCCTGCTTCATCAAATCAGCTGAACTAGACTTTGTAGCACTAGTATCATCATCTTTTGATGGTTCCTCACGCTCAAGATAAAACCGACAAATGGCAAGAGAATATGAGAAGTTTGGGAACAACCATAAGGAGTTATCACTTTTATAGTCTTCAGAAAACCATTCCAACCACGCATACACTTCTGCCCTCAAAGCAAAGTAATCAACACAGAACATGGCCCCCATTGGATCATCTAAATCCAATGAAAGTAAAAGTTTGCAAACCTCAAGGGCAGAACGATGACAACCACGCCTGTCCAAGTTTTTCATGTGAGTGAAAAGTGTTGTAAACATTGGCTTGTTTGTTTCATGGTTGATCTTCAACTGGCAATTTGCCTGCAAGGGGGTGAACGTGGGGTGCCATGCACATTCCAAGGCATATAAACTCTTTGCAATAGCATCAGCTGACATTTGATGCTCACCCACAAATTTGAAATAGTCTGCCATTGTTATAAGTGAATCTAGGTGATAAGGTTGGTATAATAGAATGCTTGCTATGCCATTGAGATCTTGAATAGCTTTGGCAGCTTCAAATGCACTCTGTGCTTGATCATAGTAAGAAGAGTGAACATATCTGCATAAATAAAACAACACAGAATCAGGACATGCATGAAGAATCAAAGCTCACAACAAAAGAGCTTCACCAACTAATGATATATAGAAGATAGGTGAGAAGAGAAAGAAGAAATGAAGAAGGAAAATCCTATTTGGAAATGAGTTTGAATGAGATATATTAGCTTTTTTTACTTGAGAATTAAACCATTGTAGTTTCACTGATAGGCAGAGACGCAATAATTCCTCAAGAAAACACAAGAAAGGATTGCAATTCAAGTAACTGATAGATATAATAGAAAAGAACCATATTTAGCAGCCCATGTAGAATACGAACACATCTTGTGCAGAATAAAAATGCTTTACACAGATTTCAGAATAAGTTCACAAATACAAATGATAATGCTGCTTCTGCAGCCAGTCTGCAAAAGACAAAAAATTTTTTTGGAAAAGATTAATGTATTAAAAGAAGAAGAGGTCCAAATAAAGAGGGGTTAACCTCCCGGGATACAAGAAAAATGGGAAAACGAATTCAAAAAAGGAAAAGGAAATAAAAAACAGAAAGACAAAGGGAGCTACACTAAGAGGCTAGCTGACTTGAAACCAAAAGCCAACTCTTTAGATTCAATTACAGGGGGAAGAAGTGGCAGGAAGCTATGGCTCTTGCAGGTCCCATGAATCTCGGATAGAAGCTGGGATGGTACATTTGTGATCATAGCTTATCAGGTGAGTTCAGATTAGTTGGATGATGTCCTCACTTAGGGACTGAGGTGGCTGGAAATGTTGGCAGAAGATTCGGTTGTTTCGTTCGTACCATATGAGATACACTGAGGCGGACAGGATAAGGCGAGCTAGCAGATGGGTGATTTCATGACGAGTTTAGAATTGGAGGAGGCCCACTAGAGAAGCTGATGCCAAGGGATGTTAGGCCATTGCACTTCAGACTTGCTGGTCACGGCTCCCCAAACTGTGCTGGAATAAGAACATTAGTGGTCATGGTTTTCAATGTCCATTCCACATAGAATGCATGCTGTGTTTGTTATGCTCCCCACGGTGTGTAGCCTATCTATAGTGCGAAGGCGCCCTGAGAAGCAAGCCAAAGTATGAAGGATTGACGAGGGATATGACCTTTGAACCATAGCAAATGGTGAATGGTATTTGCAGGTCTGGTCTCTCGAAGCAACTCCCAAGCTGAATCTATGGTGAATTGTCCTGAGGGATTCCCTTTCCAGACGTGGCGATCTTCCATGTGGGGTCCTGGCTGAAAAGGAATAGAGTTCCAAATTGCTTGAAAGGCTTGGATACTGCTTGGAAAGTTCCAGCCATCCTCTTTGATGATCCCCGAGACCTTTGCATTTCAGAGTAACCTTGTAAGTGAGAGTTCTGAGGGGGAGCATGTCATTTATCCTTTTCCCATCTGGAAGCCAGTAATCAAACCAAAGATAGGTTGCATTCCCATTGCCAATGCATGTCGTAAATTTTCCTCTGCACCAGTCCCTACTTTGAAGAACCTTCCTCCAAGACCAAGAGGGGTTGGAGGGGATGTTAAGTTGCCAGAAGGATCTCCCTCGAAGTAAGGTGGTGTGAACCCATGTTGCCCATATTGAATGCTTGTCTGTTAGAATACACCATATGTGTTTCATGGTGGCAGCTCTATTCCATGTTTTGAGACTTTTAAGACCAAGGCCTCCTTCCTTCAGGGGGTAGCAGATTGAGGACCAAGCTACCTTGGCTCCCATCAGGATGAGGGAGGTTCCTTTCCATAGGGCTGCTTGCAACTAGACAGTCCGTTAAAGTGTCCTAGTTATCATTAAACATTTCAAAGTCTCATAAGGTAGGTTAAAGCCATAAGACCATCACTTCATCCCCCACCATGCCCCCTCCTCACTCCCATAGAAAAAAAATCCTTGAAAGACACCAAAAATTATGTATCTTGATAACCAATTTAAACCCATGACTAAAATGAAAAATCCCCATGTGAATGAAAAATCCCCATGTGAATGCTACAATTCACAAGCAAGAGCCCCAAAAGGCAAACAAGAATAAGGAATTTACATTCAATACGAGTCAATGAAGAAACTACCAGTGATGTTTTAATTTCATAACAGATGCATAACCTGGGACATAAAGCAGAAAAATGGAGAATTAATGCCGACAATATCTAGAAAGCAAGGATATTCATTACCTAAAATGATGGTATCCGTCCTTAGTTTCCAAAAACTCCATGGATAAAGATCCATCCCAACGAGGCCAATGTTCTGATGGAGAGACTAGAATTGTCTTTCTAGTATGATGGGCTCCACGTCTGCCGCCACGAACCTGTCTAGAACTGCTGTCTTGATTACTTTTCTCAAATGATTTCACCACCTTAGAACCAAAAATTCTCCGTAACTCATTCTCAGGATTCAAACATTTGGGATCCAGTTGCAAGGCGGGAGGTGCACATTGTTTAACAAATCCTGCACAAAGTTTTGATGTTTCTGGTTTGGTTTTGGTGGGGCCCAGCTTATGTCTTGAAGAATTAGCATCCAAGGATAAAGCATCTAATGTATCATCCAAAGGTTCTTCAACTTTATTTGTAATTGAAGTCAAACCAGCCTTGCATTTCTTTTTCTTCTTCTTCTTTGATTTCTGATTGGAAGTTGAAATGGCACCCGTCATGCTTTTCATCACAGACAGTTCCTGTTTGTGATCTTTACCCACTACCATTTCATCTGCAATTTCTGGCTCATCCTCCTGCAGCTGAAACCAAACATTAGCAACTGACAATAAATGGAAAGTAGATATTCCACACTTTCCTTCCACAACCATTAGTACTCCTTTTGATTTAAGCAATTAGATCTTTTAAGGAATCATACTTGAGAACAATGTAAGATGATGAACAACAATTACATAAACAAATCTGCCAGGTAAACTTGAAAATACACTGTTAACGGATCTTCTTCTGCAATATCAAATGTTCTTCAAAATTTCACATGCACGCACCAATTTCCTTGTTATCTCACTAAGTTTTCACACTCCGGAGCAATTCGACCATTGAGCAAAGCATAAGATAAGTAGTGTAAAATATCAGATAAAAAGAAGGTTGGAAAAGAATGTAACGGATCCTAAGAAAACTGAACAGAATGCTTAGAAAGACCAAGTAATAATCCTTCATAAGCAGACAAAAATACATAATTCTGGGCAGCTGAATGGGAACCAAATGTAAAGAATGCTATGAAAACTGAACTGACCGTAGAGGCTTCCATGAAAAACTGAATTGAACGCTAAGAATGCATGCAAACTAAAGCTATTGCAAACGAACTGGTCAACTGTATTGCACATGCTGTAATAAAAAAAGCATGGGCATGTTTTTTTAGTCTCAGTTTTTCAGCTAGCTACATGGTTTATGGGTTCATAGAAACGCAGTGCCTCTTGGTGTTGCGTTACTACTGTATGTTTTAAAATCTCAAAACGACTCAAGTTCATAAGAGACTGTCAGACTGATTATAATTTTACAAAGGGACAATTTTTACACAACAATACATCATATGTACGTATTGGAAGCTCACATATAAACTTAAAAGAGAATATTATATATTGTGGCACCTTCCAAACACTGAATACCCATTATATAAGACATCGTAAGCAACCTAAAAAATGAAGGAAATAAACAAAAAAGCAGCAGCAATATTCGTCTTGAAGTATAGGTAACTTTCTGGTTTTGATCAGTTAATTGCTGTACAGTAAGAGCGAGGACTGAGGAATAAAACCTGATCAACGTCATCATCATTGAGAAGGTCAAATGGGTTTATTGCAGGGCGATTTTCCGAATCAGGAGATTCAGCTGCTTCTTCTTCTTCTTCTTCTTCATCCTCCACATGATGCTGTTGCTGCTGTAGTTCTTGTTCTTTCAGGAATTTCTTCAGTAACCTAGCTGACATTCTATCTTCTTTTCTGCGTCTGTAAAATATCAGAGAATTTGATTGGATTCCCGGTTTTCAGACAATAGGGATTGGGATTTCTGTCCTCCTCGAAGCTTGATGATGGCGGTGGAGACGACGGTTTTCCTTGATTTTATAATTTTTTTATAAATTAGAGCATCCGGGCCCTTGCCTAAATTTTTTATAAATTTTAGGCTTTAGCCCGTCAAAGCATCTTCTCTTTTTTCTGTTCGGGCCTTTCGTGGACCTGGAATCCTTTTTTATTTCACTGAATAGTTGACTTGTGGTATCAAGCCCGTGTGTTATAGAATTTGTAAACAACGAAAATAATTACTCTTATTTACCCCCCCTCCCTGAATTTGATTTAACTAATTATTGTATTGGTTTTTTTATAAATAATAATATTTTAATTTAACTAAAAAAACTAAAAAAGGCTGAGAAACACAGACAAAACAAACCTATTTATTTTGACGTTTTAAAAATATTTAAAAAAAATGAAAAGTTTTTATTTTTTATTTTAAATTAATTTTTTTTATTTTAAAATTACTTTGATGTTTTTTAAAAATAAAAAAATATATTATTTTAATATATTTTAAAAAATAACCGGCAGTATAATAGCAAGCAGTCGCTACACGTACAGAACCAAGGGCAGCATTTGGATCTTCTACCTTGAGTCAAACATAAAGCCAAGAAGATACTCCCATAACCAAAAGAAAGGGAAAAAAACAAAATGTTTAGGATTCGGCTTGATAAGGTGATCCATTACACTGCACTGTACAAAAGCAAAGCAAAGCAAAGCCCAATCCCCTCTCTTTCTCTATCTCTATTTCTCTTCCGCAGTTAGGCGACATATTCAAGAGGTGATATTCTTACTCTCTCTCTCCCCTTTATTATTTTTTATTTTAGAAATAATCTTTGGGGTTTAGGATTGAGGGTTTATTCCAAAATTTTGTTTCCTTTTTTCTACTAACGTTGGCAATAATTTCAGCTTCTTTTTCTTTCCTTGGGGTCAATTTAGGCATCAATGGGGTCTGTACTTCGTGAATGGATAGGGTTTCAGCAATTCCCTACTGCTACTCAATCCAAACTTGTAGAATTGTTTGCCAAGTTAAAGGAAGAGGTTCAGACTTTCTATCTTTTTGCTGTTTCAATTCAAAATATTTGTTCCATTTCGTCGTTTCTGTTTTCGTAATTATTTATTTTATTGGACTATTTTGTAATTGCAGGGTGTTGATAAACTGACCATACTTGTTATGGGCAAAGGAGGAGTTGGGAAATCTTCCACTGTTAATTCTCTTTTTGGAGAGCGAGCGGTCAATGTTAGCTCTTTCCAGGTAACCAATTTCCTGTGAATTTTAGGGCTAAGGGAAGCTTGTGGTCTTTGTATGCTCCATATATTTATATATGGTTGATAATAACAATGCTTGCATTACAGTCAGAGGGGTTCAGACCTGTTATGGTTTCACGCAACCGGGCTGGATTCACGTTAAACATCATTGACACTCCGGGCCTTGTGGAAGGTGGTTATGTCAGTTACCAAGCTCTGGACATGATTAAACGGTTAGTACTACTAGAACCTCATATGTGGTTCACTCGGATTCCTATGAAATCATTACTTCTGTGGTTCTTTATCCTGGAATTCTTGTATAAAGATGTGGTGACCGTACATTAATTTGACTTTAGGTTCTGGTTTGTCTGCTAATGTAGGTTTCTTTTGAATAAGACTATACATGTATTGCTCTATGTTGATCGCCTGGATGCATATAGAGTGGATGACTTGGACAAGCAGATAATTGGTGCTATATCTGACAGTTTTGGAAAAGAAATATGGAGTAAAAGTTTGCTTGTCCTCACTCATGCTCAACTCTGCCCACCAGATGATCTAAGTTATGATGTCTTTTGTGCTCGAAGATCAGAGGCTGTGTTGAAGACCATTCGTATGGGAGCACGGATTAGGAAACGAGACTTTGAGGTAAATTGTTTCTTCTTAACTTGCTGTTTTTCTCCCTTCTTCTAGGTTTTTTTCTTTAATTTTACTGGCAACAGCTTCTAATTGGTATTCTGAATGTGCAACAATATTCTGATCAAATGATAAGTGCATAATTTGCTGCATATGCGTGTTGATAATCTGTTTCAAATAGCAGGGTGATTTGGGTTTTTTTTCATAGACGTTATTCCTTCTAAAATAAATAACTCCCCTCTCTCAGATACACAGTCTTATGCTAATGAATAGTGCTGTAGACCTCATTTTTTAATGCTATAGATCTTATAACCTCTTAAGAAACTTAAGGTTCATGATGCGCGGGTTCAAGAGACACTGTGACTTGCTTTTTTTAGAAATTAATGGGGAAGCATATCTTCATTTTTCTATCCACTATGTTAAAAACTTACCATGGGTTTTTGCAACTTTCTCCTGTTCAAATGTACGCATTTGGCTGACAAATGAAAAGGAATGCTAAAAATGGAGGTTTGTTGTTTTGCTTCGGTCAAATCATTCTTTTTTTTCTGCATTGTCAATTATTTACTGCTTGTAGCACCATACAGATCTTCAAATATGGTTCACATACTTTAAAAAATGAACTTTGTTATTCAAGGAAGTAAACAAAATGGTAAAATAACCTTCAATTCATTGAGCATGTTTTCAGATATCCTCTTCCATTTCCACTTCTGTTTATATCCAACACATGAATTGCTTGGAAAATTATTTCAAATTCATTTCCTTCAACCATGACATCCTTGTTCATCCTGGATGCTGAGGACTATCATGGTAGTTGAAGCTGGTACATTTTGTAGAGGACTGAGTGGGGAATTAGTGAAGGTAGGCTGTCAAATGTGTTAAATTTAGTGGCCTTGATTGTTGGTGTTAAACCAAAGTAGATGATATTTTTATCCTAATCAGTAATAACCTTAGTGCCTGTTGGTGAAAGGGTGCCAGCTTGAGGGTCAGGACATGGTTTTTTCTGTTGCCACCAATTTACTTGAAGTAAGTTAGCTTTTTGGTAGGCTGGGGAATCATCAGATGGACATTTTTTATATAAATCTGATGAGACTCTTATATTGCTTCCATAAAAAAAGGATCCATGGGTCATAGGGGGTCCATCTTTCATGTGAACGAGGGAGTACTACACCAAGAGTATCTAGTATTCTCATATCTGACAAATTGGATGTCTTGGGATGTTTTGTGCTGGTATACAAGGAGATTTGATTTAGGAGCTTGAGGAAATTATGGAGAGTTCAGAATTGATTTTTTCTGGTGCTTCAAAGCAAAGGAAGAGATGAGGTTCCTAAGGAAATTGAGAACCTCATGAATATCAAGTTCAAGAGTGATGGGAAGAAGAGTTGCGTGATGGTGGCTTATGTGATGCGGTTAACCGAGCCCTTTCCCCCTTTGTCTGCATTATCACTGTGGAAGTCAGTTGGAAAACACTTAGCAATCGCCCCAGTTTCTTGTATCTCACAAACCAAGGGACACCATGAAATTTCTACTTGTTTCCTTTAATGCACAAAGTGATTCTGGACTCCTTTTCTTTTTCTTTTTTTCCTGCTTTGTCTTCTTTAATTTCATCCAAATTTTCTGTGGAGTTCCTCTGCATCCTTTTAAAGTATTATCAAGGATATCCTAAGGGAGAATTTATTTTTTATTTTTATTTATTTTTTAATTTTTAATTTTTTGCTTTGCAATGTTTTATCTTTTGGATTGTAAAATATTCTCAAGTATGCAAAATGGCATTTCATGAGTTATGGTGGAGTTTCGGCAAGATTTTAGGGCACCATTTCTAGTACTTTATGTTTGCTTATAGATTTGTATTGGGAAAGAAGTGATTATGTATGATTTTACTCCAAGAGAGGAAAAATATGCAAATCTGATTAGAAAATTAGATAAGCTGGAGTAACTTCTCACCTTTATTCATGCCAATTGATGGCTTGAAAGTATGTCATTATCTGCGGAAAAGGTAAACTCTCCCTTTCCATATAATTTCTTCATCCTGGATCTGAAGTCTATAAATGAGGGTTATTTACAACATCTTTGAAAAGGTGGTGCTACTCAAGCTACAACTAATGCTTGAAATATTGTGGTGTTGTATGATCTCCATTTTCAGAATTCTGTGAATTGATTGAGAGAACTTTTTTAATTCAAAAGTTGTATATTAAAGTGTTGGATGCATGGGATTGAGATATACGCATTCCAGTGTCTAAGCACTTATTAATTTGGAGTTGAAGAGGGTGTTACCTAAATGAAACTAGTTTTGTGGTTCATGAGTGAACTGCATTCTTCATGGGACATTTAATGTGCTGTAATTGCGTTTGGAAATCAACTTCATTGATAAAAATGCAGATGCATCTTCATTTTTATTTTCCTTTCTGAGAATTATCTTTGTTATAGTTTTGAGGAGGCATTAATGGGAAATAAATTAATTTTCCAGTTCATGAGATAATCGATAGCCTGTAATTGTATTTGAAGATCAATCTCTATGGAACATGTGAAAATAGAATATGAGAATTTGTTTATTTATTTTTGGGGGTTCTATTTTAGTGTGATTGTTTACATAATCAATCATTCACTTGCTTTTGATGCTTCTAGGATTCTGCTATTCCAGTTGGTTTGGTTGAGAACAGTGGGAGATGCAACAAAAATGAGAATGATGAAAAGGTTCACTCATTATTCTCAGAGTTTATGACAATTTATTCATTTGTTCAAGTGGTTTATTGTGAATTGCTTAATTTTGAGTTGCAGATTCTCCCCAACGGGGATGCTTGGATTCCGAGCCTGGTAAAAGAGATCATTTTGGTTGCAACAAATGGGAAGAAAGCTCTTGTAGTTGATGAGAAGTTGGTTAATGGGTCTGAGTCAAATGACAGGGGAAAGATATTTATTCCTCTTATTTTAGGGATTCAGGTAAAAACTTATCATGTGATCTAGCTCCTGTATTCTTTTGTGGTAGAACCAGTTCATATGATCAATTTCATTCGTGTTAATTTTATTTTATTTTCATGTTGCAGTGGCTTCTTGTGAAATGGATTCAACGAGAAATAAAAAAAGATATTGCAAAAGGCGGCAAGTATCTTTAGTACTGTTTGGTTGCATTCAAATCAATTGCAAGTTGTTATGTGGCTCTTTAATGGTCTCTTCTTCCTTCTTTCCCTACCTTTTTGTATTCATTTCCTTTTTATGTTTGTGCATCTTCACCGTTTTTGAATACCTGTGCCATTTGTACCTGTGTGTTGGTGTTTTGAGTTGTTCTTAGGGACAGAATATGAGTGAAAGGAGGCTCTTGTTCTTCAACTAACCATATGCTTTTGCTGTTTAATGTTTTTTTTCCTTGCTTTTTATTTGTCTTTCGTTCATAATCTTTTCCATTTAATTTGGGTCTTTCAAAGTTTCAATCTATCCTTTACATGTGAAGATGATATATATTTACCTATCAGAGTGGTATTTCTGTGCCCTTTCTGTGGAAGTAGAAGTGCCTGATGTTGTTGCGCCGCAAATAGATATCTTTCTTTATCCATTTGCTCATTTTGAATCCATGCGGTGGTAGTGTTCTGGGCACAAATGTGTTAGCATATAATCTCTAAGATGCTATTCTCTACCAACCTATACATGCTAGAAGAAGTTGATTTCTCCGACCTATGCCATGCTAAGGAAAATATTTCTACCTCTTCAAAATGTGGTCCCTGTGGTGGGCTTTAATTTCATTAAAAATGTTTCGAGCATCCATTGGTTGTGAGTTTGTGATTATGGTCACTTTACTCCTGGCATGGCAGCCAACATTTGAAAGCTGTTTGCTATCTTTCTGCGGAGATTACGGGAGGTAGGGAGGCGGAACCAAAGGTTTGGAAAAGAGAGTGTTTGTTAATGAGGTGCACCGCTTGTAAACAAACACACCGAAGTGGGGGACCAGAGCAGTGAAGGTTTTTATACTCTGGGTGCCACCATTAAAGCATACCAACATAGCCTGTAAACATCATTGAAGATACCACAATCATAGTAAACATCTCATGATTATATATATTATCACATGAACTTGCTTTATCATGTTGCATTTTTGGCGTGCTTGATGCCCTTCGGCGATCGGTGATTTGGTGTCTAGTGCGCTGGAAGAGGGCGACATGTGCGGTTGTATTGTGGTCAGTTTTTGTGGTTCAGTGGTTGGATTAGCTGGAATTTTACCGTGACGATACCTTACATGGGCAATGCCACACTTGAATGGCCAAGAAGGCAATGCACAATCTGGGTTGGAGGTCATGTAGCGGACCATCTGCACCATTGCTTGATCCACGGAATCAGATCTCCCAAAAAGATGATCGTTTTTTGCCCTATTTTTTTGACATGGGAACAAGTCAATCTTGTGGTCAATTTTTGTCGGATGAATGGGCATTTTAATAGTAAACAACAAATTGGCAATCTTTTCCTCATTTTTATACCAAAATAACAATCGTGAAAGTGAGAATTACAGTTTTTACTGTTCTAACATCCGAGGCTCTCATTTCGTTTTATATATATATATATATATAATGATAAGTTTATATGAATTATTTTATTTTCAATGTCATCAATATGATAAAATACTACAAAGAAAACATGAAAATGTCATAAATGAAGAGCACACAAACAAGAAATGGTAGATTTAAATTCAACAAATCAACAAGGATATAATGTATGTGATCAACGTAATAATTTTTTATAAAAAAATAAATGAAAATACCATGCATAAAGACACAAAAATACAAATTAATAAATTTAAATTTAACAAAGAAAAAAAACACACTAATTGTTGAAAAGTTGTGTGCTTTGTGATGAATATAATAAAACCTAGGCAAGTTTTTGTTAGGCCCAGGATTTATACCCTCTACAGTCTACACACGATTTATGTCCCAATACTTAAAATCAGGCCTTAACAGATATTAACCCTAAACTATGATGGTTCTCAAAACTCTCCCGAGTATAGGGCTCGCATCCATTCAATTGTTTATTTTCACAGGACATACTGTAAAACCTGGAACTAGGATAGCTTTTGCAATGTTATGTTGTTCCTCTGTGTCTTTGTTTTCAAGTAATCCAAAACTATAGGTGATATGCACATTGTTCATCATATTATTGTATAAATAGTCTAGAACCCCAAAATAAACTATTTATTCTTCTTGAAGAAGACAATTTCATCTTCTTCTTGCTTAAACTTGAATACAACTTTACGAACTTTACAGCGCTCTCATCTCCTACCTAATCTAACTTTAATTATAAGAGGATACCAGACCCTTTTTGCAAATATATATTCTAATTATCCAATCTTTTACACATTCCAATCCATAATCTAACAGTTTTTTATTTTGATTAAACGTATAACGTGACCCTGTGCTTTCATGGAATATAGATCATTGAATCCATTTGACCAACTCATCAGGAGCCATTCCACTAAAGCCATGGACCTTGTGATCTCTTTGCTTGCATATACCATATACAAAAAAAACACTATGCCAGTCTAGACAGAGTAGATTGTAAAGATTTCTTCTGCAGTTGCTCTCTAGCCCACTGAAATTCGGCATTCCAACTACCAATAGTTCTGTTATATTCACATTTATGCAGAATAACCCTCGGAAATATGTTCTTGACGTGCCTTTGTGAACAATCTATTTAATAAAGCAAGCCATGGAATGAAACTGTGTCTAGGAGGAATATGTAAAGGACACCAGATCATCTGATCTAGCTCCAAGCCAAATCCACTCTCTATTCTTTATTACAGTTTCCAATCTTGCTTTAGAAGGAATACCAAATTTGTAGAGCAGTCTAGATCCATAACCTTTACAAGAACACCTGAAGAGTGCCAGTGATCCCACCATAAGTGAATTGTTCTGCCATTACCTGCAATATAGTGGATTTGATCCCAGACTAACCCTCTCAACTTTAGGAGCTTTTTCCAGTACCATGCACAATCAGCAGTACATTTCAGGCTCCAAAGACGATTACCCTTCAGTCTATAAGACAGAATCCACCAACCCACAAAGATCCAGCTTTGAGGTAAAGACTCCAGATACATCTAAGAATAGAAAAAATATTGCATTCTCTAACTTTCTTCCAGCCCAACCCTCCTTGTTTAGGCAACGTCACCTTACACCAAGCCACCTTAGCACCTAAAGCATTATCCGCCTTACCCTTCCAAAGAAATGCATTACATTTCTGCTCCAAAATCTTAATAACACTAGCAGGAAGCAAGAGGATTGTACACCAATAATTCCTTTATGTTTAAGATCACTGAAGATAACAGCTGCAATCTCCCAGCAAAAGAAAGCCTTTTTGTTACCCAATGCTGTATTTTAACAGATTCTATCTATAAGTGGTTTGCAATCAGCATAAGTCAGTTTTTTTGGCAATTAATGGCACCCCTAAAAATATCTTACAGGAAACCTCCCAGCTTTAAATTCAGTAATCCTTTGCATACTACTAACTGAAGCATCCACTCCACAACAAAAGAATTCACTTTTTGAAGAATTACACTGCAAACCAGATAGCTGGAAAAACAGTTGTAGTATAGTTGTAATAGCCTGTAAGGATGCAACATCTCCCTTTGTGAAAATTATAAGAACATCCACAGAGCACAAATGTGTAAGTTTAATCTTACTACACTTTGGATGATAGGGAACAATACTCATTAATAGGAGCATTATTCAGCAAGCAAGAAAGCACTTCCATTGCTACTACAAACAGGTAAGGGGAAAGAGGATCTCCTTGCCGAAGCCCTTTAGAGCCAGCAAATACCTACACAAATTGCCATTAATAGAAAT
>Ga0307510_10004889_pt1 | contig 15850 bp, 8 predicted proteins | sample 12_EM_MG_FD_207224 | JGI IMG/M metagenome (GOLD analysis project Ga0307510, IMG submission 207224) | Populus trichocarpa ectomycorrhiza microbial communities from riparian zone in the Pacific Northwest, United States - 12_EM | ecosystem: Host-associated > Plants > Roots > Unclassified | place...
ATCACATGTATATGCTAAAAAAATTGAGAAAATATTATAACTTTCTCCAATGCAGCCTTGTTAACACTAAAACAGTCTTATTGAAGCACTACTCTCGAATCATATTTGAGTATCTTTGTTAACAGACCAATCACTCTCTCAATTGGCCTCTTGTAATGCTTTCAGCTTCTATATAATATCGTGAGATAAGTCCGGGCCATCATAATTTGACACAGTAAAAACAAAAACTTGATTTTGTAATTTTGCAATTATAAATACATCACAAACCCCTTTAAATCCCCCTAAAAAGGATTTCTTTCTAACATAACCATTTCCATAACCAAAAACACAATGCAATAATCCATTATATAGTGCAACAGTTCTAAATATGTCTATAAAATCAAGACAGATTATCCAGTTAAATATTAACATAAAAAGGTTCATAATTTTTTACAAGCAAGAAATAAAAAAGAAAGGATTTTTACATACCATAAGAGATATTAATTCCTTCTTCAACCTACCAAAAAAACCAACAATCAAACTAAACCCATTAAGATCATTTCACTGGAAAAAAAAAACAACCATCAAGAAACAACATATAATCAAGACCGACGACCCAATTAAACATTAAAATAAAAAAGTTTTTAATTTCTGACATGCAAGAAATTAAAAAGGAAGGGTTTTTACATACAATAAAAGATATTAATTACTTCTTCAACCTGAAAAAAATCAAAACAAACTCATTAATAAGATTATTTAATTGCAAAAAAAAACCAAGAAACAACATGTAGAAAATTTATATTAATTCAAAGAGACCCAGAATAAGAAAATCAAAATTAACAAACTATTTTTTTTCAAGATTTCTCATGAACCAAACAAAAAATTCAATGGGTCTAATGGATGGAGTTTTGGGGCCCTGCAACAACCATGCTAGAACTTGCAACACTCAACAATTTGAAAATAAACAGAGGCCCTAAACCCCTGCAACACCCACGCCAGATCCTGCAATACCCAATAATATTAAAAAATTAGAGGCCCCAAATCCTGCTACACTCAATAATCTAAAAAAATCAAAGCCTAACCAAGAACCCAAGCCAAAACCCATCTAAACTCACCAGCTCCTAGCAACTTTGCAATGTTCATGAGAAGAACCATCGGTGCATAAAGATGTTGAAGCCGCACACAGAGCCACCAAAACACCCCCAACCGAGCTGCACCAACAAAGGAACCCTCACCCAGCGCCAACAAAGGAACACGTAAGCAGATCACCAGGCAGCCTCACATCGCGCTAGAAGACCACCGAGAAGCAGAACAAAACATTGATGGTTCTGGGTAGGGAGATGGAATGGTTGCACAGTGGTGTTTGCAAAGTGGATCTGGTGGTGTTTGCAAGGTGGATCTGGTGTTTGTACATTGATGGTTCTTTGGCTTGTTTGTGAGGCGTTCTTTGGTGCGTTTGTGCCAGAAAAAAGAAAGAGATGGGAAAGCTGTAACCTGTCAATAAAAGACAGGAAGATATATGGCAGGGAGGCTGCCACGTAACCAACAAAATAAATGAAAAAACAGCGAAAAAAAACTGGCCAAAACTTATCGCGAGAACGAATTAAAAATTTAAACAGTAATCCACAGTGATTTTAGACACAATCTACAGTGATTTACTGAGCAGTTTTAGTTTTTTTTTTTTTAATAATGATTTACAAGAAAAGGAAAAAAAAAACAAATTCTAAAGTCCAACCGATGTTACTGATCACTTTGTGTCAGTGCATATGTTATAGGCATATTCATGGGATGTTTCTTCCTACCAACCTTTTAAAAGAACATTTTCAATTTAGACGACTCAAAAATAGATATCACAAACAAACATATCATCTAATATGATTAAAAAAAACATAAAAACTACATTCAATCAAAGAAAAAGGAAAGATTCCAAGTAAATTACAATATCACACCTACAATAAAAAATTCATTCGATGGAATATGTGACAATAAATGCTTGTATCAGTTAATATGAAGATAATGTTTGATCTTATGGTAGTAGTTGCTTTTCAAAATATTTTTCGTTTAGAAATGCATTGAAGTAATATTTTTTTAATTTTTAAAATTTATTTTTGACATCAACACAAAAAACAATCCAAAAATATAAAAAAAATAATTTGAAGAAAAACAAATTAATTTTTTACAAAATGTACGATGCGGCTACAAAGACAAACATGACCAAAATAAAGAAGTAAAATGAATCAAGACATAGCTACTAGCAAAAAAATTTATCGCCTTGTCAAAGCTACCATTCACACAATCATTTATCCACATTCAAACTAGTCCAACACCTTAAGGATAAGTTGAGGTTGTTGGATCTATTCATTCATTTCCCCTCTCAACACAAACATATCATTAACATGGACTAAGCCTTATTTGTTACTTTAACTACTGCAAACACACTTTAACAAAGACATGAACAAAGATGATAAGTAATTTGCAGCTTTGTCATAAGCATTCTTTGAAAGTGGTCAGAGTATTTTTCAATGCCTTTCATTTGATAATTATTTTACACAAAATACAGGTTGTTCCTTTGAGGGTTGTATGGCTACCTAAAATGATAAATCTTTATAATGATTGAAATTTTATATGGCTACCTAAATTGATAAATTTATCTACGTGCATCAATTATATACATAAGAGGTAACATAAAGTTCTTTTTTGCAAAAGCCTTTGCATGTTAACATGGGATTACTTCCATCATAACCATAAGATCCAAAAGGAAACATAAGCTATTTTTCATATCCACACCAAGAATTTCAACTTTTTTTATACATTCAAAATTTAAGAAAATCATGTTATGAAACTAATTGGAAGCAATTGTTGGAAATAAATAATTCATATCATTTTTTATTTGCACATAAAATGAAATGCCAAACTTTTTTTTATAGCTTTGAAGGAACAAACCTAACATACCTTATCCAAGTTAACTTAAAGTAATAATTATCTCTTTATTAAAAGTTTATCCTTTTTAATCTGAGATAACTTGTTAATATAGACTTAAACCCTAAAAAAGTAACAAACTACTCAACAATATGTAACCAAATACAAAAATAAACTAAGAATATTAAATTTTGTTGGTGTATTCTAAAATGAAACCTACTTGTTTCTCCTCTTCTATCTTAGCCTTGATGTAAGAACAGGTTACCACTTTGGTAATTCCAATGCTTGTTCCAATACTAGTCCATGTTGACACTTTTTTATTTGCAAAAAAAAGATTGTTAGGTATTAGTTTTTTATCTATAAAAAAAATAGTAATAGTAGTAGTAATTGTTAGGACTCAAATGAGTAAATCAAGTGTTTGACATATCATTACGAAAGACTAATATTAATAGCATGTATAAGAGGTGAAACCCTCTCCAAGGCATCGATAGCCAACTGAAAATTTAAGAGGAAAAATTGATTTATAATTCTACAAAACAACATCGTGATAATCATCCATAAAAATGTTGACTTTCCAAATAAGATCACGAATAGAAACAATAAGTAATTAGATTACACTCTCTAAGTAAATGTAAAAGAGACCATATTATTGACTTAGTTTCTAGGGTCTTTCTACCAACTTTTCGTTGTAAACTAAAAGATTGGGTGTTCAAATGCATTTTCTTTAATTATTTGACAAATATTAAAAAAATCCAAGCTAACCAGTTTTACAGACCATCAATGACTTAGAAGCTAAGTTGACCCTCTCACCTAGCAAGTTTAACCTCTAAGTAAGTACAACTTTATACACACAAGAATCCAGAAACCATAAAGAAGCAATTTATAAGAGAACCAACAACGAAAACACTTCTAATCAACAACAACACGAACACACAACCGTTTTTTCTAAAACAAATCACATAAACAATCTAAACAAAAAAAAGATGTCATAATCAAAGTTTACTAAATTTAATTACAGATATATCTTATTAATAGTATACATTAGTAAACTAACTATATATATATATATATAGAGAGAGAGAGAAAATAATTATTATGAAGAAACATTCACAATAATTAACCTGGGACAATTTATTTGTGAAAATATAGGTATTACATTAAATGGACCACACCTAAAATCAAGTGAAGTTATAATTGTTCAAGCCAACTCTATAATACTAAGATTGGCTATACCTTATTTGGCCACTCCAAGATTTAAAAATGGGATAACGCGCTCAATAAGGCATGAGTTCAAAGTATCAGAAGTATTTCCTCATAGAAAATCCATGAATTTGATCAAATATTCTTTGTGCTTTGTGAGTAGACACACACACATATAACCCCTGAAGTGGATGCTTAATTTGAGTTCCTTTTTCTCTTTTTTATCATAGGGTTTACATTAGTTCTTACTTTTACTCTTAAAATTTAATAAGATATAAAAATAAATATAAATATTAAACTAATAATGAATGATAAACATCTATATTTTCCTTCATTTCTTCAAATTATGTTGGATGTTTAACATAGTTTCAAGTTGAATAAATTCCACAAGTGAAGAATAAAAACAAAGATTTCTAAGAATTTTCAAAATAAATAAAAGGATTAAAAATATTAAAAACATTGGAAGAGAAAAAAGGTACAATTCTAACACATTTTGGTAAAACAATTATAAAAATGACACAAGTTAGAAAAGTATTTATGAAATAACATAATTTGAATACAATCGCGTTTCTGAATATTGGTTTTATACACAACTATTATTAAGAATATCGTTTATTTAGTCAAAAGTCAAAACGCATGTCTCATACAAATTAATCAATATGTACAAAAATCAACCCAAAACTTTATGAAGATTTAATGGTCCAAATATGAGATTCGAGATCCAATGGCCAAGACAGAAAAGAGATAAGTTGATATGGTAAGAGAGAGAAATGGAGAAGAAAAGGAAGGGAAAGAAAGAAAGGGTTACCAAGGACACATCAAGGCTTTGTTTTTTACATATCTGGTACCTTTCAAAAGATCTCGACGAGACGATTCTAACCACATATTGGAAAACCACCAAACAATGTTGTAATTAACTCTAATTTATCCCCAAACAAACCCTTAACCAATTATAATCTTGTTTGGTGGTCTATCAAAGTGTGGTTAGAATAGTTTCTTCGAGATCTTTTTAACAGTATTGGGTATATCGAGAATAAAGTCCTGGTATGTTCCCAGTGACCCATTCTTTCTTTTTCTTATTTCTTCCTCTACTTATCTCTTCTACCCCCATCAGCTTATCTTTTCTCTTTTTTTGGTCATTGGATCTTCATAAAATTTTAGGTGAATTTTTATACATGTTAATTAATTTGTACGAGACATGCATTTTAGGTTATGATTAAACTCAATAACGATTGTGTACAAAACCAATATTTAGAAACACAGTTATGTTCAAACTGTGTTATTTTCCAAATATTTTTTTCAACCTCTGTCATTCTCCTAAAACTTGTACCAAATCTTGTCAACTTTTTAAAAACAAATCAAATCTTTTACCATTCTAACACAATTTGATAAAAGTTTTATGAAAATAACATCGATTATAAAAGTATTAGAGAAATAGCATAGTTTGAACATAACCGCTATTGAGAATAATGATTGTTTCAATATTCATGTCTCTTTCAAATTAATTAACATTTACAAAAGTCAACCTAAAATTCTATGAAGATCCAATGACCAAGAAAAAAAAGAGGAGATGAGTTGATATGGCATGAGAAAGAAAGAAAGAGGAAAAAAGAATGGGTCATCGGGAACACCAAGACTTCATTTTCAATACACTCGGTATTGTTATAAAGATCTTGACGAGACGATTTTAATCACATCTTGAAAGACCACCAAACAAGGTCGTAATTGGTTAGGGGTTTTGTTCAGGGTTAATTTATGGTTAATTATGATCTCGTTTGACGATCTTTCAATGTGTAGTTATAATCATCTCGTGGAGATCTTTATAACGGTATTATGTATGTTGAAAACGGATCCCTAGAGTGTCCTCGATAACCCATTCTTTTTTTTTTCTTTTTTCTTCTCTCTTTTTTCTTTCTTGCCACATCACCTTATCTCTTCTCTCTTTCTTGGTCATTAGATATTGAATCTCATCTTTTAGCCATTGGATCTTCATAAAATTTTAGGTCAACTTTGTTTGGGTTAATTAATTTGTAAAAGACATGCATTTTGAAGCATGACTAAACAACTAGTGGTTGTGTATAAAATAAATATTTAGAAATATGATTGTCTTCAACTTGTGCTATTTACCAAATATTTTTTTCAACATATGTCATTCTCCTAAAATTTTTACTAAATTATGTCATTTAAAAAAAAACTGAAATAAATGTCAAATTATTAATTGGTCTACATCTCATTCAGATCTATTTAATGTACAATTCACTTGAAAAAACCTAAATCTTTTGATAACTTGATGCTTCACCACTATGCACACTCTTAGTGGTGAAACCCACCTCTAATAATGACGGGGTAGGAAAGATGTGCCAATGATCATAACAAGAATATGTATAGTCCATATGCCATAAAAGGATCCCTCATCATTATTGGAATCCCAATCTTTATTTGTTTCACTGCCTTTCTTTAAATTCTACCTTTATATGCTCACTTTCTCTTATCTTCCTCCTTTATTTAATGTCAAAGATTGTTGAAGATGCTAATAAGAAAGATGATAGGGAATTCAGATTGTAGTTTTTATAGTGATATTCAAATTGAATTATAATGTATCAGTATATATATATACACACACACACACACACATTATATGTTTGCTTAAAAAAACATGACTAAAAAGGCTAAAAACAAGGTAATAATCCAACATACCTAAGCTTGGTAAAATATCAATCCCCGATGGTATAGGTTTGGCTTCCTTCAAAGCCCAACACCATTAGGTTTAGTTATACACTGAGCCCAAGTACATGTGGGTTTAGCAAGTAAATAGACCCAACACCATTAAGTTTTGTTAAACCCAAGGGTGTGGAGAAGTGTCAAAACCAACGTTCATAGGTCAACTATACATTTAGCCTAATTACATATAGATTTGACAAGATACTAGACTCAACACCTTTGGGTTCAGCTATGCGCTAAGCCCAAATACATGTGGATTTAGCAATGTGCCACACCAAATATCCTTGGGTTTCGCTATTTCCTGAGCCAAAGTATAAGCGAGTTAGGCAAGATGTTAAACCCAAGATCCCTGGGTTCAACTACCCGCTAAACCCAAGTGCATATAGGTCCAACAAGATGTTGTACCCAATACCCTTAGGTTTAGCTACATGCTAAGCCCAAATGTATATAGGTCTTATAAGATACCAGATTGGGTTCAGCTACACGATGAACCAAGGTATATATAAATCTAGTAAGCTGCTAGAACCATCACCCTTGAGTTTGGAATCATTCCATATCCAAATACATATGTAGTTGATAATATTTTTAGGTTTTTTTTGTCACAAAGATTTGTTTGTTTTTTCTTATGTCTTTTAATATAAAATATTAAAAGTCAAGAATGATCATCTCCCTACATCCCTAGGTGTACAAAAATCTCATAAAAGCCTACCATATTTCCGTCACACATTAATATTGTGTAAGTGATATTTATTTCTTGTTAATGTTGTGTATGAGATATTTATCCCTCGTTAAAACTATCAGGAGGAGATGACATTCCAACCCCTCTATTCAAGCAACATGACAAATATTAGAGGCTACATATACCATTTGAACCACCTAAGTAAAGGATTCACACTTTTCTTATTCTCTAAATATTCGTACTCTTATTTTTAAAACATTTATCATACATAACTAAGAACAAACATTCTTGTTCTTAGAATTTAAATCTCAATCTCTCATTTATGGAAATCCTTTATCAAATATCACCAACTTTATCATCAGAGGGTCATTAAATCCTACCAAAAGGACTATTTTGCAAATGTCAAGTCTTCTATCATCAATCATGTATTTCTTAAATTCTTAAGAAGGGAATATTTATGTAAAAGTGTGATCATCATCTATCCAAACACTTAAAAAACTCTCATTCATGAGGATATTAGATTTTCAAAAATCATCAATTAGTGTTATCTGGGAGAAACTGATCAAAAAGTCATCAACTATTCTTTCTGATCTTGTTTTTGGCATCTTTAATCACTATTAATGGTAGACAATCAAGATACCCCTAGGATGAGATGTGTCACATACCTCCTAACAGTTGCTAGCATGCATGTTGTATTAGAGTTTCAACAACTCATTAATCAGGTGCAAACCCTTAGCCAAGCCGTGTTGGTATTCTAAGGGCAATATCAAACATTATCACCCCAACAAGTTCTAGCATATGAAGTAGTTCTCTTAGTCCCAACCTCTGAACCACAATCAGTCCTCTTTTCTAGAAGATAATTGTATTATCCAAGGAAGGTAGAGCAAAATGACTTAGAAAGCTTTCCACTTTAATGATCTCCCAATCTCTATAAAGCTAGTTCTTGTAAATATGAAGCTTTCTTAATTAATGGTCATTCTAAACATGATCCTTTTAGTCACCGTGGGATTGAAGTTAGCTATCAATCCCATTGTTCTATGATATAACCATCCAGCTCCTCAAAACCTATTCAATAAAAATCAAGAAGAAGTATGAAAGGTAAATACATCCAAAATAAAGTTTACAGTCCTCTTAAGATAAAATGATCACATTTATCTATACAAGTTTTGCTCACCCTCATCCCTAAGAAGTATTAATCCACCAATATGATTTTTGGACAACTATGATAGTCTTGTGGATCCATGAGAACATGTCCAAAATATGAGTAGAAACCTTGAGTTGGTTAGCCAAGATGATGATGTTATGTGCAAGATTCTCCTCATGACCTTAAGAGGGTCGACATGAGCTTGGAATAACAACTTAAAGCCATGCTCTATCACGAGTTTTTATGACCTTTATGTTAAACTTGTGTCAAGATTTAACATTGTTAAACCCTTCAAGAGAAGTTTCATAGAACTCTTTGGCGTTACTCAATTAGGAGAGGAGTCCACTAAGGCATATTTGAAGAGGTTCAATGAAGAAATGCTTAAGATAGAGGAATTGATTCAACTAGTAGCTTTAGAGGCTTTGATAAATGGAGTGAATGAACATTTTCTATGGAATGATTTGTATGCTCTACCAAACAAAATCTTATTGAAGGTGAAATAAGTCATGAAAAGTCATATACGGGTGAAATAAGCCAGTATATTAAGGTATGGGCTTTTCTGTTTCTACCAAAAGATTGAGGATAAAAAAAAACCCTTTCAAACAGAATTACTCTCCCAGCAGAGAAATGTCAGAAAAGGCTAGTAAATGATCACATATAACACCCTAAGAGGACATATATGATTCCCTTGAATGTCACCTTACATAAATCTTTACAACCATTAAGAGAAAATGACTTTGTTTGTTATCCATCTCTTATGGTGTTGCCTTCACACACGCGTGCCTTCAAGAAGTTTGAGTTATTCCATAAGGATAAAAAACATGATAAAGAAGGTCGTTTCATACTAAAGAAAGAAATTGAGAGGCTAATAGACAAGGGTTATCTAAAGCAATTTGTTAAAAGGCATGTCTATATAAAATATGGCAGGGAAGAGCCCAGCCTGCCCAACTAGCCATCCCAAGTCCTATATGAGACCAATATGATTCTAGGGTGCATTTCAGCTGAGGGAGATATTTCTAATGGTAAGAGGAAGTATAAAAAAACATGTCCTCACAACGACTCATTAACAAAACCCATAACTTTTACTCTATAAGATGATGTTGGTAGATGATAAGAGCTAAGTTAGCATCCTATTCAGAGATGTGATGTCCTAGATAAGGATAAATCCCTCAATGATGACTTTTGTAAAAACCTTTTTAATTAGGATTAAAAGGTCATGACCAATAAAGGGTGTCTTGGAGATCTCAATCACAATAAACACTTACCTTAGATGCCTTACCATTCAACAAAAAATTATAGATAAACATGGTTTTGGCCTCCAACACCATAATAGAAAGACCTCTTTTGCACATAATAAATAATGTCATAATCATACGATATTTGGTCTTGAAATTACCTACTCATAAGAGGGTGGCTATCATGAGAGAAAACCAAGGGGCATCAAGGCATTGTGCCTTTGTATATCTGAAAGGTAAGAGGACTTTGGTCTTAGACCACTAAGGGTTTTTGAAGGAGAGGGTGGAGGTTAGAATTGAGACCACATAGCAGTTGATAAAAGTATCTTTAAGGCAAAATGAGGGGGCTATCACCAAGATAAGCTTCACCTTGGAACCACCTCGATAAAAACCTATAAATAGACTTTCTTCTTACTTGTCAGGCTAATTTTTCATTCAACACTTCATATATACCATGGATCAGCCCAAAGATAGCTTCTCATAAACTTCAAGTTAATCTGACTTTCCCTTTTATCCTACAGGAAAAAAAAAGAGAAACTTTAAGGGGAAGATAACAAACAATAATTGTAGAAATGGATAAACTGTTGACTGCTAGATTTATTCACAAGGTCATGTATCTAGATTGGTTGGCTAATATGATCATAGTAAAGAAAAGCTCTGGAAAATAAAGGATATGTGTGGACTTCACTGACCTAAACAAGGTCTGTCCAAAGGATAGTTTTTTTCTCTCAAAGATTAATAAATTTATGTACTTTAAAGCTGGCCTTGAGTTCTTAAGATTTTTGGATGTTAATTCAGGGTACCATCAAATCCCTATGTATCTAGAAGATGAAGAGGAACTTTTTGCTACAGGGCAATGCTATTTGGCTTGAAAAATACGGGAGCTACTTACTAGCAGATGGTCAATAAAGTGTTCAAACACAAAATTAGAAGGAACATAAAAGCTTATATGGATGACATGCTGGTGAAAAACATGACTTTTGAATAATATTTGAAGGATCTAGAATAGGTTTTTTTTTATATTTTAGGCAAATGTAAGATGAAGCTTAATCTTTCCAAGTGTGTATTTGCCATTAGAAAAGAAAGATTTTTAGGTTTTCTAGTAAGTAGCAAGGGAATAAAACCCATTCTAAGAAGATTCAAGCAATATTGAACATGACTCCTCCTTATAAGTTCAAAGATGTTCAACACCTCACTAGGAGACTAGCCACCCTAACAGATTCATATCCAAACTAGGAGAATACAACCTACCATTTTACAAGATCTTGAAAAATATTACCAATTTTAAATGGACATCAAAGTGCCAGAAAGCTTTTGATGAGCTTAAAGCTTATCTCTTCTCTTTTATGATCTTGTCACAACCAAGAGAAACTGAGAGCATGTTTCTCTATCTTGGGGTTTCTAACCAGACAGTTAATTTTATATTGGTAAAGGAAATGGAAGGCATGCAATGCCCAATCTACTATTCTTATTGAACTCTTAATGATGCTAAAATAATATACTTAAAAGTGGAAAAGATGGCCCTAACTTTAGTGAGAACCTCTAGAAAACTAAAATCATAATTCCAAGCTCATCAAGTTATAATATTAATATAGTAGCCTCTGTGATAAACTCTCCACAAACTATACATGTTTGGACAATTAGTGATATGATCGATTGAGCTATAGGAATATGGACTTTTATATCAAACAAGACTAGTTATTAAAGAGCAAGCCTTAACAGACCTCACAATAGAATACTCTTTTAAGAATGATATCCAAGATAAACATTTTCAATATTTGAACAATCGATCCCCTCAAGAGAAACTACAATCCCCCCCATAGTCCATACAATTGATCCTACATTGGGAACTATATGTAGATGGATCTTTCAATTTTGAAGGAAATGGTGTTGTGGTGGTACTTAGACCCCCATGAACATGTCTTTGAGTATGGAATTCAATTTGAATTTTTAGCTACCAATGATGTATTAGAGTATGAAGTTTTCCTAGCAAGATTGGGCCTAGTAGAATCCTTGGAGGTTTCCTCTCTCCATTTGCACAATGACTCCCAGTTGATAATGAGACAATGCCAATGAATATTTAAAACCAGAGACCTTTAATGAAATACTCGGTGAAAGTCTAGGAACAACTCTCTAGAAAATACAAAGGCATAAAAATCTCAATTGACCATATTCCAAGAGAAGAGAATAGAAGGGTAGATCTCTTATCCAAACTAGCAAGCTCCCATTCAGTTAAACTCCCTTTAGAGGTATGTATTAAAATCTCGAAAAAACCAAGTATGTGCGTGCGTGTGTTTGTGTTTGCTTAAAAACTCATGATTAAAAAGGCCACAAGCAAGGTAATAACCCAACATACCTAAGCTTGATTAAATGCCAAACCCATATGACATGAGTCTAACTTGCTTTTTAGGCCTAACACCATTGAGTTCAACAACGCATTAAGCCCAAATATATATGGGTCTAGCAAGATGTCAGACCTAACACTCTTGGGTTCAGCTATCTACTAAACTCGAGAACATATAGGTATAAAGAGGTGCACACCCAACATCATTGGGTTTAGCTACATGCTGAGCCCAAGTACACGTGAATTTGGCAAGATGTCAGACCCAATACCTTTGGGTTTAGCTACGCGCTGAGCCTAAGTATAGTTGGTCTGCGAGATGCCAAACCTAACACTCTTGGATTCAGCTACTTGTAGTCTAAGTATATGTGGGTCTAGAGAGATACCAGACTCAACATTCTTGGGTTCAGCTATATGCTCAGCCCAAGTATATATGAGTTTGGCAAGTTGTCAAATCCATCACCCTTAATTTAGGAATCATTCCAAGTCCAAATATATATGGGGTTGATAATCTTTTTGGGTTATGAGGATTTGTTTGTTTATTATTATATCTTTTAACATAGAATGTTAAAAGTCAAGAATGACTATCTCCTTATATTTCTAGGTGCATAAAAGTCTTCTAAGGGCTTATCATATTTCCATCAACATTAATATTATATAAGAGATATATATCCCTTATTGATGTTATCTGGAGGAGATGATGTTCCAACCCATCCATTCAAGCAATATGACAAAGTTCAGAGGCTATATATACCATCTGAACCACCCAGGTAAATGCTTTATATTTTTTTTTATTCTTTAAGTATTCATACTCGTATTTTTAGAGTATTTATCATACACAACTAATAACAAACACTCTTGTTCTTATAATTTAAAGGTGATTCTCTCATTTATTGCAATCCTTTATCAAAAGTCACTGAATTTATCAATAGAGGGTCTCTAAATCCTACAAAAATGATTGTTTTGCAAGTGTTAAGTCTTTTATCACCAATCATCAATTTCATGAATTACGGAGAAAGAAAAACTAACGTGAACATGTGATCACCCTTTATCTAAACACTAAAAAAACCTTCATTCTCGAGCATATTGAATTTTAAAACATAATCAAATTACAACTTACAAGGAAATAGAGATGAATTCCATGGTTTCTATATATATATTTAAATGCCTAAATCCCATAAAAAAAGATTGTTTTGCAGGTGTTAAGTTTTCCATCACTAATCATCAATTTCATGAATTATGAAAAATAAAATATTGATGTGAACGTGTGATTACTCTTTATCCAAACACTAAAAAAAACCTCATTCCTGAATATATTGGATTTTGAAACATAATCAAATTATAACTTAAAAGGAAATAGAGATGAATTTATGGTTTCTATATATATATATATATATATATTCAAATGCCTAGGTAAGTGTTGAAGGCAATCAAGTCAACAGTTTTGGATTGTTAATAATTATTTATCCTTTTTTGTTTTAAAAATTCGATTTTTTATTTTTTCATCCTCTGTTTAGTTTCTGGAAATGAAGATGAGGTGGGTTTTATTCAACTTGCTCAAGCTCCAAACATCCGGCTGATCATCATCAAATCTTTGCAAACAACTTTTTGGATGGAGGATTCTAATTGCAAGCAAAAAAGATAGCAGAGGGACGTAACAGATTTAATTAACAGTAGGGGGACTCGATTGATGAAATCTACATAGTATAGGGACGGTACTTATAATTTACTTTGGCCCTGTATACGTGGCATTTAAAAGTTCACTTTCCAATGGGAAAAACATGACTCCGCAGAGCAGCTCAATTATTAACAAATTTGTCTACGTTGTGAAGACAAATTTGAAGGATCTAGTGACCGTTTGAATTTCGAATTCAAAACTTTAAACCTTAGTCGACAGACAGCCTGTGACTTTCCATCCAAAACCATCTACTCAAATCGGCCAAGCCCCATTAAAATAAAAAATCTCTATCCCCGTGGCGGAATCTCGTTTGTCAGTGACACTCCAAAAACAAGACCAAAAAACACGATACAGATACAGTGGTCCCTACAAAACTACGCTCCCAACGAATACCGAGCCCGAATCAACGGTCAGGATCTCTCTACAATTCAAATCAAGCTCTTCCCCGCCTCAACAGTAAGAAACAAATATTAAACAGTAAAAGTAAAACCTCTCCTTCTGCGCGAATAAGAGAAGCAGAGCCCTTTTGCTTTCTTTCAAAAAATCCAAGATTGTTTTGTTTCCTTTTAAAACTCTCGCCTTTACCTTAAATCCCCTCTCTGTTTCTTCTTTACTAAAATTGAAGAGAAAGAGAGAGAGGGGGTTGAAAATGTCGACGCAGACACGCCGTTCGTCGTTTTCCTCTTCAACGTCGTCGTCTCTTGCAAAGAGACACGCGTCTTCTTCATCGACAGAGAATGTAGGCAAGGCCACGGCGGTTGCGCCTCATTTGGCCAAGAAACGAGCCCCTCTTGGTGACATTACGAATCAAAAGAATGTGACTCAAAAAGGGTCAAGAACCTTAATTCCATCATCTACTTTGGTGGGTTGTTTTTTTTTTTTATTATTTCTTGTTTTCGTTTCTTCTCTCTTTCTAAATTATGAGAAACATTTAATGGGATTTCTGTATCATTTTCTTCTGGGTATTTCTTGTTGCATGCGGACTTTCTTGGGTCTTTTGTTATTTATTCTTGTTAGCCCAGGAAGGTTTTGATTATTTTTAGGGTTTGTTTATTGCATTTTATTAAAAAAAAAAGATAGTAAATGCTAAAAGAATGCATAATTATTTGTTAACAAGAAAAGGAGAGAATAATTTGCTTACTTGTAGGTGCATTAAAGATATCCAATTAAGTCACTGTTTGGATACTTGGTAACATAAGATTCTGGTGATCAGAATCTTGACAAAAACTGCTTCTGTGTTATGATCTGTATAGAGTGCAGTGTTATCGTCAGTGTTGAAATTAATGCTTTTTTGCATACTTAGAAAATGCATTATAATCTGATTTTGATAATGTTATCCTCAAGGTGGCATGATCAAAGCATTACCAACTATGAAAGTTTTGATCCCTTGATGGCTCTGATTTTCCTGAGAAAGCAGCATTTCGTTGAGTCACCATGGACACTGGATTTATGATTAACTTCTCAAGTTCTAATTAACTCCCTCTATTGTGATGTTCAGATTAAGCTTGTGAGTTTGTTCTAGTATTCAGAGAATTAGTTGATCCTAACTGAATTTCATAAATGCAGGCACCATTCTCAAATAAATTTGCCAAGGTGAAGAAGGGACCTCCTGCTTCTAATAGCAGTACTTTACCTGCATTCTTAAATGCGAAATCGAGTGCTGTTGGTGTTTGTAAGGTGATCTCTATCTCAACAAGAGACGAAAGTGTCCCTCCTGTTGCTGCTGTTTCTGTTCCATGCAGCAATGATGTTTCTCCAAGTAAATCTGATGATCTTTCAATTTCTTTGGATGAATCAATGTCCACCTGTGATTCTTTTAAGAGCCCCGAGGTTGAATATATAGATAACAATGAAATAATAGCAATTGATTCTATCAATAAGAAGACCTTGAGCAATCTGTACATCTCAGATCATTTGGAAACTGCAGGTTTTTAACTTTTTCACTCTCATTTCT
>Ga0307510_10004890_pt1 | contig 15850 bp, 17 predicted proteins | sample 12_EM_MG_FD_207224 | JGI IMG/M metagenome (GOLD analysis project Ga0307510, IMG submission 207224) | Populus trichocarpa ectomycorrhiza microbial communities from riparian zone in the Pacific Northwest, United States - 12_EM | ecosystem: Host-associated > Plants > Roots > Unclassified | place...
TCGGTACCAGCGGAACCGGAAAATCGCAATTGACCATGCCCGACCACCTAGGCGACCAGGAGAAGGGTATCTTTGAGAAATTGGCGGGGGAATTGAAGCCTACTCGTTTAGAGGTATTTTTCCATTTCCATTTTCCATTTTTTTTCCCCTCCCTCCCTTCCTTCCTTCCTTCTCCCAGTTTTAGAAAAAGAAGGAAAGCGAAAAAGCCTGGAAGTAGGAAAAGAGAGAGAAAGAAAGAAACAATGGCAGGAGAGAGTAGAGAAAGAAAAGCATACGTTTTACGTAAATGATCATCACCACTACAAATAACATTTGCCCGTTTATAAAAAGATTGGCCGTTATATGTTTGAAGTTTCATGTACTGTACGAGTACTGTATACAATAACTTGTTTAACTTCTCCTCTCTACCTACCTACCTACCTACCTACCTACCTACCTATCTATCTATCTATCTATCTATCCACTATGGATGAAAGAACGATAACAACTCTTTTTTTTTAATTTCCCTTATTTTATTTTATTTTATTAATTTTATTTAATTTCTTACTACTTTCTCACCCTTCGCTTGCTCCGCTCGTATAAAGGTCAAGGATGTATCCGGCGGGTGCGGATCAATGTATGCCATCGAGATCGCCTCTGAGAGGTTTGTCGGACTGTCGTTGGTAAGGCAGCACAGGCTCGTGCATGACATCCTTGGGGAGGAGGTTAAGGCGTGGCATGGGGTTCAGTTGAGAACTTCTACTGCTTAGGACTAGGGGTGGAGGAGAGTGAGAGGAGGATTAGGAAGGGAGGGAGGGAGGAAGGAAGGAAGGAAGGAAGGAAGGAAGGAAGGAAGGAGCAAAGGGAATGGGGGAATGGGGGAATGGGGGAATGGAAGAGAGAAAAGGAATTGTATTCATTTACTTTTCCTTCTTTTCTTTCTTTTGGAGTCGTTGTTTTACTTCTTTTACAGACTGAGAGAGTGTGCGTGCGTGTGTGTGTAGTTTTCCCTCTTCTCTTGTTGTCCCGCCAGCCTCCCCCTCCTCCCTCCGCGGAGGGAAGAAAAGAGGGAAAGCAAGAAAAAGGCATTGTGACCGCAAATTTGTCACGAGAGAATTGAGCCAGTTAGTTTACAACTGAAAGGGGCAGGGGCGGGAGAGAAATGGTTCACTATGGTGGTGATGATGATGCTGACGACGACGATGATGATGATGGTGGTGGTGGTGGTGGATTGAATTGTAAATAGTAATGGTTGGAAATCGTGAGCTGTCTCCACATTTCCCGACAACTCTTTCCGCTAGCGGCGATGCAAATCACGATGGAGGGCATTAGTTAGGGATCATGGCTAAAACAGTCAACTTCTCCTAGAGTCTAGAACTGGACTAGAAGTGAGAGCTAAGCTGAAACCCAAGCGAGAGTTTCAAAGAAACGACCGGTGATGGCCGGAGGGGGAGGACCAAGAGATAAATCGGGAAAAACCACAAGAGTTGATGGCGAGAACATGGTAAAAACATCCCCGAGAGAATAAAGGTAAGAACGAAATAGGGATATTATAATATACCAAACAGGCATGAACAGGAGGTCATTTCAAGAGGTAAGAAAAAAAATACCACTGGAAACGCCACAAAAAGAAAACCATGATCGATGGGTCTCGATTTGGATACGAGTTGCAGTTTTTTTATTATTTTAACTGTATAGGAACAACTGTCAACTCATACGGCTGTACCTCACCCACACCCGAAAAGAAGAAAAAAAACTATAAAAAAACTAACTCAGCAGTAGAATGTAAATCATTACTTCTTCTCGCGCTCCACTTTGAGTTCGGCCACGGCCTTCTCCTTGGCCACCAAGGTTTCCTTCGCTTTGTCAATATGCTCCTTGACGATCTGAATGCCTGCATTGAGGCGGTCAAGCTCCACAGCCTCCGATTCCTCTGTAAACTCGCCACGAGCACCCTTTGCACGACTGGGAAGCCTTGCAGACCCCTTGGAGGTCAAGATGTCGTACATGGCTTCCGTGGGCTCGTTGAAAACCAATTCATCGTACATGTACGAAAGAACAGGGCGACGCTGTTGCCTCGCGAGCTCAAGATCTGCTTTGTCACCGATGTAGGGGTGCAGCTTTAAAAAGTGGAAACACGATTGTGCCTTTTCACCCGACTCCGGGACAAACCAGATCTTGATAACGATCTCGAATTCTCCCCATCCTGTTTCCGATACCTCGAATGGCGGCGACTCACAAGCTATGACATTTCATGATGTGTTAGTCTGGTTTGATGTATGTATTATACATGGGAGAGGGAGCGAGACAGACTTCGTAAAGGGTTGGCGTAGGTGTCATGTAGCTTGAATTGTACTTTTTTGATGAAATGTGAAATTTCAGCACCATCGACCCCCTTCACTGAGACGGTCCACTGGTGTGTGTGGTCTGGTGGGAGGTTTGGTGGTTTCTTGTCCGGGTTAACCGGCGTCGCGATTGATCCGTAGACTATTCACAAATTGTCAGCCAGCCGATTTTGCAAAAAGAAAGAAAAAGAACGGGGAAGCGGGAAAGGGCCTCTCGGGATGTGTGGGTAACGGAGGGGATATAATTCATACCAAAGGGCCGGAAGATAGAGACGCCCTGAATACAGTGATATTATATGTCAGCTAAACCCCCCAAACGAAGGCGAACCAGGAGGCCGCCGCGCCGGCTGGGGGATTCCGAAACCTACCTTCAATCGTTTCGTATTTGAAATTGACGGCATCCTCAGCTTTTATTTATGCTCACACCACACCCTGGAGCGTCTGGGGAAACTTTATGATAATGATGGCAGTTGAATCTCGTGTGCGAGTTCGTGGTTGGTTGACGCGAATATCGGCTGAGGTTGATGGAGGTTCATCGGCGCAGGGATAAGCTTTGGCAGACGAGCAAAACAGTTGTCAGGCGAGCGCGCTCGTGCACGAAAATCATGTGAGCCTGCTATGTGCAGTCCCCAATGCTCCGATGACGTAAGAAAACTCTCAAGCTAGAATATCCGTGAGTAAGCAGAATCAAGGGATCTCAGTCACAAGGGGAAAAATCAATGGCAGACAAACCACGGAAGAAATTCCCTGATATCTTTGCTGTGGCCTTGTTATGTCTATTGTGCTGGATAGATCCCTATTGATGCCTCTGGGTAGGTATAAATGAATGTTCCATCGTCAGACCAGTCTAGAAAATTAACAGAAGAAAAGAGCAAAGAGAGGGTAACCGGGACAATGTCTAAAGTCACGCACCAACTACTTAGGGACATGACAGTCGTCTAAGCCCGGGCCAGAACCTGTGACTTGTACCAAAGACACGTGCGGCCGCATATGGCTCCGCACAGCCTGCGAGCACAGAGTTTATCGCATATCACGAAAAACCTTCCTTGGCAAAAAATAACCCAAGCTATTTTATTTTAACAAGAACCAGGCATCTACAACACCGAGGCATAACAGCACCCCCCATCCCTCCCCTGTTAGCATCTAAAAAGAGCTGCACTCATACGGCGCCGGTCGCTTCCCGGAGTTTCCCGCCTTTCACATTTCTCTAGAAACCTTTCTTGTTGTGATGAGCCCTGCGCTGATTATGCGCAGCTGGTTTTGTTTACCATGAGTCAGAGATAACGCTCACGAATTGTGATAGCCGTAGTAATGATAATGCCCGGCACTCGGGAAATGCATCGGAATTAACTGGCCCTGGTGAGAACTGTTGCTTTTCACTTAAGCCGGATTCCTGGGAGGATAGAGAGACTTTTGGAACGATGCTCATCATCTCCGGATTTAATTGTGGGCTGTGGCTTGCTTCGCCGACGGAATCGGCAGAGTGAATCCACCAATAACCGGTCACTAAGGTCCAGACTCACTTCTTCGTGACCCCTCCTCGCCAGGTATCATAACGACAGAATCTTTAGTATATATTCCGTCAGCTGATTCCCTACTTTTATAAATTTCAGTTCATACCAACACCTCACCCAGGAGATGATCACACAAAATCACTCGCAGTGCCAAACCGCCTTATCGCCTAGGCCTCTGGGTCGGGATACAGAGAGCGAAAGGTAACTCGGTCGGCGGAGGGAAACTTTAAAATGCCGCCCTAGGCCTCCAACACTTTCGATAATTGGTCCGAGAACCATTGGACCATGGGTAGGGATACCTAATGCAGCGTCGGGGCGTAGTCCGTTTGATACTACACTTTGGATAAAACCCGCATTCGTACAATACTGGGGCCTCGTTAAAAGGCGAAAGAGTGGGCCGGATTGATAGACTACGACACCACGCCGAGACTGTCTTTTAGTTTCTTAATGGAAACCCTTGATCTCAGCCAACCAGAGCCTGCGTCGCGAAATAGTCTGACCCCAGCAGTCAGGAGAACGGCGAGACACAACCCCCCATCTTCAATGGAGGCGAGAGTAACAAGCACATGATGGGTCAGAAAATCGGGAGGAATAGCAGTATCTATCTAGTTAGCGTTGCTCTACAGTATAATACCAAGGCAGGGGTTACCGGTGACGATTTGTTCGCAAATTCCCAACATGACATTTCACCAGTGGACCTCTCATGACCATCCAACATAAGGAAAATTGTAACCGAAACAGCGGTATCAGGAATCTCCTCTACAGGGTCCTTTTTTTATTCATGAGAAATTACCCAATCTACCGTATCCCGTATAAGAACTAGACTAGGGATATATTGTTATAGTTTTTCGTGAAAGCGAGAAAGAGAAAACCATCACTATGCACCACCCAATCTAGCAACGACCTCGGCCATTTCTTCGTCCTTGTAGATTTTGAAACCCTTCTCCTTGGTAACACTGGCAAGCTGAACGTTCTTCGAGTCGAGCTTCTCCTCCATGACCTGTTTAAGAGTTTTAAGGACGAGAGTCTCAGCCTCTTCGAGCGTCAAGGACTAAAAACGCCAGACGAAGTGTCAGCAATTTTTCACATCAGTAAATCCGTCCAAGGGATGACCGAATTACGCTATGGTATTCATTCTGCAATTCTGCCTGAGCCCCCTCACTCCCAGATCCTATAGCCTTTGCATCGTACCGGTAGAAAGTTCCGGAGGGCTCGGCATGGTACCTGAGTTGAATCAAACCTGCATCAGTATCCATCCCGCACACCCGACAGCTAACAATCAGGAAGTAACCAACAGCTGGGGGCCATCTTCATCATATCCAGCGATCAACAGCGCAACACCAAAAGGTCTCGACATAATGCTCTCCTCCCCATCAGCACCCTCTCCAAACCTCAGAGCAAGATCGCAGATAGCCTGAGTACAACTCTCAACGCGAAGCGGCTCGTTATAGTGGAAGCTATGATTTTGGGCCTCGACCCTAGCATGTTCGATCATCGACCTTGCATCTGCTTGAAGACCTGACATGGCACATCCTAGATGGCGGTCTATCTCCACTATCTTCTCAACAGACGAAGCCTCAAGAAGTGGCGACGTTACACGCTTCTCCACACCAATTATAACACCATATCCCGTCGCTACCTGTAGATTGTCCCAGATTTATTAGATTTCCAAAAAATATAAAAAATAAAAAATGTGCGGGGCGATCGATGGTGGGGTATCATCGGCGAAGGTGGGGTACGCACCCCGATAGCAGTTGAACCAAGCTTGATTGCTTCTAGCGAGTACTCGACCTGGAACAGACGGCCTTCGGGAGAGAAAGTACTGGATGGAGCAGATTAGTTTGGTGATGGAAAAGCGTCTCGGTAGGAGGAAATTTTACGAACTTGATACCGCGATCTACAGGTGCGACGGGCGATCCGAATCAGCTATCCCGGGCGAATTTGGCGGTGGTCGGGGATGGAAATAGGAGGAGGGGGAATGCAAACCATATTCTGACCGTGCAATAAACATCTTGGTTGAGCGGTTGGGGGTTTCTTGGAGATGATGGGGAGATGGAAATGAATCGAGGAGGAAGCTTGTATTTGCTGGGCTGCTGCTGAGGTTTGTGTCAGGGACGACGCGAGACATTTTAGTGGGGCGCTTGCCTAGCCACAATTGTCACGTGCCACCTCCCGGGGAAGAACCGAGGCGTTCCTTCCTTTTCCCTCACCCATAGATGCTATACTGATTTTCCCGTTACTGGCATCGAATCTCCTGTCCGACGGTCATGTTTACTAGATTTCTGACAGGAATTGGACTGCGAGATAAGCTGCCGGCACAGCAAAATATATCGTTTCCATCGGCCGCACAGGATTCACCGTTCTACCTATGATACGCCACGGCACTCGGAGAATCTCACTTAGACATGCCCATCTTTTACAGCTTCTCAGTACCATCGCTCTACAGACAGCCTGTTAGGAAGGATCCGTGGGAAGTCAATACGGTGTTAGAATACTATTGTCCGAAATATTGCTTCGATGGTGGAGGGTACGGGTAAGCTCGGCTTAAAACCTTGCGAGGAAAATGTCGAGCAGTCATGCCAATGTATCTAGACGCCCTCTATCACCACCAGTAAAACGGCATTAAGTACATGCACTGAGAGGCATATCAAGCAACACAAACAGTTCCTCTCGCTCTCATTCTACCTATACTTTCAGACCTCTGTACACAGCTCTTACTGGCCCTTTCTACCTCACCTTGTCTTTGATCTTCCAATCATCCGGCTCGACCCCCGACAGCTTACCGCCGGAAATTCTGTGTGCGAGATGAGAGATTGAAGAGAAAGTAAAGACTGGTTGACTGTGAGAATAGAATGATTCGTAGAAGGAGGATCAGAATTGTTCCATGTCTGTTGTACTTGCTACATAGGCGCCGGACCATGGTATTTATACCCATGAGAGGTGTCTATATACACGGCTAGTAATCTAGGTCCCACTATTCCCCGCCGGACATACTTCTGCCACATTGAAGCCATTTTTCCAACAACTATAGCTGTTTATCCATCGAGTGAGAGACGGTGACCCGAAACCCAGCTGACAAGCCTCACTCAATCTGCTGCATTATCACGCTATGATGTCGGCACCTGAATCCACGTTCCCATCAATCAAAGAATCAAGTTTTATTATGTGTACGCTGGAAATTTACCTAAAAGAGTAAACAAGAGCAACAGCAACATTGCCCCCCATATCCAGAGAAAGCAAAGCCAGCCATCGTAAAGAACATTATGTGTTGGTGCCATCAAACGCAAAGGAACAGCTTTTCCTGACCATCCACCCCTCGTTACCCCAGCCGCTCACTCACGATATCACACCTTAAAAAAAAGAAAAAAAAAGAAAAAACGCTAGCCTTCTACACACTTATTTATAAGCCTTTCCGCGGGAAGTATTCCACCATTTTTGCTCAGTGACGACCTTGCTTTCAGATCCAGGAACAGGGACAGCCTTCCTCTCCTCTTCCATAAAGTTATAAACTTTAGTGCTATTATCATCGTCGATATCCCAGGTTTCCTCAACATGTGTCACCTTCCCGACCGCGCCGCCCTTAGCTGCTGAGGAAACATTGTCTGCCCAGGTATTCCCCTGGCTCTTAACCCTACGGTCCCCAAGCGTGCCATGGACACTACCACCGGCCCGGCTGGGGGCGTCGTGGAAAACCTCCTCACGTGTCTCACTAAATGATGCAGGGCCAGAGCGGAGAAATTCAGAACTCGGAAGGGCTTCATTTGTGCGAAGATTATCGGCATACTTTGTAACACGAGTCTCCTTGACGATACGTTCATCAGTGTGTCCCCCAAGATGGCCCCCACTGCTCTTGTGGCCATGTCGTCGTTCAGCTTCAAACTCAAAGTTGGCGCGAGAACCCGAAGAAATTCCAGTGTGGTGATTGCTGTGAGTGGGGCTATGTTGCCCGCGATAATGGTCACGAGAATGGCCATTAAGGAGATCAGAATCGGAGAGCTTGTCGTCCCGCCATTCAACAGATTTCTGGCGATGAAGAACAAGTTCACCGCCCTTTCCATGATGGCTGTGGTCGCGCCCACGTCCATGGCTGTGACCGCGGCGGTGGTGCTCATGGTCATGGTGACTCCCGTGGCCAGTGACTGCCTGCTTCACAGCGCCCCCGACAGTGGCCCCAACGGCAGTGCCCACAGCTACAACATTGTTAACAACGTCGAGGACAGAGCCATGGCGGCCGCGTAGGTCAGAGCCCGAATGGCGTCCGTGATTTGATTCTCCGAAGCGGTGCGAGTCATGCGAATCAGCACGACCCTCATGGACAGTGGTCTTTTCAATAATGCGAGAATCGCTCAATCCACTACGACCCTCGTGGTGGAAGTGCTTGTCACCCCGAAACCGCGAGTCAGTCATGCCATCAACGTTCTGTCCCTCACGGAAAATAGCATCTTCGGAGCGGGTCCGGCTTTCAACGAGGCCCCCGTGCCCAGCACTATGGAGGGACTTTCCACGATGAATTCGGGAATCAGAGAGATCAAAGCCGTGGCTCTCATGGGTTTTAGCCTCCCCTGCGTGCATGCGCGAGGTACGGGAATCGAGGAAATCATTTCGACCGGAATGGCGAGAGGATTTGCCAACATGAACCAGGGCGCTGCTATGGCCGCGGTCATGGCCATGGCCAGCTCCATGCTTAGGTTCTTCATGGATGGTAGCCTTCTCGGTGATGATGCGAGTATCCGCAAGCCCATTGAAACCCTTCTTGTGAGAGGGTCCACCGCCACCACGTATGTGCCCGTTACTCATACCGCTGTGACTATGGCTGTGCTCCTCACGGAAGCTAGTTTCCCCGGATTGAATACGAGCGTCAGTCAAGTGGTCGTGTCCAGCGTGATGGGATGATTTTCCGATATGGGCTAGACCGTGCAGTCCGTGTCCGTGTCCATGTTCGTGGCCTCCATGGACGGTGGTCTTCTCGATATGAGTGTGCGAATCAATCGACCCACCACCACGGCCATGCCCGTGGCGGTGATCCTCGATTACTGTCATCTCCCCGGTATGGATACGATCGTCCCTCAATTCCCGAACATCAACATTTTCAACCAAGCCAGTACGGCTGTGGTCGGACATCCTAGCCTCAAGCATATCGTCTTCGAACCGATTTCGGGGACCAGTGAAATTAACAGCATGAGACCGATGGCCATTAGACCGGGCAAACTGGTTGTGGAAAGCAGCATCTGAAACAGCCCCAGTAGCCGCAGCGACATGACTCTGGTGACCGGTAGGCTTGCCAAATCGATTGTTGATAGAGGCATCGGTCATAGACTCATTGACACCATCCCTCCATTCCGTCACCCTCTCCCTCTTGGTGTGTACAACAGCCTCTCCGCCATGGGCAGCGTGCCCTTCGCGTTGGTCACGTCGCTCCTGCCTTTTGGTGTGTGAGACAAAGTCCCCACCATGGGCAGCGTGTCCTCCGTGCTGTTCACGTCGCTCATGCCTCTTGGTGTGGACAGCCTCTCCACCATAGGCAGCATGTCCTTCATGTCGGTCACGCCATTCCTGCTTCTCATGCCTGTTCTTTAGGTGGGCAGCGGTAGCTCCCGCTGCAAGTGCGGCACCAAGTTTCATTTTCCCACTGAGATGGTGACTGCTATCCGATGACTTGCGATGCTTGAGCTTTCCGGCAAATGGTGTGTGCTCAACGATCTTCTCCTTGATATGTTCAACCTTCTCCCGGCCCCCCTCGATTCCACTTGAAATCTTTGATCTTCCTGCTTCGACGCCGTGTTCGGCAACACCTACGGCACCAATAGCCCCGCCCACGAGCTTCTTGCGTTTATGTCCCGCATTGTCATAGGCGTCCTTGGCTAGAATCCGGGTAGTCGATCTGAACGAGTGGTCATCTGTCCTATTATAGGCTCTCATTACGAAGTAATACAGCGAGAGAATTGTTCGATGCACAGACTCCTTGATGAGAATAGATATCCCTATCTCAATGTGTTAAAAAAACAAGACTTTAACTTGGAAAGAGGGGTGGATGTACCATTAGAAACAAACCCCCTCGCTACCTCAACCATCACTCCTTCATATAAAGCGGCTATCCCCTCCCGTTTGAATATATCAACCAACACATGCACTACATTGTTAGCCCGCTTCACCTTCCTCCTAAGACCTTTTTTGATGGCTTTTCCAATAATGTTCATGTCGGCAATATCCTCTTCCTCGCCTTGCATTTGTGTCCTTGATTTTGCCACAGCCAGCGGATAGGTGATTCCTGTAGCGATCGCTTTACTCACCGCCGCAAGTAAGAAGGTTTCTCCACCCTTTAGTCTCTTTTGTTTTCCGCCGGCCACTCTCTTCAAACCCTCATAGAGCAAATAGGTAATTGTCGGATTTAGTGTCAGCAGGAAGCCTGCAGAGTACCCGGACCAGAACCCCGTTATTCCCTTTTCTCTCATAACATCATGGTAGATATCAGTTATCGTGGGTGGCTTCGCTTGCGGGTACATGAGGGCATGGGTCTGCTTGCGAGTGACAATCGTGGAGAACGGGGCAGATATGAATTTAGCGGCCGAGCTGGCAGCAATGCCAATCAATATTTCTTCAATAATTGGCAGCTTGTGCGTGTGTCGAGAGTGCATACGCTTATTGCGGAGGTAGTGATCTATCATACAGTAATCAGTGCTACCTCTTAGCAAGCATCAAACCAGGGAAATCTCACGAATCATTATATGCACAAACGTGCTTCCTATGATACCCGCCGTCTCCTCTACAGCACCGGTATAGAATCCACTTATGCCCTCTCTTGCATAAATCTTTTCGATGGTTTCAAAAAAGCCGTCATAATACTCCTCAGTGCTGCTACTGCTCTCATAACGGTGCTCAAATACCACCCTGGTCTCCTCAGTCCCATGCCCGACATACGGCGAAGTATAGGAGGTGTGTTCTTCTTTGCGGGAATGGGATCCACCTCTTTCACCTCTCCCGCGCCGATCATCCGACCTCGAAGGCGAGCCACCCCGCGACCCCGTCCTTGTACGACTATGCGAGCGTTGTCGGTCCGAGCTCGACGAAGATGACGAAGATGAACTACGTCTCGTATTCCCCTTCTTTCGGTGGGAACGTGAACGTCTTGACCGTCCACCTTGTGCATAGTAAATCTGGCGCTGTGTTTGCATGCGCTTAACTATAACCTCCAAGGGGAAAACGGCCAAATTAGCGATTGAAGACCCTAACGCGCCGGAGAAAGCAAGTGCGGCTGCAGGTATTGCATTCTCCCCATGGTGGTGTGGCTCGTGATGGTACCGGCGGTCGTCGCGATGATCATAGCGGTCATGGTGACCGTGATGCCGGTTGGAGCTGTGGTGGCCACGATCTAAAAGATGGCCAACCTGGTTATGGGAAGGCAACGGGGATGAGTGCTCAATTTTGCGGACTGCTTTCGGTTTTCTATAATTGATTGGTTAGATATCGCGAGAAATCTGGAATGGTACGTGGCTGTTTACGTGACATGGTACACATCAAACACGTCCTGAGAAAACACAAAAATTAATACAAAGTCTATTTCCACTCCAGCAATACGGCAATGTGAGAGGGGAACCCACTAGTTCGTCATCGTAGTAAACCATCTTGTCCCGTTAGAGAGAATTCCAACTCCCCCAACTCCAACAAACAAACCCAGACGAGAGACTAAACAGCAACTACAGTATAACGTCCAAACACGTAGCAGTCGCGGATAAGCAAAGAGGCTCAACACAACAACAAACGAACGGATAAACAAACAGACAATCGGAAAGAATAAAAATAATCGAAATAACCCGCTCAGCCCCCTTTGCGGGGGGATCAAGAATACTTTAAAACAAATTCAAAGAGCAAGTGGAGAAAAGTCATGAGAAGTCAATTGCTGCGGGGGATAAATAAAAGGCCAGGACAGAAGCGCAAGAGTGTCTACGCACACGTCGCAGTCTTCTATCGCAAAGCGGCAACAGACATGAGGGAAAGAAGGCTCAGGTCAGAGTGAATGGAGAAGAAGCGCTCACTTCTGGGCAGCTGTGCGCGCTGAGGGTGCGATCACCCGAGGTCTTGGCTTCTTGTCTGGTGTTCCAAAAGGGAAGGAGCCACGGCAAGATCGAATGTGTTGTGTGGCCCTCGTGTCGAGGAGATCTGCAGCAGCGTCTTTCTTTCTCTTCAACCCTGCTCCCAGGATCCAACAGCGACAAGAATGAGCTGAAAAGGTTAAAGGAAAAGGGGTTAGTGCTCGAGCAGAAGTAATAGGAAGGAGAAAAAAAGCGAAATCAAATAGGATAAATACAGTGCTTACCTTTTATCTAATAGTAGATATCAAAGATGCTCGTGGATCAATTCAAAGGCCAAAAGTATCATATAATCAGAGCGCTCCCATCCACCTATACAGCGAATTGGTAGCTCCTAACGGCCTCGGCCCCGTATAGCTCCAACAATCTGCAAGTAAATACCTCCTAATTCCGCAAATAACTAGCAAACCAGCGAACATGTCGAAGCCAGGTGGCAGGAGGTGAAGCGTGCATTAGGAAAACGACTCGCTATCAGGAAACACCATTGTTGAAACGAATATCAAAAGTTCGGTCACCAACAGACACCCGATATTATGCTCAACACCATGGCCAATGACTCCACTAACCAACCAGCTTCCATGCCCCAACAGGAAGAGAGCGATCACGAACTTCTTTTCCCTCAACACGCTCCAACGATAAGTAGGGCATCAAATAGAAAAAACTATCTTGTCATTTGTCACAAGTTCTCTCTCGATGTGCTGAAAATTGCATATCCTGTGCCGCCTTTGCTTCTCCTTCTACCAATAAACATGGCCACCCTGCAAAAACAAATAAAGAGACACCTCGTAGCTTATCGTGAACATCCAACGCTTTACGCCCCTCAAAACTCCGTAACATAGAGCAGTCTAGCTTCACCAATTTTCCCCCGGATCCCCCAGCATAATGCATCACCTACACATACGTTACTAGTAACTAAAAACTAAAGACTTGGTCTGGCAACTTGGACACGGGCTTTGCAGGCTCGTAACCCAGAGCTGCAGTAGCCTTCTTCATAGCACTGATCATAGGAGGAGGACCGCAGAGCAGAATCTTAATATCAGCGGCAGGCGCAGGACATATTTCCTACTCGTAAATTAATTACACATCACCACTGTCAGCTCAAGTTTACCACTTCATGTCTCAGCAAACACAGGAGATGCGGCAAGCAAATGCTGGGGCCGGACAAGCGAAATCAGAAAGCCTCACCTTGATCATATCCTCTGTCACGAACCCAACCCCACCCTTCCAACCTTCGGGGGGATTATTCAACACATAGTGGACTCGAAAGTTTCTATGTGTTCTAGCCAGTTCATCAAGCTCATCTTTCAACAAGATATCTTCCATATTCACATTGGCGAATATGAAATCAACCTCGGTCTTATCCTCCGGGTTCCTGATAATAGCCTTAATGATCTGAAGCATCGGAGCTAAGCCAGTACCTCCGGCAATCATCCCGAATTCGCGCACGAGACCTGGCCGATAAACAAACTGTCCCTTTGGGCCTTTGGTCCTAATGCTCTGCCCGACCTTGAGCGACGCAATATGTTTAGAGATGCTTCCGGCTGGGTAGGATTTAACCAGCATACTGAAAGATCCGCGGTCGGTCTCATCAGAAGATATAGGTGTGTAAGACCGAACTACATCTACACCACTAATTTTGGCGGAGAACTGAATGTGTTGACCGATCGGAAGACCAAGAACGTCTGTGGAGCGAGGGAGAGCAAATTTATAGCTATCAGCTGCTCCGTCAGCAATTATAGAAGCCATACGGCCACAAAGTTGTCATATCGACTTACATGCCAGTGTTGTGAGACAGTGCTCTAGCTTCTACAAGTCTGAAATCCTGCCACTCGTCTGCTTTCAACACCTTCCTTGGGCCATCTTTAACTCAACGTCAGTAGTGACCTTTACCAATAGCCCCAATGGCACACCCGGTGTCTACTGGTACTTACGGCCTTTCAGAACCTGAAAGCCTCCGATGACCAATGCTGCCAGCACCACATAGGGAAAATATGCATAGTTCAATAAAGCTGTACCAAGCACCAACACCCCAGCAGGAATATAGAGATTCTGCAGGTGTTGAGAATCAAGAAGCGAGTCCTTAGCGGCAGAAGTAGCGTTCGACATAATTCCAAGCACCTTCCTCACGACAGAGAAGAGCAATGGAAATAGCTAAGTGGAATCTAGTTGGGAAAACACAAAGTCAATATATATCTAAGACAGAAGCAATGGACGGGACCAGGTTAATTTCTTAGGAAACCTACCATATTCCCCCCCCAGGCCACCCCATTTTAAATCCGGTGTCTTCCGATAGAGAAAAAAGTCGGAAAAAGAGAGAGAATTACTGTTTGCTGACAGTTTGATAAATATCGAGAAGAGATGACTCGGAAAATATATTACGGGTGTCGGAAGTGGTGTAGATGGGGTTAGGTGTACCTCGTTTCCAAGGGTCCAGGTACCCGTGGCCACCCTTCTCGTAGGTCTTTGCCGATCCGCTCTCCGCCCAAAAATCAAGTCCCCATACAAACAATTCCCAAACCACAAACTCCTTTGCTCAGTTCCCACCCCAGGCCAGAACTACTTCCTCACTGAGGTATTTGAACCAATCAAAGAAAATGACCAAATTGACCCCGACAGCGATCGGAACGGCGGACAAAGTAGCCGAGGCTCAACACGATGGATATCAACTCACCGATAAGGACATTCAACAGCTAGCTTTGACTGATGAGGAGTACAAACCCCAGACTTGGGAAGATTTAAGGGCTATAATTGGTTCGTTTGGCTTACGCTTTTTTCATTTGAGCCGAGAGACTGACAGAACTCGCTGCCCCTCAGAGGAAAATAGACTTGAAGATCTCAAACGTGTCCCTTCCGATTTGAAGCGTTACATCTCGTGGTCTCACAAAACCAGAAGGGAGTACGGAACTATTCAGGCTTTCGTATTGAAGGAGAGACTGGGATGGACAGACCTGGCAGCAGAGAACCCAATTCCATTTGCCTCCAAAGGTTTGCCCTAATTCCGATTTGCAAGCTGCACATTAGCGCAGCATGTGATTTCAGATTGGATAAACAAAAGACCAACCTCAAACTAACAATTACATATATAGCTGATACCAAAATATTGGTTAACGATTGGCCATATGGCAATGCTCCCGGCATATGTAAGCATCTGTCTCTTTATGTTTGTCTCTGTGTAACATTGTACATAAGCACTCGCCAATTCCAATTGTGTCCGTGAATTTTGGTGTTTCCTAGGCCTGAGCCATGCCAAGATTTCCGGATACCTTTGGGATGGCAAGAACACGAATGTCTCTGATAACTAACCACCATTAATAGTACATCTAGTAGTCTGGACAAAAGCTTTCATCCCAACAATTCAAGAACCCGATCCCGGAGCCGGTGATATCACATCCGATTCTCGCAAACTTATCAATGATTTTGTTCAACACACCTTCATCCAACACCTAGGTGCCGGGCACGTACTTTGGTTCAAGAACTGGGCTAGTATCCAGAGTGTCCGCAGTGTTGAACACATTCATGTTCTTGTCCGCGGGGCTAGTGATGAGTTTCTGGTGAGCGTTCTTGGTCTCGAGACAAACGGGGAGATGAAGGGTATTGGTGACTTGGAGCGGGAGAGAGAGGAGAGAGAGAAGGTTCAGAATATCGAGTGATTTGTCATGAGCGATATACCGTAGGGCGGTTAGGAGGCGAAAACTGAGAGAATCATAGTGATACCAGGGCCGTTGGTCGGGCGAGACAGATTTCCTCCCCTCAATTCCTATTTTGTGGATCCTAGGGCCGTGCCTCTGGAGGGTAAATCAAGGGTGGGAATTTGGTGTTGCTATGGGTCACAGCTATGGGGCGATCGCAAAGGGTTTAAAGGAAGGTTGGGGAAAGCGAGCGTGTGAATTATACTGGCACCCACAGAAGGCGGGATTAAGGTTAT
>Ga0307510_10004892_pt1 | contig 15846 bp, 11 predicted proteins | sample 12_EM_MG_FD_207224 | JGI IMG/M metagenome (GOLD analysis project Ga0307510, IMG submission 207224) | Populus trichocarpa ectomycorrhiza microbial communities from riparian zone in the Pacific Northwest, United States - 12_EM | ecosystem: Host-associated > Plants > Roots > Unclassified | place...
TTGATCCACGAGGTATCGGTGAACCTGGCAGGGTCGGCCAGGTCGTCCACCAGTGTCGATTGCGTCACCGTGGCAAGGCTGCCTGCGATCACCGTGCGCCATGGCGTGCTGCCGTGGAAGCTTGCCGACGCGTCGAACAACACCAGGTCGTACGTTGTAGTGTCCAGGCCGTGGCGCATGCGGCTGCCGGTGTAGCGGCCATCGGTATTGCTTTCGGTCACCAGCAGGTAGTCGCCGTTCACGTGGAAGAGCGACGGATAGCCGAAGTCGCCGACGGGCGAACCATAGGCGCTGTCCTGCGAACGCACGCCTTCGTATTGCGGCTTGTACGGTAGCAGCCATGCCGAGGTTTCTTCGGGGAAGGTGAAGTCGGTGGCCTCGCCCTGCACGGTTGCATGGCTGCTGCCGGGAAGTTCATAGCGCCAGGCGATGCCGTCGCGGGCGGTGCGCACCACGACGTCGAGCTTCGCGCCGCCCGCGCCGGTAAAGGGAAAGCGTGTTTCCACCATGGTCGCCGAGCGCTCCAGGCGCTTGCCGGTGGTCATGGTGTAGTGCTCGGTCACCTCATGGTGGCTTGAGGGGCCGGGCTTGAGACCGTGGGTGAGGTCTGCTTCGGTGGTGCGAAGGCCAAGCCTTGATTGCATCAGCGGCTTGCCCTGCGCATTTTCCAGAACCAGCGTGAGCGTGCCGGTGCTGTCGTCAGTGACCAGCGATGCCTTGAGCGGCGTGTTCGAAGGGAAAGGAATCAGCGTGGTGGCGGCGTGCGCGGACACCGCGGCGGTCATGGCCAGGAAAAACGCGGTGGTCGTTCGAACGGGCATCGGTAACTTCCCTTGGGCGATTCGAACCCCGAATAGTACGACAATAAGCCGGTACGGGGGTCAGGTCGCATAATGCGGGACATGAGCCTTCAACCCGTTGCCGTCACCCGCACCGTCGTCCTGCGCGTACCGCCAGGCGAGGCCTTCGACTTCCTGGCAGGCGCCGATGTCCTGCCGAAGATACTCAAGGGCCACGGCCTTCTGCCCGCGGTCACCGGTACCAGCGAGCAGACCGGGCCATGGGACATGCCAGGCTCCAAGCGGCTGATCCATCTTTCCGACCGCACCACGGTTCGCGAGGAAGTACTTCGTGCCGAGCGTGGCGTGTATTTCGGCTACCACGTCTGGGACTACACCAATCCCCTGTTCAAGCGCCTGGTCGACCACGCGCGCGGCAGCTTCGAATTCCGGCCGGAAGGCGCCGGGACTTCGGTGGCGTGGACATACGCCTTCACGCCGCGCGGGGCCATGACGCGGCCATTGCTGTGGTTGATCGTGCACTTCTTGTACCAGGGATACATGGAAAGCTGCCTGGGCGAGACGATGCGGATCCTTTCCGAGCCTCGTCCCTAGCCGCGGGTGAGGGCCCTGGGCCCCGTCGCAGGTACTTCGCGATAAGCATCAGCCACTGCCCATGCACCGAAAGTAATCGCGAAGGAGATCACCAGCGCCGTCCAGGCGTTGCGGTCACCCGGCGATTGCGCAAGGGCAGGCAGCCACACGAAGGTGGTAATCAGCGCCAGCATCACGGCTTCCAGGCGTGCCGCCAGAGCAGGCAGCACACCGAACAGGATGCCTGCGCTCGCCGCGATGCTACCGGCACCGGTGATCCACGCCAGCGCCGTGTGGAAGGGCAGCCATCCGGGGATGAAGGTGACGGTTTGCTCCGTATAGAAGAAGTGCGACAGGCCGATCATGGGTAAGGCAAGCGCCAGGACGATGCGCGCGCTGCGCACGCCGCGGTCGCCGGTGAGGAAGTGCGGCGGCAATCCGCGCGCAAGTTGCGCATACAAGGTCCAGGCTCCCGCGTAGATCACCAGGATCTCGCCCAGTCCCAGCCAGGTGGCTTCCATGGTCGGCACCACCAGCACGGCGGGAAGTTTCAGCAGGATCGCCCACAGCAGCGTGAACACCATCGACGCGGCGGCAGCGGGCAGGGCGAAGCGCGGCAGCAGCAGGCCAACGCCGGTGACCAGTTCCACCATCGCGCAGGCATAGGCGATGAAGGTGCGGCCGGGGAGATACTCGATCGGGATGCGCTGCCATACCAGCGCGAAATCGCCATGGATCAGGCCCAGCATGCCCAGGCCGATCAGTGCCAGTGCGAAGGCGGCTCGCGCCGGCCGGATACGCGGGCGTGGACGCGCCACCGGCAGCGGGGCCTGCGTCCCTTGCCCGCGTGTGGAGAACACGGCGTTGAACTGCAGGCCGTCCGATCGCGTTCTACCGGTCATGCGGGTCTCCCCCTGGTGTGTCCCGATGCCATGGGAATCCCGGGCGGCGGGGAATAAAAGAGCCAATCGGGGCGAACAGGAGCGACCAATCCGAAGGCTGGTGCATGCCGGCGGCCAGGCCCCGGGATCGCCCCCGTGATGCCCGCGCCGCGCCATCATTGGCCAGAGGGGCATGGCTAGACTTTCCGCTCCCCCACGGAGACACTCCATGCGCCCCACCTTCCTTGCCCTGGCTTGCGCCGCTTCGCTGTCCGCCGTGGCGGCGCTCCCCGCGCTGGCTGCCCCGGAATGGACCCAGCCCACCAAGCCCTTCCGCATCTACGGCAACACGTATTACGTGGGAAGCAAGGGCCTGACCGCAGTGCTGGTGACTTCGCCCCAGGGCCATGTACTGGTGGATGCCACCTTGCCGGAGAACGCATCCATGGTGGAGGCGAACATCCGCGCGCTGGGCCTCAGGCTATCGGACGTGAAAGTCATCCTCAATTCCCACGCCCATGTCGACCATGCCGGCGCGATAGCCCAAGTGGCCCATGACACCGGCGCCACGGTATACGCCAGTGCGCTGGGCGCGAAGTCGCTTGCCCTGGGCGGGCAGGATCCAGATGACCCGCAATACCAGTCCGGCAAGGGCTATTCGCCCGTGAAGGCAACCGTGGTGGGTGACGGCGAACATCTGAAGGTGGGTTCGCTGGACATCCAGGCCCACGCCACGCCAGGCCACACGCCGGGCAGCACCAGCTATACATGGCGCTCGTGCCAGGACGGCAAGTGCGTGGATATCGTCTACGCCGACAGCCTCACCGCGCTCACCAACGGCATCTTCCGGTACACCGATTCACCGGTGCATCCGCACAGCGTGGAGGACTTCAGGAAGTCCATCGCCACCGTGGCCGGCCTGCCTTGCGGCATCCTGGTGACCACCCATCCCGATGCCAGCGATGTACTCGAGCGCGCGGCCAGCGGCAAGCTCGAGGACCCGGGTGCATGCAAGGTACTGGCGGCTCATGCCAGCGAACGACTCGATGCCGTGCTGGCCAAGGAAGCGGCAGCCAGCCGGTGATCGATCAGCAGGGCGTGGACGCAGCCAGCAGATAGGCGCGCGCCAGCGTCACCAGTTCGCCCTTGAGGTCATCGCCCGGCATGACATGCCGGTTGCTCTCCAGGAGATTGCGCACCGGTCCGGCAATGGCGCCCAGGAGTATGGCGGCGTGCCTGGACGGATCGCTGAAGTCGCGATCCCCGGCGGTGGCCAGCATGCCCGACACCGCGGCAAGCATGCGTTCGCGGGCCATCTCCACGCGTTCGGCGCCGCCATGCTCGGCGGCGATGGCGTACAGCGCCTGTGAGGCGCGGGCATGTTCGAGCTTGGCGCCGACATAGGCGTTGACCAGTGCCTGCGCCATGTCGGCCACGTTGCCGCCTCGCTGCTCCGTGCATGAGCGTTCCACCGCCATGGCTACGTGCGTGAGGTGCTGGGCAAGCACCGCCGCCAGCAGGGAGTGTTTGTCGGGGAAATACTGGTAGAGGCTTCCCACCGAGACGCCGGCGCGCGCCGCCACCCGGGTGGTCGTGGTGCGTTCGATGCCTTCGGCCAGGAGCACTTCAATGGCGGCTTCGCCGATCGCGGCAACAGTGATGGCCGAGCGCGCCTGCAGAGGCCTCTTGCGGTGGACAAGCGGGGGCACGGGGTCGGTCATTGGTGAAAAGCTAGTCTCCATCACTGGCGATCTCAAGGGCGGGAAGTCTATTGGATCGTGGCAGTCTGCCTGACCTAAGGCCTAGTGCGGAAGCGCAATGGCCGTCCGTTCGGCATGGCCGGAAAATGATCGGCTCATACCTTTTCAGGTTCCTTCCATGTCGACCACCTACCGCTGGACGGTCCATGTCCTTCGCTCGCTGTTCGGTGCGCTGTTCGCTTTCTCCGGCTTCAATCATTTCGCGCACGTCTGGCAGCCGGCGGCACCGGTGGCCGAGGCCGCGCGATCGTTCCTGCAGGGGCTGGGTGCGAGCGGGTTCGTCATGCCGGTGATCGGCGCGATCTTCCTGGTGGCCGGGCTGCTGTTGCTGGCCAATCGCTGGGTGCCGTTCGCCCTGTTGCTGCTGGCGGCGCCGGTGGTGGCGATCTTCGGCTACCACGCGGTGTCCGAACGCGAGGGCTTCGGCATCCACTGGATCGTGCTGGTGGTCTATCTGGTGCTGGCGTGGGATCGCCGAGCGGCATTCGCACCGTTGTTTGCAGGTCCCGCCCGCAACAAGAGAAGGACCAACACGCTGTTCAATCCTGCCCTCTAGTTCGCCGTGTCCGGCACCGGCGCGCCGAAACGCGGCGTGCCGTCGGGTCCGAAATCGAACGGCTGGATGCGTGGTGCGCGGCGCTTCGTGCACTTCCAGTCGGGTCCGCCGTTGGCGTGGTAGATCAGCCAGTGGCGGCCGTCGGGCGTCTGGAAGAAGCCGTTGTGTCCTGGCGCGTACACGCCATTGGCGCTGGCGAATACCGGGGAGGGTGATTTCTTCCAGGAAGCCGGGTCGGTGAGGTCAGCCTTTGCATTGGCGGTGAGCAGTCCCAGCGAGTATCCGTCGGACCAGCACGCACTGGCGGAGTAGGTCAGGAAGACCTTCCCCGTAGGTCCGGCAAGGAACTCCGGCCCCTCGAGGATTTTCCTTCCGCCCTGCATTTCCCATTCGAAGGTGGGTGCCGCGATGTCCACCTGCCTGTCTGACAGGGTCCATGGGTTGGTCATCGGCGCGATCACCAGGTCGCTGTGGTCGCCGACATAGGCGGAGTACACGAAGTAACGCTTGCCGCCGTGATCGAACACGGTGCCGTCAATGCCGTTGTAGCCGGTCTTGAGCATGCCCTTGTCCACCCACGTGCCTTTGGTGGGATCGCTTGATGAGTTCTCCAGCACGAACACATGGCGATGGGCATCGTCGTCATGACCCACCTCCGATGCGCTGTAGTACAGGTACCACTTGCCGTCCAGGAAATGCAGTTCTGGCGCCCAGATCGAATGCGAGTTCGGGCCCGAGGCCGGCGCTTTCCACACGGTTACCCGCTCGGCACTGCCAAGCTTGCGCATATCGGTGGTCTTCCACAGGTCGATGCGGTCGCCCAGCGTGTTGGTGTAGTAGTAGAAGCCGTCTTTCTGCGCTACCCACGGGTCGGGGCCCGACGGCAGCAACGGGTTGCGATAGTCGGGAGCGGTAGTGGGGTCAGAGTAATTACTCTGTCCTCCTATCGCAGGCACGGCCAGTGCGAGTCCCAGGCAAAGGCAAAGCAATCGCGCGCGGGTATCAGGGCGCATCGTCATCACTATCCAGCTGCAGGTAATCCACGTCCAGCACGTAGGCCGCGCCGTCGACGTCGATGGTGTTGAAGCCGGGAAGGAGCGGTGCCTTGACGGTGAGCACGTTCCAGCCGGCCGCCTTGGCAGCTGGTTGCGCCGCGGAACCGGGGTCAGAGTAATTACTCTGACCCCCAACCACTGCGCCATTGACGCGCAAAGTCGGCGTGGCGGCGATGCCGACGTCGGCGTAGACAAGGCGCAGGGTGTGCACGCCCGCCGTGGCGTTCACTTCGAAGCGCAACCGCCCTTGCGACCCGGCACCCAGGCGCGCCTTGCGCAGGTTGGACGCGCGGCGGTCGGGGACCTGCACGGCGTTGGTCATTGCCGCGTCCTCGGCCTCGAAGCGGTCGAAGCGCAACGGCGTGGCGTTGTAGAGGATCTCATTGAATTTGGGCGATGCCGGATCCTTGGGTGACGATGACGACGTCACATGCAGGAACTTACCATCGTCAAGCTGGAGCAACGCCTGCGTCCAGCCGGCGTGGATATTCCCGGTGAGTTTCTGCACCGGTGCGCGCACTTCCCACCACGGGCCGCGGCCGGAGGCGTTATTGAAGTAGAGTGCGCGGCCACCTTCGTCGCCACCGCCGCCGGCACGTTCGGCCGAAACCACGATCACCCCTTCGGGGCCACCCATCGGGAACCAACGGATCACCGGGCAGGCCGCGGGCCACGCGCCTGATTGCGTGATCACCGGATCGCCATGGCGCTGCGGATCACCCCAATCCAGGCCGTCACGGCTGAGCTTGATCTGCACCTGGCCGTTCTGCGGGCCATCGATGTTCTCGTAGGTCATCGCGTAGCGGCCGTCGCCCAGGCGCTCCACCACCGCCATGCCCGGCCGCTCCACGCCGCCGGGGATGGCCACGTCCAGCACCTCCTTGCCCCAGGTCTTGCCGCCGTCGGTGGACAGCTTGTGCGCCAATACCTGGTTGTACCCTTCCGCCTTGTGCTGCTCGGAGGAGTAATAGGCCACCATGCGGCCGTCATCGAGCACGTGGATGTTGGTCTCCCACACGCCCTTGTTGTCCTTGTCCGACGGGTTGCCGCCGCCCTTGATCACCGAGCCGCGGTAGGTCCAGGTCTTGCCTGCGTCGGTGGATGCGTAGACCTGCAGGTCCTGCGTGGCCACATGTCGGTGCTCGTCGTTGCCGGTGGCATTGGCCGAAAGGATCAGCGTGCCGGCGGCAAGGCCGCCACTGGCGCGCTGCATGCGCATCAGATGAGGCTGCCAGCGCAACTGCCACTTCGTATTGCCTTTGTGCGCCTGGTCGGTGATGTCCATCAGGTGCGCCCAGTGGCCGCCACCGTCGCGGCTTTCCCACAGCGGGATACCACCCATCCCGTCCTGTTCGAACACCATCAGAAGGTGCCGTGGGTCCTTGTCTGGCGCGTTGTCGAAACGCGCGACCGAGACGTAGCCGGTGCCCGGCGCCAGGTGCGTGCCTACCGCCATGTCGCGGCCTTCCTGCGCCTGTGCCGTGCCCAGGGCCATGGCGATGCCCATGGCCAACCATGCCTTGCGTGTCATCCGCTTTCCTTTGAAAAAAAGCGGCACGGCGGTGCGATCCGCCGGCCGCCAGGGGAAAATCAACGTTAGAGCTTCAGCCGCAGGCCAACGCCCACGGTGCGATCCTGGTAACGGATGTCACGCGGGCGCGTGGTGCCGTCGCCGAAGTAGTTGTGGAAATTCGCGCCGAAGATGTTCGTGGCATTGAATACGCCAGTGAGGTACTTGTTGAAGTCGTACGACAGGGCGAAGTCGGTCTGGTTGGCCGGAGTGACCTCGTCGAGCACGCCGGCGACACTCGGTGCATTGAAGCCATCGACAAAACGGCTGCGGTAGTTGTACGCCAGGCGGGCGGACCAGCCGTACTTCTCGTAGATCAACACGGCATTGCCGTTGTTGCGCGAGACGTTCTGCAGCGGCGACACCACCACCGGGCCGCCGATGAACTGCGGCGAGCGCGTGGAGCCTTCGATGTAGGTGTAGTTCAACTGCACGCCCAGGCCGTTGAACGGTTCGGGCAGGAAGTCGAAGAATTGCTGGTAGGCCGCCTCCGCGCCGTCCAGGTGGCCCGAGCCTGCACTCTGCGGCGAGGACAGCTGGTAGGGCAGGCCGGCGATGGTGACGTCGGTGATGTAGTTCTGGATGTAGCCGTTGATGTCGCGATAGAACACCGTGCCGCTAAGGTAGCTGGCGGGGGCGAAGTACCACTCCAGCGAGGCGTCGTAGTTGGTCGAACGGATGGGCTTGAGGTTCGGATTGCCCGAGGCCGCCGCGCCGGCGCGGTTGATGGTGGGCGGGTTGAGCGAGATCGACGGGTTCAACTGGCCGAAGTCGGGGTAGGTGAGCGTCTTCGCCGCCACGAAGCGGGCCTGCAGGTTATCGGTGAAATGCAGGTTGAAGCTGAAGTTGGGCAGGTAGACCGGCTTGTTGGTGGAGTCGTTGATCGGCGAATACAGCTGGGTGCTGGAGTCATACGAATACGCGTTCAACTTGCGCTGGGTACGCTCCATGCGGATGCCGGCCAGGCCGTCGAAGGGCAGGCCGAACAGGGTGTTGCCGTAGCCCACCTGGAAGTAGCTGGCGAACGCCTGTTCCTTGATCTGGTAGAAGCGGCCGTTGTCCTCGCCAGGCTGGCCGGTGTCCAGGCCGTACAGGCTGCGGATCGCGCCCTTGTTGTCCACGAGGTAGTTGTAGCAACCGGACAGCCACGACACCGGAATGGCCGGGGTGGTGGGCTGGTTGCAGAAGTATCCGTTGGGGAAGCGTGCGATCACCTGGTTGGCCGGGTTCGGGTTGTCCGAGATGGAGCCCGTGCCGCCCGGCGGCGGCGTGGAGATGTCCACGCTGCCGTGGTATTCGGCCTTGTGGTTGGAGTAGCGCACGCCGAAGTCGGCGTACTGGAAGAAGTCGTTCTGGAAGTCGAAGGTGCCGTCGCCACGCCAGGCGAACTGCTTGGCCCGCTGGTCGTTCCAGTCCTGGAAGAGGCCATTCAAGTAATAATTGGCGGGATCGAGCTGGGCGTTATTGCCGATCAGCCAGTTCGAACGGTTGCCCTGGGTGCCGCTCCAGATGGTGGTCACCGGCGCCTTCAGGAAGGTATCGACGATGAAGGTGTCTTCGTGGAACGAGGTTGAGTTCCACGAGAAATCGGTGGACAGGTTCCAGCGGTCGTTATGCCATTTTGCGCCCAGCGAGTTCTGGATATCGTGGCCGTGTTCCTGGTGGGCCTGGGTGCTGGTGGCGGCGTAGGTATTTCCGGTCCAGGTACCGCTGGTAGCGTCGCAGATGGTCTGGCCGTAGAAGGGCGATCCGGTGAGCTGGTTGGGGTAGCAGTTGTTGCCCACGGTGAGCGCCGACGGTGTCACCGAGCCCACGGGGAAACTGAAGTAGAACGGCTGGTTGTACTGGTCCGAATCCCAGTCGTACAGGCCTTCGGCATAGAACTCGGTCTGATCGTTGGGTTTCCATTGCAGCGCGTAGTTCGCTTCCTCGCGCTTGCGGTGGCCGATGTTGTAGTCGGCGCCGAAGCCGTTGGGCGCCGAGATCAGGTTGCCGTCAGTAGTGCGCATCGGCGTGCCCGTACCGTCGGTGAGTACCTTGGGAAAGTCGCCCCAGACGGCGTTATAGGCGTAGTGCTGTTCGTTGTAGCCGGCGTTGATCAGCGCGCCGAAGTCGCCGGCGTCGGTGTGCCAGCGGTTGGACAGCAGCACGCTGCCGGTGGGGTCGTTGTGGTCGGCATAGTGGCTGTGCGTCTCGTTGATGGTGGCGGCCACCTTCGAGCCGTCGAAATCGAGCGGGCGGTACAGCTGCATGTCCACCAGACCGGCGATGCCACCGTCGATCAGGCTGGCTTCGCTGCTCTTGTACACCTGTACGGTTTTCACCGCGGTGGCGGGCAGGTTCTGGAAGGCGAAGGCGCGGCCCACGCCCGAGAAGATCTCCCGGCCGTTCAGGGTGGTGATCACGTTGGGCAAGCCGCGGATCACTACGGAAGCGGTTTCACCCTGGAAGCCCTGGGCCACCTGCACGCCGGTGATGCGCTGCAGCGCGTCGGCCACGCTGTTGTCGGGCAGCTTGCCGATGTCCTCGGCCACGATCGAATCCACCACCATGCGCGCGTTCTGCTTCAGCGACTGGGCGCTCTGCAAGCTGTCGCGCACGGGGGTCACGGTGACGCCGGAAAGATTCACCGCGTTCTTCGCTTCCGCCTCGCGCTGGGCCTCGGTCTTGGTCTTCTGCGCATCGGTCGTGGTGGACGGAGCACCCGGGGTAGCCTGGTTGGCGGCCTGGGTGGTGTCGGCGGCGGGAGGTTGGTCGCTGCCCTGGGCGGCCGGCGCAAGCGCCGCGGCGATCATGGCGGCGAGCAGGGTGGTCTGGAGGCGGTTGCGGTTCATGTGGATTCTCCCCTCAGAGAATTCGTGCGGCTTGTCATGTGGATGGAATGCTGCGTGCCTGTGATGGTTCGGGTGAGGCTCCATGGAGCGGGCTAAGGTGGAGCAGCTGCCTCGCCGGAAGGCAGGTCGATGGGTACACCGGCGTCTATCGGCACGCCCAGCACGGGTGCACCGCTCGATTCGAAGTGCATCGGCTGCATTCGGATGTCGCGGCAGGCGTAGGCATTGGGCTTGCAGTCGAGACGCTCGATGGCGTGGTAAACGTTCCAGTACTGCGTGCCGTCGGGCGAAGGTACGAACACCACCGAACCGGGCCCATAAACCGTGCCGTGGTGGTCGAAGACCGGCCCCGACTTCACCCAGGCGGCGGCATCACGCGCGTTGCCGCCGCGCTTGAGCGAGAGCAACCCCACGGCGTAATCATTGGGAATCCAGCTCGCGCTGCCCGAATAGGTGATGTAGGTGTGGCCATTGCGCGTGTAGCCCACCGGCCCTTCCTGGATCGGTTTGTCGCGCGTTTCCCAGGGCTCGGTGGGCGTGGACAGGTAGACGACCGGACCATCGAGCGTTACCGGGTCGCGCAGCGGGGCCAGGCAAATGCGCTGTGGGAACGCGCTGTCCGCCTGGTTGGTGCACGACCAGGTGAGGTAAAGCTTGCCGTCGGCGGCCGTGAACACGTTGGGGTCGATGCCCCAATGATCGTCGGAGAGCTTCATCTGGCCATGGGGCAGGCCCGTGTCGGCCTCATGGAAACCGCCGATGGCCTTGCCAGGCTTGTCCGCCTCAAGCACGAACAGGCGGTGATGGTCGTTGTCACCATCGTCGGCGGCATAGTACGCATACCAGCGGCCATCGACGAAGTGCAGTTCCGGCGCCCATACCTCCTTGGAATTCGCCGTATCGCCAGGGCCATGCTTCCACACCGCCTGCCACGGCGCCTTGGCAAGCCCGGTCAGGGTGCGCGACTGCTTCACGCAAATGTCGGCGATGCCGCAGCCCGAGGCGCTGTAGAAATACGTTCCTTCCACGACCTCGACGTACGGGTCCTGCCCCTTGAACAGCGGGTTGGTGAACGACGCGGCATGCGCGAGCGGCGCAAGCACGAGCGCGCCTGCCACAAGCAGGCTGCGCCGATTGCCCCGTCCCATCCCCATGCCTGGTTTGTCCATGGTCGGTTGCTGCCCGTGCTACAGCTTGAAACGAATGCCCGCGCCCACTGAGCGATCCTGGTAGCGGTAGTCCTGCGGCATCGTCGTGCCCTTGCCCGCGTAGGAATGGAAGTTGGCGCCGAACAGGTTCGTGGCGTTCAGCACCACGGTGAAGTTCTTGCTGATGTCATAGCTCACCGACAGGTCCACCTGGTTCGCTGGCTTGTCGTACATCTGTGCGTTGTTGCCGATCACGCCCGATGCCGCCAGGAAGAACTCGGGGAACTTGCTGCGGTAGTTGTAGGCAAGGCGCGCGGAGAACCCGTACTTCTCGTACATCAGGGCCACGTTGCCGTTGTTCTTCGACACGTTCTGGAACGAGGTCTTGATGAAACCATCGCCCGTCATGGACGGTGTGCTGAGCGAGCTGTCGATGTAGGTGTAGTTCACCTGCAGGCCCAGGCCGCTCCATGCGCCTGGCAGGAAGTCGAAGAACTGCTGGTAGGCCAGCTCGGCGCCTTCCAGGTGGCCGGAACCGGAGCTTTGCGGACCAGAGATCAGGTAGTTGATGCCGCCGATTTCCTGCTGGAAGGTATAGTTTTCGATATAGCCGGTGATGTCGTGGTAGAACACGCCGCCGGTGAGCGAGCCCACTGGACTGAAGTACCACTCCAGCGTGGCGTCGTAGCTGTTGCTCTTGGTGGGTTTGAGGTTCGCGTTGCCACCGGCGCCCGTGGCGATGGTGTTGGCCGTGGGCGGGCTAAGCGACAGCGACGGGTTGAGCTGGCCAAAGTCCGGGTACTGCAAGGTCTTGCCCGCGGAAAGCCGCATCTGCAGGTCGTCGCGGAAGTGCATGTTGAAGGTGGCGTTGGGCAGCGCGTTCTTCTGGCTGGTGGATACGCCAATCGGCGAGTACAACGCGGCGGCGCTGTCGTAGGTGAAGGCATTGAGGTCGCGGTTGGTCTTCTCAAAGCGTGTGCCGATCACGCCGTCGAAGGGCATGTCGCCGATCTCGCCGCCGTAGTTGAGCTGGGCGTAGATCGAATACGTCTTCTCGTTGATGTCGAAGAACTGGCCCTGCTGCGCCGCCAGGTGGCCCGGTGCCAGCCCGTAGTACTCGCGCAGCGCTGCCTTGTTGTCGATCAGGTAGTTGTAGCAGCCGGTGAGTGCGCTGCCCGGCACCGTGCCTGTGCGCGGCACGTTGCAGAAGTAGGACGAGCCGAACAGGCCCAGCACGTTGTTCTGCGGGTTGGGCGAACCGTCGGCCAGGTACGCACCACCCGGAGGCGCCTGGTCGAACTGCGCGCCGGTGGCCTTGGCCGTGGTATTGGCATAGCGCGCGCCGAAGTCCAGCGAGTTGAAGATGCCGGCGTCGAACGACCAGTCACCGTCGAAACGCCAGGCCGTCTGCGTGGCCTTGTTGTTGTTCCACTGCTGATACAGGCCGTTGAGGTAGTAGTTGGCCGGGTTCAGCTGTGGGTTGCCCACCAGGCCCCAGGTATTGGGGTAGTTGTAGTAGGTGGTCAGCGGTTGCGTCTTGGCATCGAGGTAGGTATCGATGACGAAGCGCTGGTTCTGGTAGTCGGCGGAGTTGCGCGTGACGTCCGAGGAAAGGTTCACGCTGTCGCCATGCCACTTGATGCCCAGCGAGTTCTGGATGTTGTGACCCCAGTCCTCGTGCGCCTGGGTGCTGGTGGCGGCGTAGTAGTTGCCGGTGAACTGCGCGCTGGTGAGCGGGCACACGGTTTGCCCGGCATAGGGTGAATCCATCGCGCCGATCGGGAAGCAGTGGCTGCTGGCGGTGAACTGCGAAGGTGCCACCACGTTCTGCGGGCCGGAGAAATAATACGGCTGGTTGTAGCGATCGGAGATCCAGGTATACAGGCCTTCCAGGTACACCTCGGTGTTGTCGTTGGGCTTCCACTGCAGGGCGTAGTTGGCTTCGGGACGCTTGCGGTAGCCGATGTTGTAGTTGGCGCCGTACTGGTTGTTGGCCACCAGCAGCTGGCCGTTGGCATCGCGCACCGGGTTGGCGGTGCCGTCGGTGAGCACGCGGGTCAGGTTCGAATCCACGTATGCCACGTTGTAGTCGTAGTGCATCGTGTTGATGCCGGTGTTCAGCAGGGCGCCGAACTCGCCCGCGTCGGTCTTCCAGCGGTCGCTTATAAGGAAACTTGCCGACGGATCGGTATGCGCACCGTACTTCTGGTTGGTCTCGTTGGCAGTGGCCGATACCTTCAGGCCATCGAAGTCGAACGGACGGAAGGTACGGATATCCACGGTGCCGGCGATGCCGCCGGTGACCATCGTGGCGTCGGTCGACTTGTAGACATCAAGGCCGCTGACCGCCGTGGCAGGCAGGTCCTGGAACGAGAACTGGCGGCCACCGGAGCTAAACAGTTCCCGGCCGTTGAGTGTGGTCACGGCGTTGGGCAACCCACGGATCACCACAGAGGTCGTCTCGCCCTGGAAGCCCTGGGCAACCTGCACGCCGGTCACGCGCTGCAGTGCGTCGGCGACGCTATTGTCGGGCAGCTTGCCGATGTCTTCGGCGACGATGGAGTCCACCACCATCTTCGCGTTCTGCTTGATCGCCTGCGCGCCCTGCAGGCTGTCGCGTAGCGGGGTAACGGTGACACCGGTGAGGTTCACGGCATTGGTCCTGGCCTCGGCCTCGCGTTGAGCCTGGGTTTTCACTCCAGGGCTGGCGGCGCCGGGTGTGGCCGTACTCGACGATGAAGCCGGGGCGGAATCCGTCGGAGGCGACTGGTCACCGGCGTATGCGGCTGGTGCAAGCGCGGCGGCGATCATGCCGCTGAGAAGGGTGGAACGAAGCAGGGCGCGTTTCATGGGGATTCTCGCGTGGAGGTCTGATGCACTACTTGTGCGATGGAACGGGATAGAGCTGGTCCTCGGCCGGTACCACGCCACGGGGCGCATGCGATAACGAACGCAGGATGTCGGCTTCGCGCTGGCGGTAAGGCGTGCCATCGGGATGCAGCAGGTCGTGGAACCACAACACCGGCGGCTCGTCGGTATAAGGTTTCTTCCAGGAATCCCAGGGGAACTTGGTTTGCGTCAGGCCATCGACGAAGCCCCAGTTCACCATGCCGACATCCAGCTTCTTGGCCAGCGGCAGGATGCCGTCGATGGTGGACCCGGCGCCGCGCGCCATGTATTCGGTGCAGATCAGCGGCCGGCCGTAGCCCTGCAACTGCTTCACGCGCGAGGCGAACACCTCGGGCCAGTCGTAGTTGTGGAAGCTGATCACGTCCGACTGCTCAAGCTGGGTGCGTTCCACCGCATTGAGCTTGGAGGCATCGGACCAGTCGTCGTCGTGCCACAGGCCGCTGGTGAGCGGCTGCGTGGGCTTGGCGCTACGGGCCCAGGTGAACACCTGGGGCAGCAGTTCGGCCACGTGGTTGAACTTGTCTGTCGGCTCGCGCAACTTGTAGTTGCCGCCACCGGCGTTGTCCGGCTCGTTCCAGACATCCCAGGCCAGGATGCGCTTGTCGTTGGCGAAGTGGCCCACGATGTCCTTCACATACGCTTCGAATCGCGGGTACTGGGACGGATCGGTCATGGCAACGCCCGGACTCTGCACCCAGCCGGAGTTATGCACGCCGGGAATCGGCGGCCGCTGTGGCCCGAGCTTCGGCTCCGGGTCCCAGCATGAATCGAACAGCACGAAGATCGGCTTGATGCCGTGCTTGCTGGCGATGGCAAGGAATTTATCCATGCGGTCCTTCAGGCCCGCGGCATCCTGCTTCCACAACAGGTCGTGCAGGAACACGCGCATGGTGTTCATGCCAAGCTGCTGGGCCCAGCCCAGTTCCTTGTCGATGGTGGCTTCGTCGAACGTGTCGGCTTGCCACATCTGCAGTTCGTTGATCGAATTGGCCGGCATGTAGTTGCTGCCCAGCGGCCAGGACTGCTTGCCATACCAGGCCTTGGCTTGTTGCGGCGTCCAGCGCGTGCCCGCCGCCGGTGCATCCGCGGCATGGCTCGCCGGCACCACGGCCAGGCCGAGCGCGATCATCAACAACCACTGCTTCATGACTTTCCTTTTTTTGGAGACAAGCCGACCCCGTGGAGGTCCATCGGGCCCCCAGTCGCTGCATCGCTCAGGTGTTTATTTCTTTACCGAAAACTCGTAGATGATCAGGTTGCGGTATTCGTGGCCCGGTTCCAGGCGCGCGGAGCCGAAGGAGGGCTGGTTCGGCGTGTCGGGGTAAAGCTGCGGTTCCAGCACGAAGGCATCGCCCTGGCGATAAACGTGGCCGCTTGTGCCCACGGTGGTGGCGTCCAGGAAATTGCCGGAATAGAACTGCAGGCCCGGTTGCGCGGATTTGAGCGTGAGCACGCGGCCGGAAGCCGGATCCTGCACACGGGCCACCACGCGAGGCGTGCTGGCCTCGGTGCGGGAGATCACCCAGTTGTGGTCGTAACCCCGGCCGTTGCGCAGCTGTTCTTCCTGGCCGTCGCGGACGTCGCGGCCGATCGCCTTCGGCGTGCGGAAATCGAACACTGTCCCGGCCACGGGCGTGATCTTTCCGGTGGGAATGGACCCTGCATCCACGGGAAGATAGGCATCGCCGGCAATGGTGAGCAGATCACCCATCACGCTGCCGGAGCCTTCGCCTGAGAGGTTCCAGTAAGTGTGGTTGCT